>Ga0315268_10005745_pt1 | contig 13284 bp, 17 predicted proteins | sample C1_top_MG_FD_204535 | JGI IMG/M metagenome (GOLD analysis project Ga0315268, IMG submission 204535) | Sediment microbial communities from Yellowstone Lake, YNP, Wyoming, USA - C1_top | ecosystem: Environmental > Aquatic > Freshwater > Lake > Sediment | place: USA: Wyoming | collected 2017-08-01 | reverse complement strand
ACATCTCCTGAAGGCGAAACGACCCGGAATTGCAGGCATGACCGAGCTTAGAAGAGCCACCGGCCTCTCCAAAGCAGGGTTTCAGAGAACGCTCTTGCAGCTGATGCGGAGGGGATACATTCAACATGCGGCCAGAAGATTCACATTGGAGTCAGATGTCGGGGGAGTTTTCACCGTCACGCTCAAGGGATTGGTTTACGCCATGGCGCAACGTGACGGACTGTGGAGTGTCTTCGACGCAGTTGCTCTCCTATTCAAAGCCGACTGTCCTCCTGTTCTGGCCAAATGGAGGGAATTGTTCGCTGCGTCGCCTGGCGCAGCTCGGTTGCTAATGGCGGAAGCAATACGGTTTGGTTACGAAGGCTGGGACAGTCTGGAGGAGCATTTCATCCAAGTGCTTGTGAAGTCTCTCGCAATTTCCGAGACTGACAGAAGACACCTCATGGAAGTCGTCTTTCGCGATGATCAAGCAAGGGCACACTTCCTAACTCTTCTTGCTAGACTTGTGCGAAGACATGCAATCACTGGGGAGGAGACTAACAAGATACGCCAACTACTGATGTTACTTGACTCAGATGCCTGTAAGCCGCACGACTGCGCCTGACGACTATGCATCGCCACATGAGGGGCGTGTGACCCGCGCGCAATGGCAACAATCATAGCGGCGCCACCGCCAACTGCTTGAACATCGCCGCATCCACAAGCGAGACGGTACAGCCAGTGGTTCGAGGTTCACGTTGGGCACTCTAGCAATGCGGTTGTTGACTACAGCTTCGTGTTTTCTCTTGAGGGCGAGGTCTTCCTTCACTCGTGCTATGACGCCCTTCATTGGGTGCCCCGGAGAGAAGCTTCTCGCCACTCGACCGGCATTGTGCATTTGTCTTGCTGTGATCTAAGACGGGAGGATTCTCTTCCGTATCAGATTGATCAGTGACAGGAGTTCCCGCCGTGGTGTTCTCGCGGTTCAAAAGTGGAATCGTTGCCCAGGACTTCGAGCGATTAAGTGTTCGCAGCTAGTACAGTTTCAGAAGATGTACCTCTCGACTAAATCGCTGAACTCACTTGCGAGTCCTCTCCCGCACAAGTGCATCGCCAGAATTCTATTCTCGCTGAAGGCCTCGTAGTAGCGGTATCTGAGAGTGGAGTATTCCCCGCTGAATCTATAGAAGCTCCTCGCCAATTCATCCCTGCACCTGACTAGGGTCTCCTTCTCCTCTCGAAGCGAGTCAATCTGCCGACGAAGCTCAGCGGGACTATCGTGTATGACAATGCCCCTTCGAAGCAGTAGCCGAAGTGCTTTCTCGAAGGATAATCCTTTCATGTTGGCGGTCCTGTTTACGAGTTCGTAAGTTGAATCGTCCAGGTTCAGTGAAATGGAGCGACCCCATCGGGTGAACATACACACTGAGAACTTGGAGAGGATGGCTGAGGGCCGGATTCGACTTGTTGCCTTTTCGGAGGTGCGAGGCTCACTATGCGCTTCCACGACTCTCAAGACCCTTCGATGTCTGATCAAGAGCCTCCATCATGACTCGTTTATCGAGAGCGGCCTGCTCAAGTGCCTCTCTAAGCCTGGGCACCTCGCTTTCCAGAAGGGGCAGATCTTCTTTCATCGCTTTGACACGAGCGTTCACAAACTCGTATTGGCTTCTGGATTCCTCGAGCTCAAACCTGAGGAATCCCAACTCGATCAGCCGCCCGAATTCCCGGTCGATGTTTTCATCCATAGGGTCTCGGATCTCGCGCAGCACGTCCCGTAGCTCCGACCCAATGAAAAGCCGAACGGCTCTCATCACGGGCAGCCAGGTCGAGGCGGGTCAACCGAGCGTATAAGTGTAACGATTGTTACACGCGAGATCTCTTTCCTAGGAGTCATCCGGATCCTACCATTAAGAGAGGATCATAGAAGTCATAAATGCAGGACATGTCCTGGCAGTCTTGTCAGAAGAGGGATCATGTTGGGGAAATTCAACCTCAGACGGATTGTCCTTGACGTTGTCAAACCAGCTGTCGAGCCTTCTCTTGTCTCCATCGCTGAGGCAATTGCAGGGACGCAAGGTGTTGAGAGCGTGAACATTACAGTGGAAGAAGTTGACGCCAAGACCGAGGGGCTGCTTGTCACAGTCGAGGGCCAGGAAATGGACTTCGCCGATTTGAACAAGGAGATTACCGGTTGTGGCGCGGTAATACACAGCGTCGACCAAGTTGCGGGTGGGGAGAAACTGATTGAGAGTGTCGCCGTGCCGCTTTCCCGAGTGAGGAGGTAGCAATGCAATTGAACCTACGTTACCTCACACTTGGAACGACGGATGGGACTCTGATAGCGCTGGGTATTGTCACTGCCACTCGAGGCTTGGCCAGCCTACATTTGACGTTAGCAGCTGCTGTAGCAGGCGTTCTATCCTCAGCGCTCTCTAATGCCTTCGGTGCGTACATAGCCGAATCGGTCATCGCGGATCAAGAACTTACTGAGTATGCTAGACACTTGATGGTTCCAAGCCTAAGCGCGACAAGGATTGGTCGTGCGTCTCAATCACGCACTTACGCATACACGGCAACTATGGCGCTCTTTGTGTTGGTGGGCGCGATGGTCCCGCTGCTCCCGATAGCACTTCTCGGTTCTGGCATCTTCGCGAGAGCACTTGTGGTCGTCGCTTCACTGGTGACATTGTTCTGTCTTGGCGCGTACGCCGGGGTAAGAATCAAGAAGAACGTCTTCACAATGGGACTCCGAACAAGCCTCGTAGGCATGATTGTTTGGGGTCTCGCGTGGGCAATCGGCGAAGTTCTTGCCGGGGCCTAGGAATGAGGAGCCTCTCCCAGTAGACTGCCAAGGTTGGCCCAGTCGCATCTTGCGATGGAACGTGGCAAAGCGACAGAAACAAGACCTTGTCCTATAGGAACCTAGACTCTTAACTCTGCGCATCCCTCTCACCCATCTGGGAGGATACTTGGACAGACCGGCATGCCAAGAAAATGAGCCCAACTCAAGGAGCACTCAAATCTGCTCCAATGCTCGGCCTAGTCAGTCTATTCGCGGATTTGATTTCAGCCACCCCATGTGTCTGGAAGATCTGTGCAATGCGGCGCGAGGCAACCGCTTGGGACATCAAAGGTGGTCTTGCTTCAGTGCGAGTGCCGCAGGGTTGCTGATATCCCGTTCGCGAAGCAATATAGGGCAATCAACTACTCATGTTTGGCGAATCTAAGTGAGAAAACCGAATCCGCCGGCTTGGCTGCTTCTCGTCTACGACGTGCCCGATAAGCCCTCCAGAATCAAGGTTCGCATATGGAGGCAGCTCAAAGCCTTGGGTGCTGTCTATCCGCAAATGTCCTTTTGCATACTGCCTGACTCAGGGGCGATTCGCTCACGCCTGAAGGACCTGACTTCGAACCTAGAGGCTCATGGGTCCCCGCTGGTCCTACGGGCTAAACCAGTAGAGGCTAGCCATTCTCGTGCGCTCTTGAACCTGTTCAAGCAGGACATCGAGAAAGAATACAGGGAATTGCTGGAAGAATGCGATGAGTTTCTCGACGAGGTCAAGAAGAACCTTGCAACTGGCAATGTGACGCAAACCGAAGTCTCGGAACTGGAGGAGGCGCTGGAAGGACTGGAGCGCTGGTTCACAAGAATCAAAGCCAGAGACATCGCCAAGCCACGCACTCGACTGAAAGTCCGACGATTGCTTGCTCACTGCCATGATGCTCTCCTCACTTTCTCTGAGAAAGCACAACCAAAGGCGCCTAGCCAACCATAACGATAGGCCATAAGCTGAGATGCTTTCCACCAGTCAAGACGTCTCAAGACCAACAGGATTGTGCCTAGCGACAAGCGGGTTTGGCCCGTGTCCACCAAAGGTCAACATTGAAACGGGACTGCGAACGCCGTCGCGGACTCGCAGCACGCGAACTTTCTGGTGTATCTCAACAAGTGGCAAAGACCTCTGCAGTCAGAGTGAGAAGCCTGCCCAGCCGTGCTTGCCCCCTCGACCTTGGCAATCCTGGACGATGTTCTCCTTTCAATAGAGGTTGGCGCATCATTCCGCATCAACAACTCAATTCATCAGGTCGGGCCTAGGGTTCGCCATCCCAGATTCTTCACGAGGTGCGAGACGTTGGGGGGTAACCGCCGTTACACTTAAGAATTGACAGTCCCCTATCGCTCGACCCACTCCTCGGTATCGGAAGATGACGAAGTCCAATGCGGGGTCAGGGCGGCAAAAATGGAACTCGTAATCCTCGATCAATGGTTTGATGTTGAGACGAATAGAAGAGGTGTGGGTGCATACAGGTCTTACACCAACGCGAAGGGCGCTTGCCTATTTTGGGAAGGTGTGTTGACTGATAGAGAAGAACATATTGACCGTGCATGTGATGGAGGCTATCGAGAAGTCAGACAAGAAGTGCCCCCTGTGCTACCTTTCAGTCAGTACTGAGGAACGCCACATGGATCATCTTCTCACGAACGAGGTTGTAATGGACCCCGGGTTCAGAGAGAAAGTGCTTGCCGCCAGGGGTTTCTGCAATCACCACGCACATCTACTCTACAGAGAATCTCGGGAACCACATACGCAGGACGGCTTAGGCTACTGCATCTACATGAAGGACATCATTGGAGAGATCGCCGAGAAGCTTGGATCCGCAACCATCGACATGATGAATGAGCTTGAAGCTTCAGCAAAGAGCAGCATCGTCACGCGGCGACGAAAGCTGAGACGCACCACCAAATCATTTGGCGACATAGTCGAAGAGACGGTCCGGGGACAAGAGCACTGTCCGGTGTGCGAGTTTCTATGGTCGATGGATGAAATCTATTTGAGTACGCTGCTGCAAATGCTGGACGACAGAGAATTCACAGAAGGTTTCGAGCTGTCCGGAGGAGTGTGCCTCCCGCATTTCGTATCGGCAATTCAGATGATAGGCCACAGCAAGCCGAAGAGACCGATAGACGTCGCCCAAACGCTTGTCAAGACCGAGATGAGACGTCTTCAGTTAATTGCAGGATACCTTTCAGAATTCGCAAGGAAGCATAGCTGGGAGTTCAGCCATGAACGTTATGGCCCCGAAGCAGAGGCGAACCTCATGGCTCTGCTTGCACTCGTTGGAGTTGAAGGCCTCGATTGCATACGTGACAAAACTCTCTCATAACCGAGCCAAGAGAGGGAAAGATGACCCCGACATGACATCTACTATGGGGCGTTGTGCCTCGATCTCTTGGGCAGCAACTTCAGATACACATCGCAAACGCTCGATCTAATTGGAGAGTTCCAGAATGAGAACGGTGGCTTCCGCCGATCCATCTTCTTGGGCATCTCAACCTTCGAGTCAACCTATCATGCAGTCTCAGCAGGCTCACTTATTCTAGCGCGGTCTCAGTGATGGAGTCAAGTATTCTCACGATCGGAATAGAAGACGCTCTCAGAACTGCAACAGAGTGTCCTCTCTGCTGGCTTGCTGAAGGGATGAGAACCGGTTCCTCGAGGCATTCTTTTCTGAATCGATAATGGGTCCCTGGTCCAGAGATGATATCATCGCTTCCCGCGGCTTTTGTAGTTACCACTCGCATCGGATATTGAGATTTGCAGAAGCTCGATTCCAAAAGCTCGGCCTCAGTCTGGCGCTGCAAAGCCTGATTGATGACCGTCTAATAGCCCTCAAGAACCTATCACAAGACAGCCAGGCCTTGACTAATGGGTGGACACAGGCGGACATTAGATCAACTTTGCAGAGCAAACTCCTCGGAAAGAATCCAAAGCCACTGCGTGGACTCGCGCGAAAGATTTTCGCAACCTTCACGTATGTCGAGGCGCGACGTCCGGCTTGTTCGCGGCTATCCGAATCCAACGCAATCCATGTCCAGATTTTCGTTCAAATGGTAGTTGAAAGTGAAATGTTCAACGATATTCCTAGAGAGTCAAGGAGTCTGTGCCTACCTCACTTTGTAGAAGTGGCGCAAACTGCTTCTCGAAGACTAAGAGAAAGGACACAGCAAACTCTCCATCTTGGCCTCGAGTCAAACGGCTGCTCGCGCAAGGCAGTTGCTCCCTTCTCGACTTCCGAAAAATCTCAGCAAGAGACAACGAAGCGGCCATCGTCTCTGAAGGAGCTTACCCAATATCGTTGATAGATAGGACATGACGACGATTACATTCATACGAAGTGTGGTTTCGTGACGCTTGCTTGTAACCATCGTTACATTTAATAAAGACAGACGGAGTGCGCAGTGGGTGCTTGGAGTAGTTGTTTCATGAAGGTGTTGCTCATCTCTGACTTGCACTCCAACCTAGAACCGTTCGAGGAAGTTCTGAATCATACGAGCTATGATGAGGTGCTATTCATGGGAGATCTTGTGGACTATGGGCCAAATCCTGTTGAAGTGTTTGATCTTCTGCGCTACATTAGGGCCAAAAAGGTGCTAGGGAATCACGACGCGGCGGCATCGTTCGACAGGGATTGCCGAAGTAGCCCGGCCACACATGCGGCATCCGTGGTCACACGTGAAGAGATAACAAGGAAGCTCCTAGCACCGAAGTTCCTAGATCTTCTTGGCAAGGCTGAACGCAAACTGGACCTCGAATATGATGGCATGAAGCTGCGGGCCCTGCATGCTGCTCCAGGAGATGAACTCTATCGGTATGTCACGAAGGAAGAAGCTGCAAGCTTAGACATGGGCGGCGCGGACTTGTTGGTGCTCGGCCATACGCATAATGCTTACGAAGTAAAGAAGGAGGGTGTTTGGGTTGTCAACCCAGGCAGCGTGGGATTTCCTGCGGACGGCGATACACGAGCGTCGTATGCAATACTCGATACAAAAACGAGGCGGATTGCTTTTGGAAGGATAAAGTACGACATTGATGGAGTCATCTCGAAGCTTCGTAATCTCGTCAATAATCAACAAGCGTTCCGAGTTCTGGCGGACTGGCTTCAGACGGGGCAACGCCCGGCCATGGCGTCAAATGAATAGGAGAATCAAGACGAAGAACCAGAAGAGAATGAAGGCGGAGAACCGGAGGGGGAATCAGAGGAAGAGCCAGAACAGGTCATCTGGTGACCATGTCGAAGGAGGAAAAGACGAAGGCCAAGTGATCTGTTGAAGCCTCAGGTAGGAGGGAGCTTCGCGAGATCATCGGAACATGCGAATCTGCGAAACTGTAACTAACGTTACATTTAAGAAAGACGAACCCTGCTGCTCTCGGATTGGGTTAGGCTCTTTCGGAAAAGCGGATATGGAAAGCTAAGTCGGTGGATGTAGAGAATTCGGACGGAGCTTTGTGAGCGAAGGACTTGCTAGATGGAGAACGTTCGTTTGCTGAGGGGAAGTCGCTCGTCAACTCTGGTACTTATGATCATGCTATTGGTCTTCCCTTGGATCGTGACAAGCATCATTGCCAATTTGCAGCTAGCCCAGATAGAGGATTGGCAGAGCAGAAACCCGGTGACAGAACTCGTTGAGAATAAGAATGCGTTATCTCAAACGGGCAGTGAGCAATATGGGCCATATGTGGGTTCGTCGTTTGACTATGAACTGGCTGCGGTATCTGCTCTTGCGCTATTGGCGACCTTTCTGATCTGGAGGATTCAAAGGCGACGTACAAAGAGAGAGGAATGGTACACAGCCGAGCCACCTACGACTAGCCGTGTAGCTCTCGTAATAGCTGTCGGCTTGATCGTCTTCATCTTCTATGGTTTGGTTGTGTTAGTGAGAAACCTGCCGAGCTTGATTTATCTATCATATGTTCCAGTACAATCAGATATTTCGCGATATCTGATCGCTGTAGCGGTTAGCCTCATTCTTGCGTGCTCTACATTAGGTCTGTTCCTGTTCTTACGAACTCGGGAGTCTTCACAGACCCGCTTTGATGCTGAATCTAGGATGTCTGAAGAAGCGCAGCAAGTTGCCTCCGTTCTAGATACAGCCATTTATGCTTTGAAGAGTGGAAAGGACTATCGTAGTACGGTAATTGACTGCTACCGGGCTCTATGTACGATTCTAGAAAGCGGTGGGGTCCCGAACGATTCAACTCTTACTGCACGCGAGTTTGAGGCTATTGCAACCACCAAGCTCGGGAGAGATTCGGAACATCTGCGTCAAGCGACTCTTCTCTTTGAAAAAGCGCGTTACAGTGACGATTCTGTGTCGGAAGAAGAAGCAGGGAGATCGATGAAGTCCTTGGAGAAGTTGCGTGATTGGGTTGAACAAAGAGCCAAATCTAATGAGAAGTTGATGGTGACTCCTTGAGATATCTGGTCTCCATGAAGACTCCTAGCTTTATTGCTGCGATCTTGCTGGCCCTTGTAGCTATTGTGGCAAGTTGGTTTCTCGGCCTCAGTATTCTCTCATTTGGGCTGACCTCTCTCATTCTTGTGCTTATGCTGATCCTGTTGATTCGAATCTTGTTCAAGAGCAGCCGCAATCTTGCGTCCTGGTTCAAATTCCGACACCTAGATGACGGATCGGGATATGGGTCCCTAGCAAACGCGGCGTCTACTGTAAAGTGGGCTGCGGGAGGAAGCTACCACGGCAGAATCGAAATAGCTGACGTTTTGAGAAACGCGTTGATCTCCAGATTTGGAGGTCAACCGGCAGCAGCGCATTGGAGACTCGCTTCGAGAGAGAGCGTCCGTGAGGAGCTGGCAACGCTGGTGGGAATGAATCCGAAGCTACTGGAAATCCTCGATCCCAAGGAAGACGAACGCCGACGACATCGATTTCGCACGCGACCGTCACGCGAGGAAGAGTATCTGTCAGGCCTTGAAGAGGCGATCAGAATCGTCAGCGAGAGTGAAACGTGAATGATGATGACCGAAAAATCCTACCTGAGAGTTCTCGAAGAAGTCTCCAAGGCTATTGTCGGAAAACAAGATGCCCTCGAGACTCTTCTGCTAGCTATCCTATGTGATGGCCATGTGCTAGTCGAGGACTACCCTGGCCTAGCGAAAACTCTCATGGCTAAATCATTTGCAGCGGCTCTAGGACTGGATTTCAAGAGGATTCAGTTCACGCCAGATCTTCTGCCAGCTGACATAACCGGCACCTTTGTGTTGAATCGCAAGACTTCCGATTTCGAGTTGAGGAAGGGGCCGATATTCGCGCATATTCTGCTTGCCGACGAAGCTAATCGGGCACCCCCACGGACCCAATCTGCTCTACTGGAGGCTATGCAAGAGAGGCAGGTAACGATAGAGAAAGAAACGTTGAAGCTTGAGAAACCCTTCATCGTGCTTGCGACACAGAACCCAATCGAATACGAAGGCACTTATCCGCTGCCTGAAGCACAGCTTGACCGCTTCCTGATCAAGTTGAGCATAGGGTATCCTTCGGCCGAAGAGGAAGTCGAAATAATGGAGCGACGGAATCAGAGGAAGACCGACGATGTGACCATAAACAAGGTTGCTGGCCCCGAAGAAGTTCTCCAAATGCAAAAGGCTGTAGAGGAAATTCACATAGACCAAGCGGTGGAAAGATACATTGTCGAGATAGTTCGAAGCACTAGAACGCATCAAGATGTAGAAGTCGGGGCGAGTCCCAGAGGCTCGCTGGCTATAATGAAGCTATCGAAAGCGAAAGCGTGGGTTAGCGGTAGGAGTTATGCCATTCCGGATGATGTCAAAGGCGTAGCTGTGCCTGCCCTTTCACATCGGCTCATTCTGAAGCCCGAGCAGTGGCTTCGAGGTGGAAAAACCGCAGCCATAGTCGAGGAAATATTGCGAAAGGTCCCTGTGCCTAAGGTCGACTAAGATGCTCTCGACGAAGGCGGCAGCCATAGCCGCATCAGCAATAGTAGCTATGACTCTCGGGCTGGTACTTCAAAACCAATACTTGGTGGCCTCGTCAGCCCCGCTGACACTGTTTTTGGTACTTGCCCGTTTGATGGGAAGCCCCCCACATCTTGACATAGAGGTTGAACGATCATCTTCCAGACCAAGCATCTACGAGAATGAGACGCAGATATTCACGGTTAGACTGAGAAACAAAGGCGGACCCATCGATTTTATTGAGATACTCGACACGTTGCCCGAGAACCTTCGCCTAGAGACAGGTTCCAACCATCGATTCACGTCACTCCAAGCATCTCAAACATTCGAATTCGCATACGAGGTCTCACCAAAGCTTCCGGGCTCGTACACGATCGGCCCTGTCAAGATCAGAACTGCAGATATCTTTGGTTTATGGGTTGAAGAACGGAGTGATGAAAAATCCACAAATCTGAACGTCTTCCCGCAGATACAGTATGTAAGCCACATCAATGTAAGGCCTCGCAGGACGCGGCATTGGCCAGGTGAAATTGTCTCTAGGAAAGCGGGTCAAGGACTTGAATTCTACAGTTTACGAGAGTACATGTCCGGTGACCCGCTAAAGAGGATTAACTGGAGAGCTTCCGCTCGATTCGACGACCTACTAAGCAACCAGTTCATGAGTGAACTAGGAGGCGACACCATAATCGCGCTCGATGCAAGATATTTGTCACAGACGGCCAATTCAGCGAATTCATTGGTAACATATTCAGTCAGAGCGGCGGCAATCATAGCATATCGCCTCTTGAGGGATAGGAACAGGGTTGGGATGATTGTGATCGGAGACCGTTTGGACAAGGTTAGCCCAGCATTCGGTCGCAGACAGTTCAACAGGATTCTCACCGCTCTCACGGAAACCCGAGCCGGGAACACTTGGGAGATAGGCAACTTGGCGGGATACCTGTCTCTCTTCTTTTCTAGAATGACCCAGATAATTGTGGTTACACCACTCCTAGATGCAAAGGCGTTCGGAGCTGTTGCAGACATATCCGCGAAAGGGTACGAAGTATTGGTGATCTCACCTTCTCTTATGGCACTCGAAGCTAGAAACGCACCTGACACTAGAATCTACAGAATCGCCAAGGATCTCGTACGGCTCGAAAGACAGATCAAAATAAACCTACTACGCAAGCATGCCGTCGTCGTTGACTGGAGAGTCAATGAGCCTCTGAGCGAAGCCCTCCAGGAGGCAACATTTCTGTGGACAAAGGCCAGGAGAAGGTAGAGTCTTTGAATGTCTTCCGCTTTGGACTATTACTGGCGTATGTGATGCTATCAGCATGGGCACTTGTAATCGCTGTCAAAGGCCATGGAACAGCGGCAGTATTGGTTCCACTCATTCTGGGTATGTTGGCCTTCATCGTGGGAAACACCATGGGACGGGCGGATATCGCGTTCTTGGCTTGGATTGGACTTGGTGTAGGCTTTACGGCAGCTCAGTTTTCTTTGCCCAACATAACCTATTTGTCAGCAATTGTGTCGGTGATGCTTATGCTGGTTCTTGCTGATTTCGCTGATTTTCTTCGACTAATAGGTGTTTCAGCGAGTTGTAATATTGGAAGTACTCGCGATCAATTTGTACGGACTCGGTCTCTTGCCAAGAGGCATTCTCTATTCACTCTACTTGTCGCTGGACTCTCATCTCTTATCTCACTAACCGTACTTGACCTGTCTGTACCTATCCAATTTGGCTCTAACCCGGTGTTTTCCTTAGCGCTTCTTGCATCGGCAGCCTTACTATTGACTGCAAGTGCTCTTGTCGCCAGAGAAATTCCATAATCTAATAGGCTTCACAGAGATAGTAGGCGCACGGAGAGAAGTGGAACAGTGTCTGACCAACCGGAATCGAAGAACCGCGTGAGATTCGGACTTCATGGTAAGCGGCGTCGGCTACACTCCTATTAACAGAAGTCAAGCGTCACTACATATGGGCGTCTAGATGCCGGAATTCTTGGATGCATTCGCTCGTTTGGATTGTCCTTGACGTTGTCAAACCAGGAAGAATGGGTAACCGTTACTCCGAATCGCGATGATCCTGAACGTCTCGAAGCCATAGCCAGACACAGGCGAGTGCCTCTGCATTCTGCCGCACGCGAGGCACTAATGAAGGGGATGCATGTTCACAATGTAGATCAGTTGAAGAAGCGACTAGAGATCTTGATACAAGAGAGGAGTGAGTTGAACGGGAAACGCGGTAGGGTGGCTCCGATTTTCGGAGAACTCAGCGGTCACGATTCAAGTCTGCGATTTGAGTGTCATGAACTCTATTCCATAAACAAGAGTCTGACAATGAACCTTTGCGGACGAGGCCTAGGCCAGAAGTTCCCTGAACTACTGGATAGATATCTCTTCGCCAACAATCCCAAGTCGCGGAGAAATGGTTGAGAAATTGTAGGCTTGGACACATCGATCCATTCGAACCCTAGAAATTATTAGATTCGCATTTCTGGCGCGTGTGACCCTCTGCATGCCCGGTCCGGTCCCGGCATATTCATTAAGATCCTGGGTGAGCACCGTTGCCGAAACACGCTTTGTACCACCGTGTGGCACGTCTCCTGCCAACATGATGGCAGCCTGGTTCCTTGTACTATTGCTGCTGGAATTGCGCTGAGCGCTACATCCGTGAGCAGCTCGCGGAGACTATCAAAGCTATTCCTTCAATAGGAACGGCGAAGTGGAATCCACGCCTAGTGAAGTCCATTGAGGAAGGCGACACCGTCAAAATGGCTGCTCTTCGCCTACGATGCCCCCGATGAGCCTTCTCGAATCAGGGTGCGCTTGTGGAGACAACTCAAGAGTGTCGGAGCACTTTATCCCCAGATGTCCTTTTGCATTCTGCCTGATTTGCCGGAGGTTCGCTCATGTCTAGAGGAGATCACTTCAGGTGTTCAAGCGTTTGGCCCCAACGTCATCCTCGAAGCCAAAGCCACGAACAAACAGAACCTTCGCACCCTCTCCGCTCTGTTCAAGGAGGATCTTGAGAAAGAGTATCGTGAGCTGCTGGAGGAATGCAACGAATTCCTGGAGGAGATTCAGAAGAACGAAGCTACAGGGAACGTAACCCAGACAGAAGTGTCAGAACTTGAGGAGGCGCTCCACGGCCTGGAGCACTGGTTCGAAAAGATCAGAGGCAGGGACTTTCTTGGATCAGCGATTCAAAAAAAGGTCCAGCGACTCCTCAACCGGTGCCGCGGTGTTCTACTTGATTTCTCAGAGAAGGCGCAGCGAAGCACGCTCAGAAACAGACAAGGAGCCTGACATTAGCCAATGAATACTGGACCGTGGAAACAGTGGGAACGAGGACGTCGACATGGAGGGGCTCTTTTGAACCCTCCCGATAACGGGGGGGCGGGTAGGCTGGTGCGAGCACCCGAATTTGAGTCCTATGACTATCCTTGAAAGTGCGGCGGACAAAATCAAAGGATATGACGGAATCATCCGCGTTGTATATTGGAGCGGACGTGCATGAAAGAGAATCCCAACTCGCCA
>Ga0315268_10005744_pt1 | contig 13286 bp, 14 predicted proteins | sample C1_top_MG_FD_204535 | JGI IMG/M metagenome (GOLD analysis project Ga0315268, IMG submission 204535) | Sediment microbial communities from Yellowstone Lake, YNP, Wyoming, USA - C1_top | ecosystem: Environmental > Aquatic > Freshwater > Lake > Sediment | place: USA: Wyoming | collected 2017-08-01 | reverse complement strand
CTTCTGAGCTTTAGCTTCGTTGGCCTTATACTTGTGATAGAACTTGCCCGCCTTGTGGCTGTAGGAATGGGCCCTCTTCCTATAGACCGCGACATCGTGATAGGCCTCCGCCTGCGCCCTACTTGCTCTCGCCATCTTGATCTGCTCATCGTTGTCCTCCTCCGGAGCCTCCTTGTTCTCTTCTTGCGGAGGGTACCTCTCGGTCGGTTTCTGGGCCGTCTGTGTGGGCTGGGCTGAAGTCAATGCCTGAGGCTTCTGACCGCTCTTCGAGAACTCTGAACGGGCCAAGAAGGAATCGATATCCTCGTCCGTTCGTTTCTGGAACTCCTTCCTCTTGGCTTGGTCCTCCTGGGCACCCATAGTCGCTCACCTATGCCTTCTGATTTGTCTGAGAGTTGATAATGCTTTTGTTCCCGCTCCCGGATAAAGTCTGGCGACGTCGTTAACTAGGTGTTCACTGCTTCTTCCGGTTGGAGGGTGCGCGCAGTATGTCATTGAACGGCGTCCCGGTCTACCCCGATTTCAGGAAGGTGACGCTGAGGGACAAAGAGATGATAGACGCGCTTTTCAGCGAGCACCCCACAGAAATCTCAGAGAGGACATTCGGATCTGTCTTCGCCTGGAGGAACTACGCGAACCGGTCCGAACTCTCTCAGATTGAAGGGCATCTCCTGATTTCCTGGTACAAGCCGACGTTCGGCCGGACCGTGCTTGAACCGATCGGCCCGGATACCGCTACCGCGATCGACAACCTCGTCAGGGCTACCAGCGAAAGGGTGGATCCGATAAGAGGCGTCTACGGACTCGCCGAACCGCTGATTTCCGAGCTGAGACTCATAGGCCTCGAGCCAGAGCCGTTGAGGAACGATTGGGACTACGTCTACCTGACGAGAAACCTCATCGGGCTGGAAGGACCCAAGTATCATACTCAGAGGAAAGAGCTGAGGAAGGCAACTCTGGAGCACGACCTGGTCTACGAGCCGATGACCAGGGCGCATCAGAGGGAGTGTCTCGAACTTGAGGAGACTTGGTGCGACCTGAAGCACTGCACGTACGACAGGCTCTCGGAGGCCGAGGATTCCGCGCTCAAGGAGAGCATCGAGCACCTCGAACAGCTTGGCCTGATGGGGGGAGTTCTCTTTGTCGACGGGAAGCTCCAGGCGCTGACAGTCGGCGAGCAGCTGAATCAGAAGACGGCAGCGATCCACTTCGAGAAAGCTAATCCCGTGATCAGAGGGCTCTACCAGGCCATCAATCAGCAGTTCTGCGAAAACGCTCTCATGGCCTTCGAGTTCACGAACAGGGAGCAGGACGTCGGGGAGCCCGGACTCAGACGCGCAAAGGAGGGGTATCATCCGCACCACTACGTTGAGAAGCATTTGCTCAAGTTCGTGTGAATCTGGAGCATCACGGTCGATGGGAAGACTATTTAAATGGCGAGTTCATTGACGATTTGAAGGAAGGGATTAGCATGGTTAAGGCCACCCTATTGGTATGCTGCAAGTTGCTGAAGACGAAGAAAGTCGTGGACCTCGCGAAGAGGCAGACCGGTGTCAAGGACGCTTTCCCCGTCCACGGACGCTGGGACATCGCGATCGCGACTGACGATTTGGATCTCAAGAAGATTGCGCAGATAGGAATGACTGTCTACAAGGCGGATGGCGTGGAGATCGTGGAAACCCTGATTGGGTATCCGGATTGAGGTGATTGAAATGGTGAAGGCAGTAGTTCTCGTAATGCTCGAGCCGCAGACGTTCGAAGACGCGTCCAAGATCAACAAGATCCCTGGCGTGGTCGATGGATACCTGGTCTTTGGCCACTACGACTATGCGGCATTTCTAGACGTCCCTGGCCTGGAGAAGGTTGGCCAAATTGCCGACAAGATACAGAAGCTGGGCTTCGTCAGGTATGTCGAGACGCTCATCGAGAGATAGGCGTTCTGGCGCGTCACATCAAACCCTTTCTCGGCTTCGTCTTCTCACGAGTCATTCCTAGGTCCTCCACTTGAAACGCTGGTTCTCGCGATTCGACGACCGGCCCCACGGACAAGTCCGCGCACAAGCCAGACATGTGGTCGGTTAAGCATTTATATGCGAAGCTTAATCCCGCGCCTAGGTCGAATTGGAGTCTGTTAGAATGGTAGACATAACGCTCGTTATTCCGATCGCGGGTGCGGTCGGATTGGCGTTCGCTGGTTATCTGACCTGGTTTGTTTTCAGAAAGGACCTGGGAACCCCGGAGATGCAGGAGATCGGGGACGCCATCAGGCAGGGCGCCATGGCCTACATGAAGAGACAGTACACGACTATCATTGCGATAAGCATTATACTCGCGCTGTTGATTGCGGCCTTGATTGACCCCAAGCCTTGGGTGGGACTATCGTTCTTCGTCGGTGCGGGCGCGTCGGCACTTTCGGGCTACATCGGCATGTATGTCAGCGTGAGGTCGAACATCCGGACTGCCGCCGCTGCGAGGAGAAGCCTTAACGAAGCTCTAGTGACATCTTTCCGAGGCGGCGCAGTTTCAGGCATGGGCGTCGTATCCTTGAGCCTTCTAGGTGTCGCTGGCATCTTCTACGTGTTCAACACTGGTATGAGCTTCGAACCGTCTGAGGCTCTTGACGCGGCAATAGGATTCGCATTCGGTGCGAGTTTCTCGGCATTGTTCGCGCAACTTGGCGGTGGTATCTACACCAAGGCCGCAGACGTTGGCGCGGATCTTGTCGGGAAGATAGAAGCAGGCATCCCAGAAGACGACCCCAGGAATCCCGCGGTCATTGCAGATCTCGTGGGAGACAATGTCGGCGATTGCGCAGGCAGAGGAGCTGATCTGTTCGAATCCACGGCTGCGGAGAACATCGGTGCGATGATACTGGGATTGTCGCTGTTCAAGTTCTGGACAGACATTGTGCCAGCCAGCATGCAATGGTCAGATACGGAAGCACTTGTGTGGATATTCTTCCCGCTAGTCGCTAGATCATTCGGGATATTCGCTTCACTCGTGGGGGTGCTGGCCGTCAGGCTCACCCGTGAGGACAAGGACCCGATGTCCGGCATAAACATGGGCTACTACATCACGTGCGCTCTGGCAATCGTCTTCTTCTACTTCGCGACAACGGCGATGTTCGGAGACGAGTGGAAGTATTTCTTCGGCGCAGGCGTCATCGGCATTGTACTCAGTATCGTCATCGTTTACATCACTCAGTACTACACATCCGGCAGCTGGCGCCCCGTCAGGGAAATTGCGAAAGCATCCACAACTGGCCCGGCGACGAATATCATCACTGGTCTGTCGATCGCCATGGAGACGACGGCGGCCCCGGTCCTCGCAATCATAGTCGCCCTGCTAGCGGCTTTCGGACTCGGAACTATGGCCACGCCGGATCAGGCAGCACTCCCACTACTCTCAAATGCTGAATACTCCACCTACAGGCTGATATACGGATTCTACGGAACAGCGGTTGCGACGATGGGAATGCTAGCAACGTGTGCGTTCATCCTTGCCACGGATACCTTTGGACCCATTACGGACAACGCTGGCGGCATAATAGAGATGTCCAAGCAGCCAGAGGAGATCAGGCGCAGGACGGACAGGCTGGACGCATGCGGGAACACAACGAAGGCGTTGACCAAAGGCTATGCAATGGCAAGCGCTGCACTCGCAGCCTTCCTCCTGTTCGGCGCATATTTCGAGCGGGTGTCTACGAAGACTGGCAAGACCCTGGCCGAGTCTTTCAAGGTGGATATCGCACAGCCAGATGTCTTCGTGGGTGGCCTTCTCGGTGCTATGCTCGTGTTCCTGTTCGCTTCGCTGGCGATCAGAGCGGTCGGCAAGGCTGCCTATGCTATGATAAACGAGGTCAGGAGGCAGTTCAAAGCAGACCCTGGAATCATGGCCAACACATCAAAGCCAGACTATGCGAAATGCGTCGACATTGCTACGAAGGGCGCGCTGAAGGCGATGGTACTTCCGGCGCTCCTACCTGTGCTCGTGCCAGTCAGCTTCGGCATAGTGATGAATTACGCTGGCTATGATGCTCCTCAGGCTGTCGGCGCGCTCCTCATGATCGGCACAATCACTGGCATAATGGTCGCCAACATGTTCAATAACGGAGGCGGCGCGTGGGACAACGGCAAGAAGTACATTGAAGCCGGCAACCTGGGCGGCAAGCGATCTCCTGCTCATGCAGCTGCGGTGGTCGGAGACACAGTAGGTGACCCGCTCAAGGACACCGCGGGGCCCTCGATTCACGTGTTGGTCAAGTTGCTGTCGACAGTGACACTGGTATTCGTCGGCCTCTTTATTGCTCTGTGAGGCGGCCAAGCCATCGGTAAACCATATATACGACCACGGGCATCGAGAAGCCCGCGAGTCATTTCATTAGAGGACTGTCCAGATGTACGTGTTGGCTTCGAAGGAAGATGTCGTGAGGATACCTCCTAACCTGCTCGGGGAGGATTTCCACAAGCTTGCTATCAGGCTCACTCAGGAGTCGTTCCAGAACAAGGTCGAGGGGGACGGCAGCTTCACTGTCCTGGTCAAGAACATAGATCCTCAGGGTGGCGGAAGGATAATCCACGGCGATGGCGCCGTCTATCAGAAGGTCAAGTTTGATGCGCTCATGTTCAGGCCCGCACTCCACGAGATCATCGAGGGCTCCATATGCGAAATCTTGAAGTTCGGGGCCTTCGTCAGATTCGGTCCGCTTGACGGCCTGCTGCACATCAGCCAGATCATGGACGACAGGATAGACATCGACATCGAAGGTCGAAGACTGGTGGGCAAAGACACTAAGCGCGAGCTGAGGCTCGGAGACAGCGTCCGGGCGAGAATAGTCTCACTCAGCATCAACGAGAGAAGCCCGCGGGAGAGCAAGATAGGGCTCACTATGCGCCAACCTGGCCTTGGGAAGCTCGAGTGGATCGAGGAGGAGCGCAAGAGGCGCGAGGAGAAGGACAAGAGATGAAGCTAGAAAAGGCATGCAAGAAATGCAGCTTCGTCACCGAGGAGGACAAGTGCCCTCAATGCGGCGGCGAGACCTCCAAGGAATGGCAGGGTTACGTCGTGATCCTCGATCACACCAAGAGCGAGATCGCGAGGAGAATGGGCATCCATGTCAACGGGAAGTTCGCCCTCAGAGTTCGATGAGTCCTTCCCTCAGAGAGATCTCGAGCTCCCAGAGGACCTGAGGGAGGCGCTCGGGAAGCCGATTGGAAAGCTCGTGTCGGCGTGGTCCCTCAGGAAACACATAGAAGGCAGCCCCAGGATAATATCCGTGGGGGATGTCGTAACCATAACACTCCTTCAGATGAAGTTGGAGCCGGATGTTGCGGTCTTCGACTATAAGACCCAGCGCTCGGAGGACTACAAGGCCAAGGAGCGTATCTCGAAGATGAGCGGCAGACTGGTCAGGGTCGAGAACCCGCCGGCTAAGATCACGCGAGCCCTCTGGAAGGCCGTGAGGGACGCCGTGAACGCAAAGGAGAAGATCAAGATAGAGGTCACGGGAGAAGAAGACCTCGCGGCGCTGGTCGCGATCGCGACCGCCCCGGATGGAGCGCATGTCATATACGGCCTGCCGAAGAAGGGCCTGATGGTCGTCGCCGTGGACGGCGAGACCAGGGGGTTCGCGGCGGCCGCGATCAAACGGATGGCAAGGTGAAGCGATGGAGATTGAGATAGTCTCGAAGAAGGAAAACGAGCTGCTGGACAGAACAGAGGTCAAGTTCAAGGCCGTGCACACCAAGGAGGGCACCCCGCAGAGGGAGGCCGTCCGTGAGAAGCTTGCGGCCATGCTGAAGGCCACAAAGGAGAGAGTCATAGTTGACTCTATGGACTCTGAGTTCGGGAAGACCGAAACGATAGGCTACGCCAAGGTTTACAAGAACAAGGACGCCGCCATGAAGTTCGAGCGCGAACATGTTCTGGTTAGGAACAAGCTCAAGGAGAAGGTCAAGGTCGAGAAGAAGAAGGTCGCTGCACCTCCGCCGGGAAAACCAGCGGCAGCTACCCCAGCGGCCGCACCAGCCGCGGCGCCCACAAAGTCGGCGGAGAAGAAAGCCTGAGTAGAAGGATGGTGACGATCGATGGCAGACAAGGAGAAACAGCCAAAGGCGAAGACCCCAAGGATTGCGAAGAAGGACTACTTCAAACTCGAGGGCAACAAGCTCACCAGGACGAGGAAGCACTGCCCGAAGTGCGGCCCCGGAGTTTTCATGGCGGAGCACCAGAACCGCGTGTCCTGCGGCAAGTGCGGGTACACAGAATTCAAGAAGGGCAAGTAGATTCTTCCAGGCCTCGGATGTTTCTTGCTTCATATCATGACTAGCCGAATGGCTGCATTTTCTAGAGGAGTTGAAATATGACGATGAACGTATTCCTGGCTGGAGCATCGCAGGGGAACGAGCGGGGTCTGAACATGAGTCGGAACGACAGCGTGGTAGTGATAAAGGGCGGTCGTCTGATGAACCATCTGCCAGAGATACTCGGGATGTTCGGCTATAGCGACCTTGGAAAGAATCGCATAGTCCGGGACGATGAAGAGTTTGCGAAGATGATGGCTGGCTGGAACCTGGGCGATGGCCGAGTCCTGAAAGCGGCTACGACATCCGCCGGCTGGCTCATGATATATGATCCGGAGTTCGTGATGAATGTCAACGCACAAGCATGCCAGGCGGTCTCTAGGAAGTTCTCGACGCAGGTATTCGGGATGATATTGGGAGGTGCATCCGACACGTACGGCTTCTGCCTGCACGACAACGGCGCGAAGGTGCGCGAGTTCTTGGCAGTGGGAGGGAAGCTCGACAAGAACGACGGGAAGCCTCTCTCCCCGGAGATTGGGCTCAACTTGAAGGGTTTGTCCGGCCTGGATGAGAAACTGGTGACCGTCATGCTCGGCGTTACGGGGGTCGACCTCTACACGGTCATCGAGAATGGCGAGTTCACTGTCAAGGAGCTAGGTCCACGGGGCGAGGCACCGCAGAAGGCCGGGGGAGAGTCTGGACCGGCACCCGAGGAGAAGAAGTCTTCCTGGAAGTTCTGGAAGTAGATCTCGGGAACTCCGAAATTCGAGCGTGGACCACTGGATGTCATGAACCGAAGAACTCTGAGAGAGAGAAACACAGTCCGGGCCATGGTTCGGATTTACTGTCGGGGATACCACGGATCAAGAGATTGCCTTTGCGACGAGTGCGCAACACTACTGGAGTATGCCGAGATGCGTCTGGTACGCTGTCTACTCGCAGACGACAAGCCCACCTGCACGCAATGCCCGATCCACTGCTACGAGAAATCGATGAGGGATCGGATGAGAGAGGTCATGCGGTATTCGGGGCCGAGGATGCTGACCAGGCACCCTGTGATGGCGATACGGCACCTGGCGGATGGCCGCAAGAAGACGCGCAACTTGAGAAGAAGAGGATGAGGAAACCACCGCTCACAGAAGCGGCGGCACCTTGTAATCCCAGTGATGACAGGCAACGAAATGACCGTTCCCAATGTCGACTAGCAGCGGTTCGATGGTCTTGCACTCTCTCCCTGCCAGGCCACACCTGGGATGGAACCTGCAACCCTTCGGCGGATCAATCGGGCTCGGGACCTCCCCTTCGATGCCTTTCCTCACCTTCTTGAACTTCGGATCGGGGATGGGAATTGATGCGATCAAAGCCTGGGTGTACGGGTGCTTGGCGTTGCTCAAGAGTTCGCGGACCGGCGCCAGTTCGATGATCTTGCCCAGGTACATTACGGCAATGCGGTCGCTCATATGCTCGACAACGGATAGGTCGTGGGAGATGAAGAGGTACGTGAGTCCGAACTTGTCTTGGAGTCGTCTCAGGAGATTCAGGACCTGTGCCTGGACAGAGACATCGAGGGCTGACGTCGGCTCGTCTAGCACTATGAAATCAGGTTCGAGAGCCAAGGCCCTCGCCAGGGCGATTCTCTGCTTCTGACCTCCGCTGAACTCATGAGGCAACCTGGAGAGGTGGTCGTGTGACAGGCCGACCTGCTCGATTAGCTGATGGATCCTCTCCGTTTCACCGAACTTCACGTCCTTAGATGCCGACGCGGGCGGCCCATGGATTCTGAACCCCTCGCCCACGATTCTCTCGACCGTGAATCTGGGGTCCAGGCTAGAATAGGGATCTTGGAAGACTATCTGGATGCGGGCCCTGAGATGCTTCATCTCAGTCTTTTCCTTGAAGTTGATGCAGTACCTCTTGGCGACCTCGGTGAGTGCATCGTCGAGGGCTTCGGGCGCAGCCTCCCGCCACTTCGCGCTGTCGCCGAGACTCTTGTCTCCTGCCGCGGATCTTCGAATCTTGTCTGCCATCCCACAGAGATCCTTCTTCCTGTCGTCCGAAACATCGCATCCCGCGCTTCCGAAGAGCCTTCCCATCTCGTCCGCGAGTCTCACCGCATCCGCTGCCGCAGCCTTGCCCTGTCTGAACTTGCTCCGGATAGACTGGAGCACCTTGAATGACTCAAGAACGATTCTTGGCGTTTCAAAGAAAACATATCCGTCGGATGGAGGAGTCAGCATGAGTATTGCCCGTCCTACAGTCGTTTTGCCGCATCCGGATTCGCCCACCAATCCGAGAGTCTCTCCCCTGCGAATCGACACGCTTACGCCGTCCACCGCATGAACATGTCCGACGACCCTGCCAAACACTCCCTTCTTCACAGGGAAGAGTTTCTTCATGTTCACTGTCTCGAGGAGAACGACTTCGTCACGTACCTTCTCCGATGCGTCATACGCGGTTGTCATTGGCCCCCCCAGTGAAAAGATGACATGAGACGAAATGGTCTGGATATACCTCGACTCTGCGAGGTCTGACTTTTCGGCACACATCAGTTGCTCGCTCACATCTCTCGACGAATGCGCATCCAGGGAATGGCAACATTAGATCCGGCACTGTCCCCTTGATCACTGACAGCTCATCCTTTCTCTCACCTAGCTTGGGAAATGCGTTCAGAAGACCAGCAGTGTACGGATGTGTTGGTTTCTCGAACAGCTCAGCGGCCGTCGCCTCTTCGACAATACGTCCAGCGTACATGATGCAGATTCTGTCGCACGTCTCTGCCACTACGCCGAGGTTGTGCGTAATGAGAATCATCGTGCTTCCGACTCCTCTCACAACCTCCTTCAGGAGGTTCAGAACCTGCGCCTGGATGGTGACGTCCAGAGCTGTGGTCGGCTCATCCGCTATCAACAAGGACGGACCGCACGACAGAGCTAGGGCAATCATCACTCTCTGTTTCATCCCGCCGCTGAGCTCATGAGGATATTGCTTCATGACTGTCTCGGGTGCAGCGAGTCTCACAAGCCTAAGAATCTTCAAAACCCTGGAATCAAGCTCCGCCCGATTGTAGATGCCCTGATGGAGCGATATCACTTCTCTCAGCTGTTGCCCGACCGTGAATACCGGATCGAGGGCCGTCGTTGGGTCCTGGAAGATCATCGATATCTTCTTGCCTCGAACACTCCTCATGTAGTCATGGCTTTTGTTGAGCAGGTCGTATGCGCGCAAGGCCGCATCCTTGCCGATTTTGTCGCTATCCGGGATCTTCTTTGCCAATAGAGACAGGTAAGTCATGACGAGCTTATGGGGAGCTATCTCAGGCGGCGTCATCTTCTCGACTTCGGACCTTGTGAATCGCATCTCCCGCCCCTTGCGATCTCTAGGTCTCGGGCCGTAAGTCGCAAAGTACTCTTTCTTCTTCGATAGGGGCTGTCTCTCGTACCAGGCTTGTGCCTCTGCTTCGTAGCGCAGTCTCCTGGACCTGACCTCTTCTGACTCCTTGAAGAAGATATTCCCGGATTCGATTCTGCCAGGATGAGGCACGAGCCTCAGGATCGAGAATGCTGTCATACTCTTGCCACAACCCGTCTCTCCCACCATGCCGATCGATTCGTTCTCGTACACAGTGAGATCGATTCCGTCCAGGGCCGTCACAGTCCCTTCCCGGAGGAAGAACTGAGTCTTGAGCCCCCTGATCTCGAGCACTGGCTTCTTGTAGGTAGTCATCTTCTCAACCCCTTGAGGCGGGGATCGAGAACGTCTCGGAGGCCGTCCCCGAGCAGATTGAATCCCAATATGGTCACCAGAATCGCCAAGCCAGGAAACACTGCAATCCAAGGAGCCTCTTCTATGAACGTCTTTCCGCTCTGAAGCTCGTACCCCCAACTGGCGGCTGGAGGCTGGGTGCCGACTCCAAGAAAGCTTAGGCTGCTCTCAATTGTAATCGCATCGGCCACGCCGATGGAGGCCCAGACAATCAGAGGGGCGAGGCAGTTGGGCAGGACGTGTGTGAACATGATCCTACGGCTGTTCGCTCCAAGGGCCTTGCTTGCCTCGACGAACAACCTCTCCCGGACAGCCAGGGATTGGCCTCGAACCAGCCTTGCGAAACCAGCCCAGTAGGAGATTGAAATGGCAATGATCACCGTGTTCAATCCCGGACTCTCGAGCGCAGCGCCCAAGGCCAGGGCGAGGAGGAATGCCGGAAAGGTCCAGAACAGATCGATGGTGCCCGAAATGATGTAGTCCGTCTTGCCGCCGAAGTATCCGGCAGTAAGACCGAGAGTCATTCCAATCAAAAGCGAGAATAGGACTGCTAGCGTGCCAACCAATAGGGATATTCTCGCTCCCCAGACGAGTCTGCTGAACACGTCTCTTCCGAGACTGTCCGTCCCGAACCAATGGCGCGACGACGGAGTCTGGAAATTCTCGCCCAATTCAAGATGAAGCTCGTTCGGAGGAGCTATTGGAAGAACAGGGGCAAGTAGCGCTAGAGAAATCATGATGGTGATAATGGAGACTCCCACGACCACCATCGCATTCCGACTACCTCGCTCCAAGAGGTCGACCACGAACTGTTTGGCTCCGCCTGACATCTTCCATCTGGTGAGCTGATCATTGAGCCGTCTGCGCATGGTCATCCGAGTCTCACCCTTGGATCGACGTATGCGTACAGTATGTCAGCCATTAGGTTGCCCGCAATCACGAAGAACGCTAATACGATGGTGCATCCTCGGACCACTGGGAAATCCGTGTTCAGAATCCCATTTGTCATCAGGAGGCCTATGCCCGGCCAGGAAAAGACCGTCTCAACTACCACCGCTCCTCCAACGAACCATCCTATGTCGAGGCCGATAACAGTAATGACCGGGAGGATTGCGTTCTTCAGACCATGCTTTAGTATTACGTCTCGTTCGGATATTCCTCTAGACCTGAGTTGTGTAATGTAGTCGTTCCTGATTACCTCGAGCATGCTTGATCGCATCATCCGCGTCGTCAGAGCTGCATTTCCGAGTCCTAGGGTCATCGCCGGGAGGATGATGTTCCTGAATCCTCCGGTTGTGCCCTGAAGCGGTAGCCAATCAAGATACACAGCGAACAGAAGCAAGAGAAGTAGCCCGAGCCAGAAAGACGGCATCGCATAGGTCACCAACGTGAACACCATAATGCTTCTATCCGCAAGTTTGTTCTGTCTCAGGGCCGCAAACACGCCGAGCGGGATTCCCAGCGAATACGATATTCCTAGGCCAATGCCCATAAGGATGAGGGTATTCGTCAAACGCTGGGAAAGCAGAGTGCTGACGGGCATGTCCCTAGTGCCGAAACCAATCGATGTGCCGAGATCTCCGTGCACGAGACGCCATAGGAAGGTACCGTACTGTACCCATGGTGGGTCGTTCAAACCCCACTTCTCGCGGATGGCATCCCGCGTCTGCTGCGTGGAGTGGGGAGGAGCAAGTGCATCAACGGGGTCACCAGGTGTCAGATAGAGCATCAAAAAGACAATGAGTGTCGCGAGGATGATAACAGGAATGGCCAAGAGAAGTTTTCTGATTATGTAGGCTACTAGATCGGCCAAACGCCCTCACCCCCAACATTGCCTGACTGGCGATTGTTCATGGCATTGCTTGCCTCAGTTCTCGAGTGTCCTGCCAGATGGAATAGAATATTAAGAGGTTTGGATGGGTTTGCTACTTGTTGATGTCGACATCCGAGACGTCGATGACCTGCTCCTGGCCTAGCGGATGGGCATACCATCCTGTCACGTAGTTGTGGACCGCAACGATCTGGTGCCAGAATATTATTGGCGCCCATGGTCCCATCATCAGCAGTCTCTCATGCGCTCGTGTTGCGTTCTCTGAGAAGGCAGCATCAGTCGGCGCATAGGTCCAGTTGGTGACATAGGCGTCGAAGACAGGATCCTCGTACCAACCTGTGTTGGATCCGCCAGCAGCCCAAGTTCCGAAGTGCCAGTCAAGAATCTCCGCCCTCGGCCACGAGTACCAGAACAGGATTGCGTCCTGCTCGCCCGCCGCAGCTCTCGATCGGAGGTTGTTCTCCGCGTACTGCGTCAGCGTCACATGGCAGCCAATAGCTTCGAATTGGCTTTTCAGAATTGTTCCCATAGCCACGTCTTCGCCCTTGTTTGTCGTCCAGAGAGGTAGCGACAGCTCCGCGTGGGTTGTAGTGTTCTCAAGCCACACGTCAGAGTCCTCATTTACGTAACCTCCCGCGGCAAATAGCTCGAGTGCCTTGACCGTGTTGTACGAGTAGTTGTACTGGGCGGGTATGAGCCTTCCCTCCGGTTCGATCGGAGAAAGGTAGTTGACTCCCGGTTCTGCGTAGCCGTGCCAGACCGATGTGACTATTTGCTGCCTGTCAATGGCAAACCCGAATGCCCTCCTAAGGGACGCATTCGTCCACTGGCCCTTCTGGCAGTTGAACTCCACATGGTATGTTCCCTGACCCGGACCTGTGATGACCGTCATATTCGAGTCGCTAGCGTATTTCGTAACTTTGCTCGGAGGAACTTGCATGAGCACATCGATGTCACCGCTCTCGAATGCTGCAAACCTCGTGGATTCATCTGCTATTATCCTGTAGATGATTTTGTCAATCTTTGCTGGGCCTTGGTTGGTATACCAGTTGAATCCCCAAGTGTGGTTCTTGAACTTGGTCAGTGTCACATGGTCGTCCGCTATCCACTCCGTCAACTTCATCGGACCAGTTCCGACCGCCGGATGGTTTGGGGTGCCGTAGTTCAAGTGCGCTTGCTCCACTGTCGCCCCGGCTGCGTACAGCGCTGTCGGACTGTGAATCGATCCGTAAAGGTGAGACAAATTGAATATCAATGCGACATCCTTGAATGTGCAGTTGAAGACGATGGTATAGTCGTCCTTGACCCATACTCCCTTGTTCATGTCACCAACAGGATTCGCTCCAGCGGCGCAATCTATTGCAGCGAACTCATAGGATACCCAGCCATAT
>Ga0315268_10005743_pt1 | contig 13287 bp, 11 predicted proteins | sample C1_top_MG_FD_204535 | JGI IMG/M metagenome (GOLD analysis project Ga0315268, IMG submission 204535) | Sediment microbial communities from Yellowstone Lake, YNP, Wyoming, USA - C1_top | ecosystem: Environmental > Aquatic > Freshwater > Lake > Sediment | place: USA: Wyoming | collected 2017-08-01 | reverse complement strand
CGTCCTTTTCTCCGTGGACATCCACCCGGAAGCCGGAGACGGTGCACTTGCCGGACGGGAGCTTGGGCAGGACGCGGTAGAAGAAGTCGGCCCAGAACTTCTGGCTCTTGTCTCCCCGCAAGAGGCCCACCCGCTCGAGCGAAATGCCCGCCCGCGCCAGCCAAGCCGGCCAGATGCCGCCTTTCAGGGTCACTGTCTCCAGTCCGGCGATGTTGCGGGGGATTGTGACGGGCTCGGCGTGGCCGGTGTAGTAGACCGGCAGGCGACCACAGGGAGGCGGGAAGTCCACCATCTGCCTGCCGCCGCCGGCGCGCACCATCAGCTCGCGGCCGCTCTCGAAGGAGGGCACGCGATCGCAGAAGATGTGGATGGCGTGGCGGTAGTTGGCGTAGCCGCTGGCGTCGTCGGCGCCGCCGAACCAGGAGATGTTGATGTGCCGTGGCTCGTCCATGGCCTGCGCGCCCTTCTTGGCTAGCAGGTTGGTCATGCCCGGACAATTGCCGAGACCGGTGAGGACGGTCACGCCCGCCGCCCGAGCGGGCTCGTCCAGGGCCAGCGCCTCGCGGGCCGCCTCGTAGTCGTCGGCGATGCTCACGTAGTGGACGCCGGCCTCGATAGCCGCCTGGGCCTGCCGCCGCTCGAAATAGAGGAAGGGCCCGATAAAGCCCAGGGCCACATCGTAGCCGCGGATGGCTTCCACGAGCCCCTGGTGATCCAGAGCGTTGACCGGACAGGCCCGTGTGGGCCCCCCGACCTCCCGGGCCAGGGCCTGGGCCGCTTTCAGGTTTAGGTCGCCTATCATGACCTCGGTCACGCCGGGATAGGCGGCCAGAAAGCGCACCGCCTCATTGCCCATATCGCCGGCGCCGCCCAGCACGATGAATCGCATTTCTTGCCTCCCTTCGCCCTTAGTAGGGCTCGCATTGCTCAAAGATCTGGCGGGGGTTGTCGATGGTCATCTGCCGGATCTGATCGTCGGTCACGCCCGCCCGGCGCAGGGCCGGGATGACGGTATCGGGGATGAAGTTGTAGTGCCAGTCGGGGGTCGCCTGCTCGATCATCCAGCGCTCGTACCAGTCCATGTACGAGTTGGCGTCATGGGAAAGGAGCATCCGGTCGGCGTGGCCCATGCGGCAGAGGAGGGCGATGGTGGCCACCCGCTCGGCGGTGGGCAGGAACATGTCCAGGCCGAAGCGGTCCATCCCGATGTAGCTCCCGTGGCCGATGAGACGCAGCAGGTATTCGGCGTCCTTGCTGTCACCGCTGTGGCCGATGATCACCCGCGACAGGTCGATACCTTCTTCTGCCAGGATGTCCTGCTGGCGCGTCCCCATCTCGCCGGCCGCGTAGGTGTGGGTCGTGATGGGCAAGCCCGTGGCGCGATGGGCGCGGGCGCAGGCCCGTACCACCTTCTCGACTTGAACCGTCATCCCCGCCTCGTCCGTGGCGCACTTGATGATCCCCGCCTTGATGCCGCTGCCGGCGATGCCCTCGCGGACCTCCTGGACGAACAGATCTGCCATCACGTCGACGCTGCGGCTATGAAAGTAGCGGGGTACGTCGTAGTACATGCCTGTGCAGGCGATGATCTGAACGCCGGAGCGGTGGGCAACCTCGGCCACGAACTCTACGTCCCGGCCCAGGTCGGGCGTCGTGCAGTCGACGATGGTCTTGACCCCGCGGGCGGCCACATTGCGCAGCTTGGCCGCCGCCTTTTCGATCTCCGCCTCGCGATCCCAAACGGAGGGGAAGTTCTCGGTCACTCCCGGCGACTTCACCAGCACGTGCTCGTGCATCAGGGTAAAGCCCAGTTCGTTGACGTCCATGGGGCCGGTAACGGTGTTCACCACAGGCATTACGATGCTTTCCTCTCTAGGCGGGCGGCGGCTAGGTGAACTGAGGCAGCCAGCGGGCCTCCGCCGCAAACATTTCGTCCACCATCTGCTGGATCTCCTCGAGTGAGAGGACAGCCGCGGTCAGGGGGTCGGCGGCCACGGCGTGGAATGCCAGGCGCCGGTCGCCGCCGAGGGCCGCCTTCACCGCCATCTCCTGCACGGCGATGTTGCTGCGGTTGAGGGCCGCGCACTGAGGCGGCAGGTCGCCCACGAAGCAAGGATTGATGCCGTGCTTGTCGACGAGGCAGGGCACTTCGACGCAGGCGCCCTGCGGCAGGTTGGTGATGAGCCCATCGTTGCGGACGTTGCCGTTGATGCGACAGGGCTGTCCCGTGTGCAAGGAGTTGATGATGTGGGAGGCGTATTCCTCGCTGCGATAGATGGCCGGCGACTCCTGGCCGGAGGCGGCGCGCTCCAACTCCACCTCGTAGTCCTCGCGGTCGGTCTCGTAGAGCTGGAGGATGAAGGCGGTGCCGCCGTTCCAGCCGCCGCCGGGAGTGTACTTCTGGAGCAGGTCGGGGCGCTTACGGAACCAGGGCGTGTACTCGGAGGCGTGGCCGCTGGACTCCGTGACGAAGTAGCCCAGGTGCTTGAGCAGTTCGGCGCGAGTCGTCTCTGTGCTGTAGACCAGCGGGTCGGCCATCCGTTCGCGGATCAGGGGGTAGGCGTCCTCGCCCTTCCACTTGTACTCCAGGAACCAGGCCTGGTGGTTGATGCCGGCCACCCAGTAGGAGATCTCGTGGATGCTGGCGCCGATGATGGTGGCCAGCTGGAAGGCGGTGCCCTGCACGCTGTGGCAGAGGCCCACGTTCCTGATGGCGGTGGCGTCGTTCATGGCCCAGCAGACCATGGCCATGGGGTTGGTGTAGTTCAGTAGCCAGGCGTTGGGGCAGAGCTCCTCCATGTCGCGGCAGATGTCGATGATCACCGGAATGGTGCGCAGGGCGCGAAAGACGCCGCCGGGGCCCAGCGTATCGCCGATGCACTGGTCGACGCCGTACTTCAGGGGGATCTCGATGTCCGGGTGGATGGCTTCGACTCCGCCGACCAGGACCATGATGACGACGTAGTCGGCGCCTTTCAGGGCTTCGCACCGGTCGGTAGTGGGCTCGACCTTGGCCGGGAACGCGCCCTCGCGCAGGATGCGCTCGGCGACGCGGCGGGCGTAGTCCAGGCGCTTCGGGTCGATGTCCATGAGGGCGAAGGTGCTGTCCCGCAGCCCCGGGAAGGTGAGAATATCGATCATGAGCCTCCGGGAGAAGAGGAGGCTGCCGGCTCCGATGAAGGCGATCCTGGGCATTTGCTCTTTCCCCTACTTGGCGCTCCCGCCGTCCTGGTGCACGACGCCTTCCGCCTCCAGGCGGCCGATCTCTTGCCGTGAGAAGCCGTTCTCCAGGAGCACCTGGCGCGTGTGGGCGCCCAGCGCCGGCGCCATGCAGCGGATGCGACCCGGCGTGCGGCTGAGGCGCACCCCCGATCCCGGCATGCGGATGGGTGGGTGGCCCGGCCACTCGACTTCCTCGACGTAAGCGTTGGCCGATACCTGCGGATCGCTGGCCAGGTCTTCGTAGTCCTGAACAAGGCCGGCCATCAGGCCTTCCGCCTGGAGGCGCTCCACCCACTCGCCGGCCGGCCGCTGGGCGAAGACGGCGTCAAAGAGGTCGACGAGCTGCTGAGAGTTCCGGTAGCGGTTGATGACCGGATCGAAGCGCGGGTCATGCTCCAGTTCCGGCTGACCCACGGCGCGACAGATCCCCGGCCACCAGCGCTCTTCCACCATTGCCAGAGCGAAGTACTTGTCGTCACTGCCGCGATAGGTGTTCCAGAGTGGAGTGAAGCGGCCGCGCGGCCGTCGTCGCGGGAGCCGGTGGTAGACAAGGTAGGTCGCGACGTTGAAGCACTGGAGGGCGAGCTGGCTGCCCAGCAGCGATACCTCGACCTCCTGGCCCTCGCCGCTGTGTTCGCGGTGGAAGAGCGCGGCCAGAATGCCGTAGGCGGTTATCATAGCGCCGACCTGGTCGGCGATGGGTACGGGCACCGGCAGCGGCGGGTCATCGGGTTCGCCGTTGATGGCCATGATGCCACCCCGGGCCTGGGCCAGCATATCGAACGAGCCCAGTTCGGCGTCCGGTCCCTGACTGCCCCAGGCGGTGGCGTGGGCGTAGATGATGCGTGGGTTCACCGCCCGCAACGCCTCGTAGCTTAGGCCCAGACGCTTCACAGCGCCCAGACGCAGGTTGTTCAGGAAGACGTCGGCGCGCTCCACCAGGCGGAAGAAGGCCGCCTTGCCCTGCGGCTTCTTCAGATCGAGGGCCAGAGATCGCTTGCCGCGGTTGTGGGCCTCGAAGTAGATGCTCAGTCCCAGCTCTGGGTGGAAGAGGAAGCGGCGCCCGGGGTCAGGGGAGCCGGGCGCCTCGATCTTGATGACGTCGGCTCCCAAATCGGCCAGCATCGCCGAAGCGTATGAGCCCTGCTGCCAAAGGGTCAAGTCGAGGACACGGATGCCGTCAAGCGCAGAAGCCATGGCTGGCAATCCCCCAAATACGCCCGTTTGCGTCGTCTCACGAGGAGTCTACCAGCGCGAGGCGCGTGAGCCAAGGATCGCAGGTGCAGACCCTCAAGATCGTAGGTCGGGGTCTTCAGACCCCGACGGTGATTCTAGCTTCCATGCCCCAGCCTTCAGGCTGGGGTGGTGTGTAAACCGGACGACCTGCGCCTAGATGTCCGGCGAGACCAGCACCTTGTGGCAGCAGTTGCGGTCGGCGTCCAGTTCGGCGAAGGCCCGCGGCAGCTCATCGAGGCTTACGGTGCGGGAGATGACCGGCGAGACGTCGATGGCGCCCGAGGCTATGAGGTGAGCGACCTCAGTGAACTCGGCCAGCGTGTAGGCGAAGGCGCCGATGATGCTGTGCTCGTAGACCATGGTGCGCAGCAAGAGGATTTGGGATGGCATCTCGAACACGCCCGCTACCACGATGCGGCCGCCGCGTCGGGTGGACAGTATGCAGTCGTCCAAGGGCGGGTTCAGGCCCACGCACTCCACCGAGATGTCTACCCCGCCCGGCGTTAGCTCCAGCACCCGCAACGAGGGCGGCGTGGCTGTGGGGTCGATGACCTCGTCGGCGCCGAGACGCAGGGCCAGCTCGCGGCGGTTGGGCGCCGGCTCGGAGATGATGATCCGCCCCGCTCCCTGGTAGCGCGCCGCCAGGACGGTGAAAGCGCCGATGGGCCCTGCGCCGGCGATGAAGACGGTCTCGCCTTTCTGGAGCTGGCAGCGGTTCAGGGCATGCATAGCCACCGCCAGAGGCTCGGTCGTGGCCAGGCGGTCGGCCGGGGCGCCGGGGGCGACCTTGATGGAGCGGTTGGCTGGGGCGCAGACGTACTCGGCGAAACCGCCCACCCGGTGGTAACCGACGCCGAGGACAGGGCCGCACAACTGGTCCTGGCCCGCGAGGCAGGCGCGACACTTCCCACAGGGCTCGTTGGGGTTCACCACTACCAGGTCGCCGATGGCGAACCCTTTGACCTCGGGCCCGAGGCCGACGACGCTGGCCGAGAACTCGTGCCCCATGATGGGCGTCTGACGGTTGGACGCCATGCTGAGGAAGCTCGAGCGGTACTCATGCAGGTCGGAGCCGCAGACGCCGCAGTAGCGCACCCGGAGCTTGAGATCACCTGGGCGTGGCTCCGGCTCCGGGATATCGACAAGCTCCATCCGACCGACACTCTGAAGCGCGACAGCCTTCATTGGGCACTCCTCCTGGCACTGGATGCGCTCGTATCATGCTCAGGAGCGCCGTGGGTGTCAAGGGTAAAGTCGGCTTGTCGGGTGGGGGACCCTCCGCTGTGCTCGCGGTGACGGGGGGCGTTTGCTGAGCACAGCGAAGGGTCTGAGGGGAGGAGCTTCAGTCTCTCAGGCTATCGCTAGCTGGGCCACTCGGCGAGTGTGGCCTCCACCGTTATCTTCTGGCCGTTGCGCAGCACCTCGAGGCTTACCTTGTCGCCCACCTTCTTCTGGCTGTCCAGGTAGGTCGCCAGTTGGTCGACGTTCGTCACCGGGTTTCCGTCGACAGCCAGGATGACGTCTCCCCCCGGCGGGAGGCTGTTGTCGCTGGGCAGCTGGTTCTCCGATTGGACGGCGGGGCGCAGGCCGGCTGCGTCGGCGGGGCTGTTCTGGGCCACGGTGACGACGTACACGCCCTGATTCACCGATAGGTTAAGCTGCTGGGCCAGCGCTGGGGTCAGTTCGCGACCGCGGATGCCCAGCCAGGGGTGGCTGACGGTGTTGCCCGCCAGCATGTCGTTCAGGGAGTTCTTGGCAGTGTTGATGGAGACTGCGAAGGCGATACCCACGTTGACCGACTGGCCCGTGGGGTTCTCAAGCAGTGTGTTGATACCGACGACCTCGCCGTGGCAGTCCAGCAAGGGCCCACCCGAGTTGCCAGGGTTGACGGCGGCATCCGTCTGGATCATGTTGCGCAGGTCCCGGGTGCCGGAGCCGGGCGAGTAGGTGCGCCCAACGGCACTGACGATTCCCTCGGTGAAGGTGTGCTCCAGGCCGAAAGGATTGCCCAGGGCGAAGACGGGGTCACCCACCGATAGCTTGTCGGAGTCACCGAGATGGGCGGCGGTGAGCCCGCCGGACGGCGGGTCGATGTGGACGACGGCGAGGTCGTTGCCAGGGTCGGTGCCCACTACCGTCGCTGCCACTGCAGTACCATCGTTCAGGATGACCTCCAGGCTGTCGGCGCCGGACACCACGTGGTAGTTGGTAAGGATGGAGCCATTAGTGTCGATGATGATGCCACTACCCTGCCCTTCCGACTGGCCGAACCGGCTGCTGGCGGTGGAAGTGATCTCGACCACCGAGGGGAGTACCTGCTGATAGACATTGTTAGCTGTGAGGCAGGCCGAATTGACGGACGCCTGCCCACTCGAGTCATTCGAACTCGCTGCGGTGGGGGTACGGGAGGTCGTTGCGCCGGTGGTGGAAGCAGTCGCCGGGGACGAGCTGTTATCGTCCGCGATGTTGACTATCGCGACGGCCACCGCGGCGCTCACCAGAGCGCTGGCCAGGATGGCTATGAGCATGCTTCGTAATCGCATTACTGCCTCCTTCTAGGGAACGCGTCAAATCTCTTCGTCGTTCGATGGGGCATTTAGATCGTGGGCCGCCGGCGGCGCGTTCTTGGGCAACCTGAAAGTGAACTGGGTGCCCTTGCCCAGTTCGCTTTGCACGGTGATAGTGCCGCCGTGGGCGTCGACCAGCCGCTTGGCGATGGTGAGGCCAAGCCCAGCGCCGCCCGTGGCCCTAACTCGGGAGCGATCGACCCGGTAGAACCGCTCGAAGACGTAGGGCAGGTCTTCGGGGGGGATGCCGACGCCGGTGTCGGCGACGATAACGCGCAGCTCATGGCCCTCGTCCTTCAGGTCTACGGTGATGCGACCTCCCTCGGATGTATGGGTGGTGGCGTTGCTCAGCAGGTTGCGCAGCACCTGGCCGATGCGCTCCGGGTCCACCTCGGCGGTGGCCGGCTGGCCGGGAAGGTTCGTCTCGATGGTCAGGCCTCTGGCCTCGGCCGGCGGCTGGGCAGCCGCCGCCGCCCGCCGCGCGATGTCGGCCACGTCGGCCGACTGGCGGATGAGGGTGAGCTGGCCGGCGTCGGCTAGGGTCAGTTCCTGCAGATCCTCTACCAGACGGGCGAGCAGGAGGACCTCCTCGTGGATGGAATCGAAGGTGGCCGGCTCGGCAGGCAGAAGGCCGTCGCGGATGGCCTCCAGATGGCCCTGGATGTTGGACAGGGGCGTGCGCAGCTCGTGGGCCACGTCGGCCACCATGTTGCGGCGCAACTGCTCCGTGCGCTCGAGGTCTTCGGCCATGGCGTTGAAGGCGATGGCCAGTTCACCGAATTCGTCCTTGGAATTCACTTTGACCCGACGAGAGAAATCGCCTCGACTGAGGGCGCGGGCCGCCTGGGCCAGGGACTCCGCTGGCGAGAGAATGCGGCGCGATAGGAAGAAAGTGACCACGGCCGCCACCACCACGCCGAGCAGCCCGCCCCAGATCAAGTAGCGGTTGATGGAACTAGAGAGGTCGCTCACGCTGGCCTCTTGGGCGGTCCCTCCGCCTGGCGGCGGCGGTGGCGCTTGGTGCATGATCACCAGACTCCCGAGCCGCGCCTGGCCGGCCGCAATGGGGATGAGACTGTCCGGCGGCTTGAACTCGCCCTTTTGGCCGACGGACATCATCTGGCGAGAATCCGCGACTACGAGGCCCTGCGCGTCGACCAACACCAGGCGCTGGTTGTAGAGCCGCCCGATCTGTCCGACCACCGGCTCAACGCCGTCCCAGCTGCCCTCCTCTACGTAGTAGGCAGCCAGCAGGGCCCCAGCGCGGGCGATTCTAACGTCGAAGGTCCTCGTCTCGTACCGATCGACCTCGCTGCTGGCGGTACGGCTGACGAAAACAGCTACCACGCCCACGGCCACCGCGATGACCAGCAGGAACGACAGGAATAGCCGCCAGCGGACACTGTGGATCACTTGCGGCTCGCCTCGAACTTGTAGCCGGAGCCGTAGACGGTCTTGATGTAGCGTGGACGGCCGGGGTCGTCGCCCAGCTTGCGGCGGAGGTTAAGGATATGTACGTCGATGGTGCGATCGAAGCCGTCGAAGTCCAGTCCCAGCACTTGGTGAATGAGCTGCTCACGGCTGAGCACGTGGCCCGCTTGGCGGACGAGGGTCCCCAGCAGGCGAAACTCTGTGGGAGTGAGGCCGACCGGCCGCCCCGCGACGGTCACAGTATGCTGGTCGAAGTCCATCTTCAGGCCGCCGTAGGCCACCTGTGCTGGCCCCCGGTCCAGCGATTCGCTGACCGTGCGGCGGAGCACGACTTTGATGCGAGCCGCCAGCTCGCGGGGGCTGAAGGGTTTGGTCACGTAGTCGTCGGCGCCCAGTTCCAGGCCGGTGAGCTTGTCGGTCTCGGTGGTCTTAGCGGTCAGCATAATGACGGGCACGTCGGACTCGGTGCGGAGGGTGCGGCAGACCTGGAGGCCGTCCAGGCCGGGAAGCATCAAATCCAGGACCACCAAGTGAGGTCGCTCTTCCCGCGCCAGCCGCAGGGCCTCGACGCCGTCGTAGGCGCAGAGTACCTTGTGACCGTCGCTCTCCAGGTAGAGCTTGACCAGGGAGACGGTCTTGGGGTCGTCGTCTACCACCAAGATCTTCCTAGCCGGACTCATGGCGTTGTCGCTCCTCCGCTGCTCCGATTGCTACCCCTTCGGGACCGGTGGCCTCGAGGGGTGGCCTTCACATTCCTATCTTCTATTGTCGCCCTGGCGATGTCCGCTTACAAGCCTGTGCTCGAACCAGGGGTCGGTGCTGTCTGAGGGGTCTCGCCGTTGGGCATCATTGGCCCGCCGAACCCGCCGTCGAACCCGCCGAAGCCCCGCATGTGGCCGCGGCCGAATCCAAACCCGAATCCGTGGCCCTTGAGGCCCGGGATCAGGCCGCCGAGGCCCTGAAGGACCGCCCGCACGTCGTCACCGACGCGTACCACGACCACGTTGTCGCCCTCGCTCAGGTTCGATAGGTTGGTGCCCAAGGCTGTGTCGTTAACGGTGTAGGTCTTGCTGCCGCCGGCGTTGAGGTTCACGGTCAGGGTCTTGGCGCCGGTGTCCACGCTGGCGACGGTGCCTACATCAATTGTTACCGTGACCGGGTTCCCCTGCTCGTCGGTGAAGTTAAACTGGCCGCCCTGCACGTGGCTGAAGAGCTGGTCCGCCGGGATGCCCTCCAACTCGGGCAACAGGGGGATAGCCGGCGACAGAGGCTGGGGCCGGGCCGCGAGAGTCGCAGTCACGTCCTGCGTCTGACCGTTGCGCTCGATGCTCAGGGTGATGGTGTCACCCACCTTCTTGCCGCCTATCTGGTCGCTGAAGTCCTTCGGCGTCCCGATGGTCGTGCCGTCCACGGCCTTGATGACGTCGCCGCGCTGCAGGCCCGCCGTGTCGGCGGGGCTGTCGGCGATCACGTAGGCGATGGTGACACCGCCAGCCGCTCGGACAAAGTACACGCCGAGCCACGGGGTCTGCTGGTTCTGGCTTTGGGTCTGGGCGCCTGGGGCCGCCGAGGCGCTGGAGCCCGTGTCAATGGCGCGGAAGACCAGTACTCCCGCCAGAACGAATGCCACCAGGACGGCTAACAGCCCGAAGCGGGCTACTCTCGACTTAGGCATGGCTACCTCCTCCTTCCAAATACCTAGACAAGATGTTAGGAGGCAAATGTTAAGACGTTATGAAGGTGCACAGCGTTAATTGGGACTGAAGTTTGCTCTTACCCCGCCCATGTCAGCCCGTCGAAGCAAGAGCCGAAAGCGAGGCCTCTTAACTGGAGCCTGTCTGTAGATGCGAGCTTGCCTCGCCCAACGGGGCGCAGCAAGCAGTGTCTCTACTAAACGGGCGTCTCGCGCTTCTCCGCCATGCGCAGATCCACGCGCAACTTGACGGTGCGCATGATGTCGGCGCGGGTCACAAAGCCCAGCAGGGTGTCGCCTTCCACTACGGGCAGTTGGTGGATGTTGAGCTTGGCCATGAGGTGGAGCGCCTCGTCGAGGGTGACCGCCGGCGACACGACCGCCAGCCTCTCGGCAGGGGTCATCGCCTGGTAGACCGTTGTGCTTGACCAGGCCGCCTTGGGGAAGCGCTGCACATCCTTCAGAGTAATGACGCCGCCCAGGCCGTGCCCGCCCGTCACCGCAAAGTAGCGGGCGCTGCGGGGCAGGATGCGCTCGTCCAGCAAGGTCTGCAGCGTCATGTACGGGTCCACCCACTCGTAGGAGCGGTCGAGGAGGGAACGCGCCGGCACGGAGCTCAGCAGGTGACGCATCAGCACCTGCTGGTAGGACGCCTCGGCGGCGTTGCGCAGGAACCAGCCGATGAAGATGAACCACACGCCGGAGAGTACCTCGCGGGTCAGCACCATGACCGCTATGCCGAGCACCATCAGTCCGTAGGCGACGATGGTGCCGACCCAGGAGGCGATGCGCGTGGCCGGCAACACGCCGTTGGTGACCCCCCACAGGATGGCCCGCAGGACGCGGCCGCCGTCCAGGGGGAAGCCGGGGATCAGGTTGAAGATCCCGATAGCGGCGTTGGCGATGGCCAGGTACCCGGCCGCCAGCGCCGCCGCTTCGCGTGTTGGGGACAGGAGGAGCCATAGCGCGCCTAGCAGGGCCGCGACGAGGAAGCTGGTGGCCGGCCCGGCTATGGCGATGAGAAACTCTTCCCGCGGGGTGCGCGAGTCGCTTTCCAGGTGAGATACGCCGCCGAACACGAAAAGCGTTATGCGCTTCACGGGGATGCCCAGCCTGTTGGCGACGATGGAATGGGATAGTTCGTGGGCCAGGATGGAGCCGAAGAACACGATGCTGGTGGCCGACGCCGCCACCCACCGCTCGGTGCGCGTCCAGCCTGTGAACTCCTGGTCGAACAGACCGGCGGCGAGAGTCCAGGTGAGAAGGACGAAGACCAGGAGCCAGCTCCAGTGGATCTCGATGTCCACGCCGGCAATGCGGAACAGGCGAAAGCTACCCTGCATGCGTGCTCCTCGAAGTTACGTCTAGCTCCTGATCTAGCATACCACGCTGGCTGCGACGGCCGCTGGCGCGCTGTGGTCGCTTATGTCTGTAACAAACGGCGGCGAATGGCGTCTTAATTCCGAGATGCCCTGGATGCCGGGTGCGGACGGCCGAGGTGGGCGAAGGCCAGCTCTGACGCAGGCGACGGCCAAGGAATGGAAGAAAACAGGCCCGGCAACGGCCAGGTACCGGATGAGGAGCGGCCGCACAGCTCGACCACGCAGGATCTGCACGATCTCGAGCGCTTCTTCCCTCTTGTGAACTCTATCGCCCACCGCACACTGCGGGGCGAACTGCCGGCCTTTGACTACGGCGATGCGGTCGCTACCGGCCTGCTGGCCCTGGTGAAATCGGAGCGGCGCGTGAGCGCGGACGAGCGCGGGTTCGTCTCCTACGCTTCGCAGAGCGTGCGGGGCGCCATCCTGGACGCTATCCGTGAGCTACGCCGCGGCCCGCTGTTGACCGTCCGTCTCAGTTCGAGCGAGGGCCGCGATGGCAATGGCCATGGCTCGCCGATGGACATCGCCGATGGCTCCCGTTACTCCAGCCCCGAGTGGGTCGCCGATCGGCGTGAGTCCGTGCGGGAGCTTCGTGACGCGATGAAGCTGCTTTGTCCGCGAGAGCAGCAGGTGCTTATCCTTCGCTACTGGCAAGAGGAGACCACGCGAAGCGTGGCGAAGAAGCTGGACATCTCGCCCGCACGGGTGTCGCAGCTGGAAAAGCGGGCCCGGGAGAGGCTACGCGCCCTGTTGGGCGATGGGAACGGCCGCGACGCGTGGGCTGCCGCCCAGCGCCTCCCCAATCACCTCAGCGCGGCCACTTCCTGACGGTCACCATCGTCCCGGCGTCGGGCCGGGACACGGCGATGAACTGATCCGCTAGATGGCTGGCCCTGCTCAGACCGATCGGCAGTCCTTCGCCGCTCTCGTCATTGGCCAGCCGAGCGATGGTGGTCGGCCGCGGGTTGCGGGCTGCCGCCTGCACTTCGATGCCACGCCCGCTGCTGATGGCGCCGCCTTCGATGACGCGCAGGCTTAGCGACGCCGGGCCTCCGTCCTCGAGGAGATCGAGGGCGAGCGCAGCGACGGCCGCCGCGAGCTGAGCCTGGTCGCTGCGCCGAAATCCCAGGTGGGCGGCCAGGGTTGTCGCTTCGCGGCGGGCTACCGCAATGTCCGCCGGCCTCTTGATCTCCGTGGTCAGCATTGTCGCTTCTCCCTCTCTATTAGCATCCTTCCCTGCCCCTGCGAGGTCTGGCAGGGGGCGTGTGCCCTTGGGCGGGGAACGCGCTCGATCCATCGGCTTCCTTTCGCCGCTGGACATATTGTGAACTTACCGTTCGATATTTCTATTACGTTGATTTGCTCGATTTGTTCAGCCCTCGCGGACAGGACGTAAGAAGATAGGGGTCGAGATCCGGTGCGGGACGGACGGTGGCTCTGGACTATCCCGTGTGTCCCTCGACCGCCAGCGTCTGGCCGGCCTCGATGGTCACGGGCTCGACGAAGCGAAGGGTGAGAGCTGAGCCGTGCTGTTCGACGGGCACGGGCACGGCTTGGCCGTCCGTCGTCACTCGCAGGTCGCGGGCAGCGGCAGCCAGCGTAAGCTGGCGCAGGGCCAGCCGCCCCCAGTCCAGGCCCAGCTCGGCGTGGAAGGTGTCGCCGGTGAGGCGCTGGCGATAGCGGCCCCATCCTTCGCTGGCCACGAACAGACAGCGGAAGTCGTCGCCGCCGATGCGCGGCGCGAAGGCCATGTGGC
>Ga0315268_10005741_pt1 | contig 13295 bp, 14 predicted proteins | sample C1_top_MG_FD_204535 | JGI IMG/M metagenome (GOLD analysis project Ga0315268, IMG submission 204535) | Sediment microbial communities from Yellowstone Lake, YNP, Wyoming, USA - C1_top | ecosystem: Environmental > Aquatic > Freshwater > Lake > Sediment | place: USA: Wyoming | collected 2017-08-01 | reverse complement strand
ATTGTCGGTGTCGGTTTTCGAGAAAACCGAGATTTCATGCGCTTTACAGCCCGATATGAACAGAACCATTTCATCAGCCACAGATAACCAGTTGATGTTGTTTGATTTTTAACCGGACACTACTGGTGGCAAGTTGGAAATGAGTTTAGGCTGATAGAAAATCACAGTGAATATGACGATGAACCAGAAGTTGTGAAGCGGCCGCCCCGGCACGGTGTGGCATAACCCCCGGCGGGGGATAACCAGCGACCTGGCCGCCGCATTGTTCTTGAAACAAATCATTACATATTCGCCACCGGAGCACATACTTTTCTTACGACTTGATTCTAAAATTCCCTCTCCCGCTTAAACATTCAGGAGAAAAAACATGAATAACAGAATCATTCGGACATTGTTTGTCGCCATCGGCTTGACGCTTGCATCGGCATCAGTCTTCGCCTCGAGAGGCGGATGTGATCACGCCTGGAGCACAGAGCACGAAAATGGCGGTGCTGCTCTTTTTGGTAAGCACATGGCCAAACTGCATGGCGCCCTCAAACTGACCTCTGCCCAGGATGCAGCCTGGACTGAATTTTCGAACAAAATGAAACCGGTCAAAATGGATAAATCCAAAATGGATAAACCGGGACATCAAGACTGGAAGGATCTGAGTACGCCGGATCGTCTCGACAAAGTGCTGGGCAACATGAAATTACACGAGAAGCAATTGGCTGAACATGCGGCAGCTGTCCGTGCGTTTTATGGCGCCTTGACTCCGGACCAGCAAAGAATATTCGACCACCAGTTTCAAGCGTATCTCCACCGCCACGGCCACCACCCGCATGATAAAAATAATGCGACGTGAGGTTGCTTAACTTTCCCATCAACTAATCGGTCTATGCTTGTCCGGGATAACCCGGTCACTTTGAAAGGGACAATCATGAATACTAATCGAACATTTATTATCAAGGCGCTGACCGTTGCAACGCTGGTTGCGGTATCGTTGCCCGCCAGCGCCGAGCGTGACGGGCGGCATGACGGCTTCGGAGGGCATCGCGATATCAGGCACTTCGACCGGCATGATTACGCTGTATGGCGTTCCGGAAGTTGGCGCCATGGTTGGCATGAGGGCAGATTGGGATGGTGGTGGATAGTGGCAGGGGCATGGTATTTTTACCCTGAACCGGTTTATCCGTACCCCGATCCTTATATACCGCCGGTCGTAGTGGCGCAGCCACTCCCTCAGCCGGAACCTCCACCGGCTCAGTTCTGGTATTTCTGTACTGCTTCCAAAGGTTATTATCCCTACGTGTCTTCATGCCCTGGAGGTTGGAAGACCGTGCCGGCAACTCCGCCCGCCGCTTCGCCGAATGCGCCGCCAGGCGCTCCGGGACAGTGATGAATAAGGAGGCCATACGGTATCGCAGAATTGTTTACGTTTCGGCGCCGCTTGTGTTCGCCGGCTTGCGTGACGTCCGTCCCGATGGGGCCCGGAGCGGCGGTGATGCCGGCACCCGGCAAGCCGTTTGAAGTGTTTGCAGCGGAAGAGCGCAGGTATGCCAAAGGCAATCAGGTTCCCGGGTATCGGCGCCGGCAGCAGATTCCGCCGCCTCCGCCCAACACCGGGAACAGGCAGTCGGCACCCTATCCACCGCCGCCGCCACGGTGAGGGAGCGAAGTCTCGTATATCACGCCACCCTCTTCGATAATGACTGGAACATTTACCCAACACATGGCAAGCATTTTCAATCCTTGTCCATGTTATTCGCGCGTCGAATCATTTCCTGATGATGAAAAGCGAGCATGCCGAATTGCATCCCGTCTTGTGCATCGCCGAATGAATGTTTTTACACCCTGGCGTGATTCAGATTGAATAGCAAACTCAGGCATCCGCTAAGGGCACTGAGTTGCCGCTCGAATCTTGCAAGAACTATCTTGAAAGCTGGCAGTGGCGGCTTGCAGCATTCCCTGTTCCTGGAACGTTTTATATGGCTGCAATAGAAACTGCCATTTGTCGCCATCCCTCTGCCGTCCGTCGAATGTGTCTTTATTCCGTAGAAGTTTTATAGAACAATCTGAACCGGCGATGAAGCGATTGTTGCCCGTGCTCTGTTCTCCTCCCAGTGAGCATGTGTTCTGACTGCATGCAGAACTCCCCTTATCCCCATTCCATAAAGGATTGGGGATTTTTTATTGCTGCTGCAAGCCAACTTCCGCCAGGCGCCAAGCGGACCCGGCTCGTAACCATCATCAACCGTGGATACAGAATATTTTGCTATTGCCATGTTAACAGGCTTTCCGGCTCGACTTTGCTGCCGGTAACCGCGACCACTTTGCGCCGCGCTTGTCCGCCCTGTTTGAGTTCGGCATTGCGTAGCGGCACGGCAAACAAATCGGCGATGAATTTCAACAGGGCTTCGTTGGCGCGACCTTCGATGGGCGGGGCGGCCAGTTTTACCTTGAGTGCCTCGCCGTGCAGGCCAGCGATTACGCTACGCTTTGCGCCGGGTTGCACGTGCAGCGTGAGCGTGATGACTTCCCCGTTGCGTCGATACCAGCCGGGCTGCATCAGAGCAATCGCACCGCCAGGCTTTCGAGAACCGCCAATGGCACAAACAGGATGATCTGGCAGATCACCAGGAGCACGAGCGGGGATAAATCCACGTTGCCGACCAACGGCAAAATGCGTTGCAGCGGCCGCAGGAAGCGCTGGGTGATTGCCGCAAGCAGCGGGGCGAGCGGAGTGAAAGGATTGACCCAGGACAGGATCGCCTGCGCCACCACCGCGCTCATCAGCAGGTACACGCTGATCTTGATGAGTTTCACCGCGCTCCACGCCAATAGCCCGAACAGCGGGAAATGCACGAACGGATAGCCCTGCAGCCACAGCGTCAAGCCTGAATAGATGAACTCCACGACCAACGCAAGCAGGAAACTGGCGCTATCCAGCCGCCGCACCGGGGGGATGAAGCGGCGCGCGCGCAACACCGCAAAATCGCTGACCGCCATGATGAATTCGCCGGCCGGGTTGCGCATCGGGGCGCGCAGCCATTGCAGCAGAAAGCGGAACAGCAGCACGCCGGCGAATCCCTGCACGAAGATATCAAGCAAAAATTGCAGGGTTTGATTAAGCATCATGCTTTCCCCAGTTCTTCGCCCATTTCGCGGGAGCGCGCGGCGGCGGCTTCTGCTGCAGTGATTATGCGTTGTTTCACTGAAGCGGCAATTTTTTCTTCCATGCTCAGCAGGGCGCGCTCGGTGGTGCCGTTCTTCGAGGTGACGCGTGCGCGCAGCACACTGACATCCTCATCGCTGGATGCGGCTAATTTACTGGCGCCCAGAAAGGTTGCCAAACTCAGGCGGCGCGCATCTCCGGCATTGAATCCGAGCTGTTGTGCCGCTTGCTGCAAAGCCTCGATGAAATAAAACACATAGGCCGGGCCGCTGCCGGAAATCGCCGTCAAGGCATCCAGCATGGCTTCGTCTTGCAGCCATAAGGTTTCGCCCACCGCCGCCAGAATGTCTTGCGCCTGTTCACGCTGTGCGGCAGTAACTGCGGGCAAAGCATATAAGCCGGTCATGCCGCTCTGGATCAATGCCGGGGTATTCGGCATCGCGCGTACGACAGACTGGCTGTTCGACCAGCGCGCCAGATCCGTCGCAAGTATGCCTGCGGCGATGGAGATCAGCAGTTGCCCTTTGAGCAGCGGAGCAAGCTGTTGTGCTGCTTCGCGCAACTGTTGCGGCTTGACCGCGAAGACGATGATCTGGCTGCCCGCAACACCTTCGGCAATGCTTTCAAACGCACGCACCGCGTAATCGCGCTGCAGCCGCGCGCGATTGTCGGCATTGATTTCCACCGCGCTGATCTGTGCGGCGGAAAATCCCCTGCCGAGCAAGCCGCCGATGAGTGCGGTCGCCATGTTGCCGCCGCCGATAAATGTAATTTTCATATTCAAATCCTTAAATTTGCCACAGAGCACACAGAGTAAAACCGATTTTCTCTGTGTGCTCTGTGCTCTCTGTGGCTATAGCATGTAGGGTGGATAAAGTGCCGTCAGGCACGTATCCACCATTTGACCGGTGGATACGCCGCTACGCGTCTTTATCCACCCTACGAAACTACGGTCGTTTTGGAGTGCGGCGACGTGTCGCCGCTTTCTAAAAGCGCAGTCATGCCTGCGCACTCCATATCAACTACGCTTTCTCCCGCCAAAAATCGCGGTGCCGATACGCACTATAGTCGCACCTTCCGCGATCGCTGCGGCAAAATCATGCGACATGCCCATCGATAAAGTATCCAGCTGCAAGCCCTGCTGGTTCAACCGATCGCGCAACTTGCGCAACTGCGCGAAGGGCAGGCGCTGCGCGGCAACATCGTCGCTGGGCGCGGGAACCGCCATCAACCCGCGCAATTTCAGGTTGGGCAGTTTCGCGATGGCATGCGCCAGGCCGCTGACTTCATTCGGGCACACCCCGCTTTTAGTGTTCTCGCCGCTGATGTTGACCTGCAAGCACACCTGCAAATCCGGCAAGCGAGCGGGACGTTGCGCGGATAAGCGCTCGGCGATTTTCAGCCTGTCCACGCTGTGCACCCAGGCGAAATTTTCCGCGATGGCGCGGGTTTTGTTGCTCTGGATCGGCCCGATGTAATGCCAATCTATAGTCAAATCCCGCAGCGCGGCGATCTTGTCCAACGCCTCTTGCGCATAGCTTTCCGCAAAGCGGGTCTGTCCCGCGCTGTAAGCCTCGCGTAACATATCCGGCGTAAAAGTCTTGCTGACCGCCAGCAAGCTGACATCGTTTGCACGGCGGCCTGCCCCGGCAGCCGCTGCCGCAATCGCGTCGCGGACTGCTTGCAAGTTGGAAGCGATTGTTGTCATAATCCCGTACGCAGAAACATTCCGCCAAATATTCCTAACTCGGGCGGCCCCGTGCCAGCAAGCTCAGAGCCTCCTCATCAAACCGGGACGATTATAATGGATATCACCGAACTGCTTGCTTTTAGTGTCAAAAACAAAGCGTCCGATTTGCATCTTTCCGCCGGCCTGCCGCCGATGATCCGTGTGCATGGCGACATACGCAGGATCAACCTGCCGGCACTGGAGCACAAGGAAGTGCACGCCCTGGTGTATGACATCATGAACGACGCGCAGCGCAAGGCTTACGAGGAGAACAAGGAGATCGACTTCTCCTTCGAGGTTCCCGGACTCGCGCGTTTTCGCGTCAACGCCTTTGTCCATAACCGCGGTGCGGGTGCGGTCATGCGCACCATTCCTTCCAAGATACTGTCGCTGGAAGACCTGAAGTGCCCGAAAATTTTCGAGTCCATTTCCGATTATCCGCGCGGCATGGTGCTGGTCACCGGTCCGACCGGCTCCGGTAAATCCACCACGCTGGCTGCGATGGTCAATCATCGCAACGAGAACGAATTGGGACACATCCTGACGGTGGAAGACCCGATCGAATTCGTGCATGAAAGCAAGAAATGCCTGATCAACCAGCGCGAAGTCGGCCCGCATACCCTGTCTTTCCAGAATGCCTTGCGCAGCGCCCTGCGCGAAGATCCGGACGTGATCCTGGTCGGCGAGATGCGCGATCTGGAAACCATACGATTGGCCATGTCTGCGGCGGAAACCGGCCACCTGGTGTTCGGCACGCTGCATACCAGTTCGGCGGCAAAAACCATAGACCGTATCATCGACGTGTTCCCCGCCGACGAAAAGGAAATGGTGCGCGCGATGCTGTCCGAATCGCTGCGCGCGGTGATTTCCCAGGCACTGCTGAAAACCAAGGACGGGACAGGCCGGGTGGCGGCGCATGAGATCATGATCTGCACCCCGGCGATCCGCAACCTGATCCGCGAAGCCAAAGTGCCGCAGATGTATTCTGCGATACAGACCGGCCAGAACATCGGCATGCAGACGCTGGACCAGTGCCTCACCACCCTCGTCAAGGAAAACAAGATCACCGCTGCGGAAGCTCGCAGCAAGGCTGCAAACAAGGACTCGTTCCCGGGTTAATAGCTTGTAGCTTGTAGCTGGTAGCTGTGGTAGCAAAGCCACAAGCCACAAGCCACAGGCCACAGGCTACAAGCTATATTTAGGAGTTTTATCATGGAAAGAGATCAAGCCACCGAACTGGTACACAACTTGCTGCGCGGCATGATCAGCAAAAAAGCTTCCGACCTGTTCATCACGGCAGGCTTTCCGCCGGCGTTCAAGGTGGACGGAAAAATGACCCCGGTTTCCAGCCAGGTTCTCACCATGCAGCACACTCAGGAACTGGCGCGCAGCATCATGAACGACCGCCAGGCGGCAGAGTTTGAAACTACCCACGAATGTAATTTTGCGATCAGCCCTCACGGCATCGGCCGGTTCCGTGTCAATGTGTTCCTGCAGCAGCAGCGCGTCGGCATGGTGTTGCGCACCATTACGACCCAGATTCCCGATCTCGATCAACTGGGCATGCCCCAGGTGCTCAAGGACATCGTGATGACCAAGCGCGGTCTGGTGATCGTGGTCGGGGGAACCGGCTCCGGCAAGTCAACCACGCTGGCCGCGATGCTCGGCCATCGCAACAAAAACAGCTACGGGCACATCATCACCATTGAAGACCCGGTGGAGTACGTGCATGATCACATCCACTGCCTCATCACGCACCGCGAGGTCGGCGTGGATACCGAGTCCTGGCACAACGCGCTGAAGAACACCCTGCGCCAGGCGCCCGATGTGATTTTGATCGGCGAAATCCGCGACCGTGAAACGATGGAATATGCCGTGTCTTTTGCCGAAACAGGACACTTGTGTCTGGCCACACTGCACGCCAACAGCGCCAACCAGGCACTGGATCGCATCATCAATTTCTTCCCGGAAGAACGCCGCACGCAGCTGCTGATGGACTTGTCGCTTAACATCAAGGCATTTATTTCGCAGCGCCTGATCCCGAAAAAAGACGGAACGGGGCGTGCTGCCGCGATTGAAATCATGCTCAACTCGCCGCTGATTGCCGACCTGATCTTCAAGGGCGAAGTGAATATGATCAAGGGTGTGATGGCGCAATCGCGCGAGCTGGGCATGGAGACTTTTGATGGCGCGTTGTTCAGTCTGTATGAATCCGGCACGATCGCTTATGAAGAGGCTTTGAAGAACGCGGACTCGGTCAATGATTTGCGTCTGCGCATCAAACTGGAAAGCAAGCTGTCGACGGACAGGGACCTGATGAGCGGTACCGAAAACATGAAGATAACTTAACGGCGATTGCTTCCGGACACGATCTTGTATTCCAGCAAACGGCATTCGATCGCGCCGTTGAACAAAGGGGTGCGCTTCGACGGAGACAGCCGCATCAGTTTCAGGATGGCTTTATCGGCGGTGAACAGATAAGCCGTCCAGCCGCCGAATTTCCTTTTCAGCGCGTCGCCCAGTTTCGGGTAAAGTTCGGCCAGTTCGTCCAGCTCACCCATGCGCTCGCCATAGGGCAGGTTCGCCACCAGCATGCCATGCTCTGCGGGGGCAGAGATCTCCAGAATATTGGCCTGCTTCAGTTCCACGCATTCCGACAGTCCCGCCTCATCCAGGTTGCGCCACGCGGTCTTCAGCGCGTCGCCATATAAATCGCTGCCATAAAGTTCCAGCGGTTTGGCCGGCAGTTGTGCGGCAATCGCCCGCTCGCGCATCTCCCCCCACATCGCGGCATCGAAATTTTCCAGCTTCTCGAACGCGAAACTCCGCGCGATACCGGGCTGAATGTCGAGCGACATCTGCGCCGCCTCGATCAGGAACGTGCCGCTGCCGCACATCGGGTCGAGCAGCGGGATACCGGGCTGCCAGTCCATCAAACGCAAGATGCCCGCCGCGAGATTTTCGCGCAGCGGCGCGATATTGGTGTGTGACCGCACGCCGCGCTTGAACAGCGCATCGCCGGAAGTGTCCAGATACAGCATCAGCCTGTTGTCTTCGATGAACACGTGGATGCGCACGTCCGGATCCAGCGTGTCCACACTGGGCCGTTCGTTGCAGTGCGCGCGGAAGCGGTCGCACACGGCATCCTTGACCAGCAGGGTGATGAACTCCAGGCTCTTCAGGGGACAGCGGATCGCCGTGGTATTCACGCGTATCGTGCGGGTGACGTCGAACCAGCGCTGCCATTGCAGCTCAAACGCCGCCTGATAAATATCCTGTTCGCTGCGGTATTGCGTTTCCTTGACGCGCCACAGGATGCGGCTGGCGATGCGGCTCTCCAGATTGGCGCGATAGCACAGCGCCCAGTCGCCGGAGAAATGCACACCGCCCTCGGTGCTGCGCACATTGTTTGCGCCCAGCTTTTCAAGATCGGCCAGGAGTACGGCTTCCAGGCCGCGCGGGCAGGGGGCGAAAAAATCAGGCATGGATCAGAATGGTTTGACGGTGACCAGAATGACGATGGCTGCCAGAATCAGCACGGGAACTTCATTGAACCAGCGATAGAACACATGTCCGCGAGTATTGCGGTCAGCGGCGAATTGTTTGACCAATACGCCGCAATAGTAGTGATAGGCGATCAGCACCAGCACCAACAATAGCTTGGCGTGCAGCCAGCCGCCGCTAAATCCATAGCCCAGCCACAGCCACATGCCAAAGCCCAAGGCCAGAACTGCAATCGGCGTGACGAAACGGTACAGCTTGCCTTCCATCAACTTCAGCCGTGCGATCTCGGCAGGCTCGGTCGCCATCGCGTGATTCACAAAAATACGCGGCAGATAGAACAGGCCGGCGAACCAGCTCACGACGAAGATAATGTGAAACGCTTTAACCCACAACATGACAATTCCTTATTGAGACAACCAGCAAACCGTAGGCTGGCGGTGAGCAAAGCGAACCCCAGCCAAACGCTGGGGTTCGTGCCTCACCGCCAGCCTACGCCAACATTTTTCTATTGCGACAGCCGCCGCCGGAACAGCACCAGCGACACATAAAACCCAGCCAGCGCATAGCCCAGCAACACTGCAATATGCAACAGAAAATGCGCGGGAATCGCGTCATTCAGCAGCGGCCGCGCCAGTTCGATCGCATGTGTCAGCGGCAGGACAGACGACAGATTTTGCAGCAACGCCGGCAACTGCCCGACCGGAAAAAACACGCCGCATAATAGCACCATCGGCGTGACGAGCAGCGTGAAGTAGTACATGAAAAAATCATAGCCCGGCGCCAGCGCGGTGACGATCAGCCCCAGCGCAGCGAAACACAGCCCGACCAACAGAGCTAGAGGAATGATCCACAGCGACAGCAGCGAGTGCGACATTCCCAGCAGCCAGATCACCAGCAGCACCGCCACACCCGAGAGCAGGCTTTTGCTTCCCGCCCAGACAACTTCAGAGAATACGATGTCGTCCAGCGTGACGGGCGTATTGAGGATCGCATCCCAGGTGCGTTGCTCGTGCATGCGCGAGAAGCCGGAATACAAGGCCTCGAAGCTGGCGCTGTTCATCGTGCTGTAGCACACTATGCCCGCCGAAAGAAAGGCCATGTAAGACATGCCGCCGATTTCCGGCAGCATGCCCCCCAGCCCATAGCCCATGCCCAGCATGTAAATCACCGGGTCGGCGAGATTGCCGAGTATCGCGGAGCCGGCCATTTTCTTCCACACCAGATAGTTGCGCCGCCAGATCGGGATGAAACGGCGGCTGAATTGCGGCAGTGCATAGAAATTTGGTTTCATGACGGCATCACTCGCGCATCTCGCGGCCGGTAAGTTTCAGGAACACATCTTCCAGGTTGGCGGGCCGGTGCAGGTAACGCAATTCCGGATGCTGCTGCAATTCACTTAGCAGCGGCCGCGCATCGGCCACATAGCAGAATACCGACTCGCCGCTCACCTCGAAGCGCTGCGCATGACGCGCCGCATGGCTTTGCGCCCATGCCGCCGCCTGTTCGCCGAACACTTCGACCACTTGCGGCTCGATGTTCTGCGCGATGAGTTCGCGCGGCGAACCGGTGCTGATGATGCGTCCGTTATCCATCACCGCGAGACGGTGGCACAGCCGCTCCGCCTCATCCATGAAATGCGTGGTGAGCAGCAGGGTCTTGCCGCGCGCGGTCAGCTCGCGCAGGCGCTGCCAGATCAGGTGGCGCGCCTGGGGATCGAGCCCGGTGGTCGGCTCATCGAGGAAAATGACTTCGGGGTCGTTCACCAGCGCGCGCGCCAGCGTCAGGCGCCGCTTCATGCCGCCGGACAGGAGCGGAACTTTGACGTCGCGCTTGTGGGTCAGATTGGCGAACTCCAGCAACTCGGGCAGACGCGCCTCGATCGCCGCGTCGCTCATGCCGAAGTAGCGGCCGTACACCAGCAGGTTTTCCGCCACTGTGAAATCCGGGTCGAGATTGTCGATCTGCGGCACGACGCCGACACGCAGCCGCGCGGCACGCGCCTGTTGCGGCACGGCGTGATCCAGCAACTGCAACTCGCCCGCGTCCGGCGCGATCAGGCCGAGCATCAACCGTAGCGTGGTGGTCTTGCCGGCGCCATTCGGCCCGAGCAGACCGAAACATTCGCCGCGCCGGATGGACAGGTTGAGTCCGTCCACCACCACTTGACCGCCGTAGCATTTGCGCAGATTGCGCGCACTCAACACGGCGTTCACGGCTGCCTTCCGAAATGCTGTAACACGATTTGCCTGAGCTGGGCCAGTCTTCCGTGGAAGAAATGCCCCGCCCCTGCCAACACGATGACGGGCAGGTGTTGCGGACGCGCCCATTCCAACAGCTCGTGCAACCCGACCACCTCATCCATATCGCCGTGCACCAACAAGGTGTTGGCGGGAACATCGGGCATCGCGAACCGCCCGACCGCCGGTGCGATGAGCGCCATCTGCCGCGGCTGCAGCTCCTCTGCCGCGCGCGCCTGCACATAAGCGCCGAACGAAAACCCCGCCAGCAGCAACGGCAGCCCCGGAAATTCGCCGCGCATGAAGTTGGCAGCGGCAACCGCGTCCAGCGTTTCGCCGTTGCCCTCGTCATAACTGCCGGCACTCTCGCCCACGCCGCGAAAATTGAAGCGCAGCGTGGCATAACCCGACTCCACAAAAGCCTTGGTTAGCGTGGTGACCACCTTGTTGTCCATCGTGCCGCCCATGGTGGGCAGCGGGTGCGCGACCACGGCAATGGCGCGCGGCGCAGCGCCAGGCAGGTGAACGGCGCCCTCGAGTTTGCCCGCGGCACCGGGAATGGAAATTTTTTTATATGCAGGCATTCAAGTTAGGGAAAGTGCAATCCGGCGGGAAGATGCAAAAGTTGATGCGGCACGAATAACCAGTTTCGACCCATAAGAGGCATCCGCACAAATCGGCGCACTGCCAACAATTTAAACCAGTTCATATAGTATCGAGCATTCCATGAAGTATAATAATAACTCTATTCTGGCTGAGGTATTTGACACACGGCTCCACCCTTCTATTCTTCAATGCAAACTGTACTACGAATTAACGAATACTCGTCAAGGTATCCCAAAATCACTTCAGTGAAATCTCTCATCATCCCGGTTGCGGAGGAGTAAACATGGCAACACCAAGTATCCAGGCATATCCAGTCCTGATTATCGGCGCGGGACGCGGGGGCCATGCTCTGCTCGAGATGTTCATGGAAGATAGTCTGGTCAAGGTTATCGCCATAGCAGATACCAATCCCGATGCGCCCGGAATCCATCTGGCAAAAAAATGCGGGATTGCAACCTATGTTGATGCGGTTGAGGCGCTTCATGCCTGCAAGGATTATCCGGATTGCATCGTGTACAACTTGTCGCATGATGATTCTGTCGCTGAAGAAGCAAACAAGTTTTTTGGCGGAAAGAGAGTGGCAAATGGTCCCGAGGTTCAATTGTTCTGGCAGATGGTGACGAACCTGAAACGGGTCGGGGTGGAGCTTGAGAAGAGTCAGAATCAGTTGCAAGCCATTATCCAAAACGTAATGGATGGCATCATAACGATCAATGAATCCGGAGAGATTCAGGGGTTCAACCCGGCAGCCGAGCAAATTTTCGGTTATTTGCGGCAGGATGTATTAGGCAAAAATGTGAAGATGCTGATGCATGAGCCTGCTCGAAGTGAGCATGACGACTACATCAGGCGATATATACAGACCGGGCAGAAAAAGGTAATTGGTATGCGCAGCCGTGAGGTGATGGCCGTCCGGAAAAGCGGCGTGCAATTTCCCATGGAAGTGTCCATATCGGAAATGGTGCTGGGTGGTATGCGTTACTTCATCGGCATCGTCCGGGATATTACAGAACGCAAACTGGCCGAAAAAAAGATAGCGCATTTGGCTCACTACGATTATTTGACAGAAATTCCGAACCGGGCATTGTTTCGATATAACCTCGAGCTTTCAATCCACCTGGCCGAACGCAATAACTATAAAGTGGCCGTATTGTTTCTCGATCTGGATGGATTCAAGCGGGTCAATGATACGCTGGGGCACGATGCAGGTGATCTGCTGCTGCAAGGAGTTGCCAAAAGGCTGACAGGGATTATTAGAACTTCGGACACGGTAGCACGGGTGGGAGGAGACGAATTTACCTTTGTGTTAAACAACATCGAACCGGATGGAAATGTTTCGCTGGTGGCCAATAAAATAGTCGCTGTTCTGTCGGAACCATTCGATTTCAAGGGTCAACGATGTCATGTGGGAGGCAGTATCGGCATTTCCATATTTCCGGATGACGCTCAAGATATTGATACGCTCATCAAGCAAGCGGATGATGCAATGTACTCGGCAAAGCAAAGCGGGGGGAGCGCCTATAAGTATTACCGGGATATGTTGCGGGAACGACCCGGTGAATGAATATTCTGGCTGTGATGCACAGGGCGCCTCTAAAAATTCAGAGTTCCGATGAAACAACCGGCACTTCCACCAGGCGCGATAAAACATGCGCCGAGTGGCTGGTTACAAGCAAGACAAGGCGCGAGCAAATATTTTCATGGTCCGCTCAGCCTGTTTTTTGCGCCGTACAAAAAATTCTTCATCGAATTGGTCTTTCAGGGTAGACCACTTACATAAATTTTGGTTTTGTCCCTAAGACAGTCGCGGCCGAAGCGGTAAAACCGGGTGACGGGAAGTCCTGGCGAGATACCCCCTGTTTTTCTTTATTCCGGATTTTCCGGTTAAGCGAATAAATTATCGGTGCGCCTCTGACAACTGGAGATCTATATGAAAACTATGGTTCTTCATCAATTGCACTGTGAATTTTTCTTCAATGTTGGAGAATCCGGTTTTTCAATCACACCGATACCATCATGAAAGACACCGCCCTTTACGAACACCTTCTTGGACTGAAAACGCCAT
>Ga0315268_10005740_pt1 | contig 13296 bp, 10 predicted proteins | sample C1_top_MG_FD_204535 | JGI IMG/M metagenome (GOLD analysis project Ga0315268, IMG submission 204535) | Sediment microbial communities from Yellowstone Lake, YNP, Wyoming, USA - C1_top | ecosystem: Environmental > Aquatic > Freshwater > Lake > Sediment | place: USA: Wyoming | collected 2017-08-01 | reverse complement strand
TTCGACCTGCTGGAGCATTTTGCCAAAGAAGAAATCTTTCCCTTCCTGGACCAGGTAAACCGGGTCCTTAAATCCGGGGGCAGGTTCCTCCTCCATGCCCCCAATGGCGAATCGCCCTTCATGGGACGAATATTGTACGGGGATTTCACCCACGAAATGGCCTTTACTCGGAGCTCGCTGAACCAACTTCTCCGGTCGGCAGGGTTCTCCCAGGTGTCCTGTTATGAAGACGCGCCCATTCCCCACGGCGTCAAAAGTTTCATCCGCTTTCTGTTGTGGAAGGGGTTCCGAGGCCTGTTCAGGTTATATATTGCCGCGGAGACCGGGGTTTACCAGGAACCGGGGATTTTCAGCCAGAACCTGCTCTGCGCGGCGGTGAAGTGAATGGGCGGCGGTGCCGGAACCATGGGCCATCGCCGGTCAGAGCCCGCCGTTGACCGGGAGGGGTCAGGGCGGACCAGGGAAGCCCTGGAGGCCGGGGGGCCCGACCTCCGGGTCCTGATTTACCGGTTGGGCAGCCTGGGAGATACGATCGCGGCCCTGCCCTGTTTCCACCAGATTGCCAGGGCTTTTCCCCGGGCGGAAAGGCGCGTCCTCACCAATATCCCCCGAAACCCTAAAGCCCCTGCCCTCAAAACCATCCTGGAAAATTCCGGCCTGGTGCATGGGTACATAGAGTATCCCTTGAAATTGCGGGATCTGGCCCAACTATGGCAATTGCGCCGGCGGATTCGGGACTGGAACCCCCATTGGTTGATTTACTTGGTGGAGCCCAAAGATCTATTCAGTATCTATCGGGACCTCCTCTTTTTTAAATCCTGCGGCATCCGCGACCTTGTGGGGGTGCCTTATACCAGGAGCTTGCGGCAACACCAGCGCCTCGGTCAGGGGGAGATTTACGAGGGGGAGAGCCACCGTCTGGCCAGGTGTCTAAAGCCGCTGGGCGACATCAATCTCGATGATGGGCGGAATTGGGATTTGCACTTGACGCCGGCTGAATTGGCATCTACCCGGGAAATTTTAAGGCCATTGGAGAACCGCCCCTTTATCGTCTGTGGCGCGGGCACCAAAATGCCCGTGAAAGATTGGGGGGTGGATAACTGGCAGCGCTTGCTCCCGCAAGTGGGGGCCAGATGCCCGGGGTACGGCCTGGTGATGGTGGGCTCCGCCGATGAATTTCCCCGGGGTGAAGTCCTGGCGCGGGCCTGGCCCGGCCGGACCTTGAATCTTTGCGGGCCTCTCACCCCCCGGGAAAGCGCGGCCGTGATCCGGCAGGCGTCGCTGTTTGTGGGACATGACAGCGGCCCCATGCACCTGGCCGCCAGCCTGGGGATACCCTGCGTGGCGGTTTTCAGCGCCCGCAACCGGCCGGGCGTGTGGTTCCCCCAGGGCGCGGGCCATAAAGTCCTCTACCATCAGACCGAGTGCTTTGACTGCCGCTTGGAGTTGTGTCCTCCGCGCCATCGCCGGAAATGCATCGCTTCCATTTCGGTGGCCGAAGTTCTGGAGGCTGTGGAGGAAGTTATCAGCGCGAGAATTATGCCCGCGGCTAACGTCTGTCGTAAATGAAATGGCTGCGGCCAGGGCAGGGGAGCGAAAAAAGGCAGGGAGATGCGAGGCAGGGAAGAAAAAATCCGCCTGGCTTATCTGGTGACGCACCCCATTCAGTACCAGGCCCCCTTGTTGCGGCGCCTCTCCCGGGAGCCCGGGATCGAGCTCACCGTGTTCTTTGGCAGCGACTTCTCGACCCGGAGTTTTTTTGACCCCGACTTTGCCGGGACCATCGCCTGGGATACGCCGCTTCTCCATGGGTACCGGTATGAAGTGCTCCCGGCTTGGGGACGGAAAGATCGACTGTCTTTCTGGCGGCCTTTCAATTACGGCCTGGCCCGGCGGCTTAGAAAGGGAAAATTCCACGTTCTCTGGGTCTCTGGTTATGCCCGCTGGTTTCATCTGGTCTCCATGGTCTCGGCCAAATTCCTGGGATTGAAGGTGCTGGTGCGGGATGAGGCCACCTTGATCAGCAAGCCCCGCCATCTCCTCAACCAAGTGCTGAAACGGGGGTTCTTCTTTTTGTTGGATAAGCTGTGCGACGGTTTCCTGGCCATCGGCACCTTAAACCGGCAATATTATCAATCCAACGGCATTAAGGATGAAAAGCTGTTTTTGCTGCCCTACGCGGTGGACAACGCCTTTTTTCAGGAAAAAACCCGGAGGGCCGCGGAAAGACGGGATGAATTGCGCCGCCACCTGGGGTTGACGGAAGACTGGCCCGTCATTCTCTTCGCCGGCAAACTGATGGAGCGGAAACGGGCTGCCGATTTGTGGGAGGCTTACCGGCGGCTGTCTCCGGACGGTGTGGCGCCGCCGCCGGCATATCTGCTCTTGGTGGGCGACGGGGACCGGCGCCGGGCCTTGCAGCAGCAGGCGAAGCAGACCGGCTGGCAGACGGTCAAATTCCCGGGTTTTATCAATCAGCAGGAATTGCCCCGGTATTACGATCTCTGCGACGTCTTCGTCTTGCCCTCGGTTTATGAACCCTGGGGATTGGTGGTGAACGAAGCCATGAACGCGGGCCGCCCGGTCATTGTCAGCGATCAGGTGGGTTGCGCTCCCGATTTGCTCAAACCGGGAGTTAACGGCTGGATTTTCCGGGGGGGCGACCCGGAGAGCCTGCACCAGGTTCTCAAGGAAGCGCTGGCCCACCGGAACGCCCTCCGGGCCATGGGACAGCAGAGCCTGCGGCTCATCAACAACTGGGGGTTTGAAGAGGATGTAAGAGGACTGAAGCAGGCGCTGGAGACGGTATTTCTATCATGCTGATATTATATGTCGGGGGGCTGTATCCCCACGGCCGGGACACTCAACGCCTTGGTGCCCTGAAGGACCTGGGATATGCAGTAGAAGGATACCCCTCAGTACCAATAACACGCAAGTGTGATGATAAGGGGTCACTGATTGACAGGGTCGCCTGGAAATTGGGATTCCCCCGGGACCTTACCCAGATCAACCGGACAATCGTCAGTGAGGGCTTAAGATTAAAACCCGATATCATCTGGATTGATAAAGGTAACACGGTCTGGCCCCAAACATTGAAGCAGGTGAGGAAAGCCTTAGGTGCGACTAAACTCGTGTCCTTTAGTGAAGATGACATGTATGCCTTCCATAATCGCTCCCTCTATTACACTTGGGGGCTCAAATACTACGATTATGTTTTTACTACCAAAAGTTATAACTGTAACGCCAATGAATTACCTAGATTGGGGGCCAAAAAAGTTGTCTTTGTGCACCAGGCTTACGATGTTCATACTCACCGGCCGCTGGCGGTGACTCCGGAAGATCAGCAAAAGTATGGCGGAGAAGTGGGCTTTATCGGCTCCTATGAAGCCCAACGGGCCGCCAGTTTACTCTACCTGGCCCGAAATCAGGTCCCGGTGCGGGTTTGGGGCCCTGGCTGGGGCCGGCTGGCGGGGCGGCATCCCCACTTGCGGGTGGAGAACCGGGCCCTGTATGGCGAAGAATACGTGAAGGGTATCTGCGCCTCCCGCATCAATCTCTGTTTTCTGCGCAAGACGAACCGGGATCTGCACACCAGCCGCAGTCTGGAGATTCCGGCCTGCGGGGGCTTCATGCTGGCGGAGCGGACCCCGGAGCACCAGCGCCTGTTTGCCGAAGACCAGGAGGCGGTGTACTTCGGTGCCAACGAGGAGCTGCTGGCCAAGGTGCGCCATTACCTGGAACATGAAGAAGAGAGGCGGCAGATTGCCGCGGCCGGCCGGCAAAGGTGCCTGGCCTCCGGGTACAGCCACCATGACCGCCTGAAGCTCATGCTGGCGGTGATAGAGGGGGGCCAGTGAAGGTCACCATCGCGGTGAAAGGCCGCTTTCACGCCTTCTATTTAGCCAGAGAACTGCAGGAGCGGGGGCACCTTTGGCGGCTCATCACCACCTATCCCGTTTTTGAAACCATGAAGTACGGCGTCGCCCGGGAGAAAATCCAGTCGTTACTGGTCCACGAAATCCTTTTCAGGGCCTGGTCCCAGACCAGGCTGTCCCGTCTTCCCTGCAACCCGCAGTACCTTTTCCACGAAGCCTTTGACCGGCACGCGGCCCGGCACCTGCCGGGCGGGACCCAGATCTTTGTGGGGTGGAGTTCCCTGGCTCTGCATTCCCTGCGCCGGGCCCGGCAGCTCGGGGCCAAGACCGTGGTGGAGCGGGGCTCCAGCCATATCCTCCACCAGAGCCGCATCCTCCGCGAAGAATATGAACGGCTGGGCCTCAAGCCGACGCTCCCCCACCCGCTGATCGTCCAAAAAGAGTTGCAGGAGTACGAAGAAGCCGACTTCATCTCCATCCACTCGGCATTTGTCAAAGCCAGTTTCCTGGCCCGGGGGGTTCCAGAAGGAAAGCTCTTCCATACTCCCTTAGGGGTGGATTTGACGGTTTTCCAGCCCCGGCCCAGACAAGACCACCTTTTCCGGGTGATCCATTGCGGCACTCTCAGTATCAGGAAAGGAGTGCCTTATCTGCTCCAGGCCTTTGCCGAACTGAACCTCCCCCGGGCCGAGTTATGGCTGGTCGGCTCTCTCACCGAAGAAATCCGGCCCTTCCTGGATAAATTTGCCTCCCCCCGCATCCTTCACAAAGGGCCCTTTCCGGAGTGGGACCTCCCCCAGTATTATTCCCAGGGGTCGGTGTTTTGCCTGGCCTCCCTGGAAGATGGGTTTGCCATGGTTCAGGCCCAGGCCATGGCCTGCGGCCTGCCGGTGATTTGCACTGCCAACACCGGGGCGAGCGATCTGGTGCGCCCGGGCCGGGACGGCTTCATCGTCCCCATCCGGGACGTAGAGGCCTTGAAAGAGAAGATGCTCTTTTTTTACGAGAACCCCGGGGCCTGCCAGGAGATGGGGGCCTCGGCCAGACAGCGGGTGCAGGAATTTACCTGGTCGGATTATGCCAGCAAGATGATTTCGGCCTATCAGCAGATTCTCGGGCCAGGGAAGAGCTAGTGCAGCCAGCCAGCTTTCCCGGCAGCCTCCAGAACCGGCTCCTCAAGGGGCTGGGGGCGAATCTCCTGGGGCAGATAATAAATCTGGCCTCCAGGGTGCTGCTGGTGCCGTTGTTCTTGCTGGCCTGGGGGGCGGAGGTTTACGGGGAATGGCTGGTGCTGTCCTCCCTGGCGGCCTACCTGGCCCTCACCGATTTGGGGGGGCAAAACTATATCGTCAACCGCCTCACCCAGGCTTATGCCCGGCAAGACCTGCCGCTCTTCAAAAAAGTGCTGCATTCCGGCCTGGCCCTCTACCTGGTCCTGCCGGGCCTGGTGTTCGCCCTATTTACGGGCGCCATTCTCTGGTGTCCCGCGGCGGGACTGCTGAAGATCAAGGCCGCCAGCCCCCGGACCGTCACCTGGGTGCTGGTGATCATGGCCGGCCAGTTCCTGTTTTCCCTGCCCCAGGGCCTGTTGCTGGGGGTTTACCGGGCGGTGGGCCTGCTGCCCCGGGGGGTGATGCTGGCCAACCTCATGCAGTTGCTGGCCCTGGCCCTGATGGCGACGGGGCTGTGGCTGAGGGGGGGGATGGTGGCGGTGGCCTGCCTGCAGGTCCTGCCTTTCCTGCTGGCGGCCCTGGTGGCCCTGGGGGACCTGGACCGGCTTTTTCCCCATTTCCAGCTTCTCTCGTTTAAGGAAGCGAATTTCCCCACGGCCAGGTCTTTTATTAAACCCAGCCTGGCTTTCTTCGGGATCCAGGTATCCCAGGCCTTTTCCCTCCAGGGCACCGTGCTGTTGGTGGGGATGCTTTTGGGGGCGCTGCCGGTGGTGATCTTTACTACCCTGAGGACCATTGTCAGCACTATGCGGCAGTTTTTGGACCAGTTATTTCATACCGCCTGGCCGGAACTGACCCGCCTGGATGCCCAACAACAGGCGGACAAGTTCCATGTCTTATTCCGGGGCCTGTTGCGCACCGGCTTGTTGGGCACCTTGATATTCATGGCCATCTTTCATTTTTTCGGGGCCGAGATTTACCACTTCTGGCTGCGTGGAACCGTGCCTTTTAACCAGAATCTGCTGGACCTTTTTCTGATTTTGATGGCGCAGATGACCTTTTGGCTGGCCTGCCGCCATCCCCTGCTGGCCATTAACCGCCACCAGCAGGTGGCCCAGATGACGGTGGCCTCCTCCCTGGTGAGCCTGGCCCTGGCTTACGGGGGCGGCAGGTTCTGGGGCCTCCCCGGGGTCGTCCTGGGGATGATCGCCGGGGACCTGCTCCTGCCTTTCTGGTATATGCCCTACCTGCTTAACCGCTACCAGGCGCAGTTTTCCCTGGGGTTTTTCACCCGGGAGCTGGGCGCCTTCGTGGCCGGCCTGGCGCTGGTGGTGCTGGCGCCCTGGCTGGCGCCCCTGGTATTCCTGCTGGCTCTGCTCTGGTGGCTCTGTTGCCTGCCCGGCAAGGAGGTCGGCGGTGAAGGAGCCTTAACCATTGTCAGCGCCCTGGACTTTCTTAAGGAGCCCCTGGTTAAATGGAGAATCAAGAAAGATGACTTTTAATTTTAGATTACCGGAGAAGATAAACTATTCGATTATCTTATTGATTGCCGTGGTTCTGTTTGTCCTGCAGATGCTTGCCGGCAGCGATTTTTTGTTTTCAAGCTTGATTTTCTTGTTTGTGGTTATCTCCCTCTCCACCGTCAACCTCCTGGGCGGCTTAAGGAATATTAATGGCTTTTCGGTCTTTATGTTAGCCCTCAAATTGGTGATCTTATCCCAATTTTTTAAAGTATATTTCTGGCAGCCCGCCGATAGCTTTCTGTTAGTTCCCGAAATTACGGCGGGCGTGATTTTGTTAGGATTTTCCAGCATCTTTATCGCCGCCTGGGTGACGGGCAGAATAGATTTCCGCAATATCATCATCAAACCAATATTATCGAGCCAGCAACTTTTGAGGATGGGCATTATTGCCTTCCTAATCGGCACCATCAGCGTAGCCTACAACTATTTTAGCGGTTTCGACCCGGAGACCGCGGACATCAGGGCCGGGGGGCTCATCGGCGTCGCCAGGCAGATGGGAATTTTGCTGCCTTTCTCCATAGTCTGCGCCACTGCCTATAAAATCATCTCGTCCAATTACCGGAAAAGTTTCGGTTTGATCGTCCTGATTCCAATGCTGACCGAATTTGCTTTTGGAATTTCCGTCGGTAGCAAGCAAATTGCTTTTGAATCCGTGTTTTACTATTTCCTTACCTGCCTGGCGTTTCGCTACCCCTTCAGGATCAAACACCTGGCGGCCGGCTTTTTCTCCGCCCTTTTGGCCATAATGGTCTTATACCCTCTGGCTCAACTAACCAAGGATATATTTGACAGGATGCGGGAGAGTCCGGTGGCGAGGACCAGTATCTTTTTAGACGCTATTTTCAGGCTGGATTATGAAGGTCTGTCTAATTTGTATGAAAAATATGCAGAGGAGGACGAAACAACCTATCAATACTATGGGACCAATAATGAGATTCTTAACAGGTTTTCCCTGATATGGATGGCGGACCAGTTGATTGCGGTGACGATAGATAAAGGGGAAGAGGGGTGGACCACGATAACTCACGGATTTAAAATGATATTACCCAGATTTATTTATCCCGACAAGCCGAACTATAATACCGGTAACTACTTGGGACAGAAAATAGGAATGGTCTGGGTGGGGGACCAGACCACTCAGATATCATTTGGTCTTATTCCCGAATCATTCTGCTGTTTTTCATGGATAGGGGTGATGTTAATACCGTTTATACTGACTTTATTGTTCTTTATAGTCTATAATAAATTGGTCGGCAGTATTGAGTATAACATTTGGGCTATATTTCTGGCGGGCAGATTCCAGCACAACTTTGTTGAGGAGACAATCTCTGGGTGGCTCTTAATGGTCGTCCAACTGCCCTTAATAATACTTGCCCTTTATTATGTTTTTACGAAATTATCAAGCATTTCAGGGAAAATAAGGGTGGTTAAAAATCAATCGTCGGGGATAACCTGAATGTGCGGCATCGCCGGAATATTCACCCTTGGGAACCCGGCCCCCCGGGCGGATGAGACGGAATTGCTGCGCATGCGGGAGTCCATGCGGGCCCGGGGCCCCGACGGCTGCGGCCTGTGGCTCGCAGCCGACCAAAGGGTGGGCCTGGCCCACCGGCGCCTGGCCATCATCGACCTGAGCGAGTCGGGCGCCCAGCCCATGAGCGCTGATGACGGCTCCCTGCGGGTAGTCTTCAACGGGGAGATTTACAACTATCGGGAATTGCGTCGGGAGCTGGAAGGGCGGGGCTGTCTCTTCCGGTCCTGGAGCGACACGGAGGTGCTGCTCCACCTGTATCGGGAATGGGGGCCCGCCATGGTGGAGCGTCTGCGGGGCATGTACGCCTTCGCCATTTGGGACCAGGGGCGCCGGGGGATGTTCCTGGCCCGGGACCCCTTCGGTATCAAACCCCTTTATTATTCCCTAAATAGCCAAACCCTGCGGTTCGCCTCCCAGGTCAAGGCCTTGCTGGCCGGCGGGGCTGTGGACAGGCGCCCGGAGCCCGCGGGGCACGCGGGGTTTTTCCTCTGGGGCTACGTGCCGGAGCCATATACTCTATACCGCGGGATCCGCGCCTTGCCTGCCGGGGCGACGCTGTGGCTGGAAGCGGACGGCACCCCGGAAATACGGGAGTTTGGCAACGTCTGCCAGGAACTGGCGGCCCTCGGTCAGGAAGCGCCCCCACCGAAGCTGACCCGGGAGGAAAGGGGACGCCGGCTGCAGGCGGCCCTTACAGACACCGTGGCCCACCATTTGCTGGCCGACGTGCCAGTAGGCGTCTTTCTCTCCGCGGGCCTGGACTCCAGCGTGCTCACCGCGATGGCCAGTGAATCCCGAAGCGACCTGCGGTCTTTCACCCTTGGTTTTAAGGAATTGCAGGGTGGGCCCCGGGACGAAACCATCCTGGCGGCCCGAACGGCCCGGCATTATCACACCCGGCACCAGACCAGCTGGATCTCCCGGGAAGATTTCCACACGGACCTCCCCCGGATTCTGGAGGCGATGGACCAGCCCAGCATCGATGGGGTGAACACCTATTTCGTGGCCCGGGAAGCCGCGGCCACCGGCTTGAAGGTGGCCCTCTCCGGCCTGGGGGGTGATGAACTCTTCGGCGGGTATTCCAGTTTTCGGGAGATTCCCCGCATGGTCAAGACCCTGGCCGTGGGAAGGCGGGTGCCGGGGTTCGGCCGCGGCTGCCGGGGACTGCTGGCGCCCTTCCTGAAGCGGTTCACCTCGCCCAAGTATGCGGGCTTGCTGGAATACGGCGGCACCCACGCCGGGGCTTACCTGCTGCGGCGGAGCCTCTTCATGCCCTGGGAGCTGCCGGAGCTCCTGGGGCCGGCCATGGCCCGTGAGGGGTGGGAGGAGCTGCAGACCCTGGCCCGCCTGGAAGAGACCCTGGCCGGCATTGAGGAGGAGCACTTGCGGGTCTCCGCTCTGGAAATCGCCTGGTACATGCGCAACCAGCTGTTGCGGGACGCGGACTGGGCCGGCATGGCCCACTCCCTGGAAATCCGGGTGCCGTTGGTGGATCTGGACTTCTTCCGGCAGGTCTTGCCGTTGCTGGGAAGCCAACCCCTGAGCAAACGGGAGATGACGGCGGCGGTGCGCCGGCCCCTGCCGGAGGAATTGCTGAAGCGCCCCAAGTCCGGTTTTAGCCCGCCGGTGAACGCCTGGCTCAGGGAGTCCTCCCGGCAGGCGCCCCTGCACCGGGAGCGGGGCCTCAGGGGCTGGGCCCTGAAAGTGTACCGGCATTTTAACGGTGTCCAGGCGCCATTGGCGCGCCTGTAAACGGAAAAGTCAATGAACTACGGGACCAGATTGGATGAAATCCCTTATTCACTCTGATGCCGTCAGATACGGCTGGCGGTCCCAGGACCCCGGAGGAAGCGCATGCCTACCTTTACCCGGCTGTGGCGCGGTTATTGCGCCCCCTGGGCCGCGGGACCATTCTGGTCTGCGGCTGTGGAAATGGCTCCCCGCCCCAGGCTCTTTGGTGACAATGTTTTTAAGGTATTGCGGCCCGGCGGGTTGTTCATCGTCTCGGCCCCGTATCACGGCTATTTAAAAAACCTGGCGTTAAGTTTAGTGAACGGCTGGGACCGGCATTTTGGCGGAGAAAGGGAGGGAGGCCATATTAAATTCTCCTCTCCCAGGACGCTGGCGCGGCTGCTGGGGGATTGCGGATTCAAGAACATTACCTTTCATAACGCCGGGCGGGTGAGATGGCTCTGGAAGTCCATGGTGTGCCGGGCGGAAAAATGAAAATTCTGCATGTCATAGCCGCTCTGGCACCCCGGTATGGGGGGCCATCCAAAGCTTGCCTGGATATGGCCCGGGCCGTGGCCGCCCGGGGCCATGGGGTCAGCATCTACACGACTAATCTCGAGGGTCCCGGCTCGCTGAAGGTGCCCCTTGACCGGCCGGTTTACCGGGAGGGCGTGGAGATCAGGTTTTTCCCCATTCAGGTCCCCCGATTCTGGGGGACTTCCTGGCCCCTGGCCCGGGCCCTGGGGCGTCATCTCCGGGAGTTTGACGTGGTGCACCTTCATTCCCTGTACCTCTTTCACAACCTGGTGGCGGGCCGCGTCTGCCGCCGCTATGGCATTCCCTACCTGATGCGCCCCCACGGCACCCTGGACCCTTATATTTATCGGCGCCACCGCTGGCGGAAGACAGTGATGGAATTGCTGTTTGAAAACCGGAATATCAGGCATGCCGCCGCCCTTCATTTCACTACGGATGAAGAGAAGCGGCTGGCCGCGCCGTATATTGGCAACACCCCCGGGGTAGTGGTGCCCCTGGGCCTGGACCTCAAGGAATATGAGAACCTGCCAGGGCCGGGGAAATTCCGCCGGCGCTTCCCTGAAGTAGGCGAAAAGAAAATTATCCTTTTTCTGGGGCGCCTCAATTTTAAAAAAGGCCTGGAGCTACTGGCGAAGGCCTTTGCCCAGGTGGCCCGGGAGCGGGAAGACGTGCACCTGGTGCTGGCCGGCCCGGCGGACCCGGGATATGGAGAAAAAGTCAAGAAGTGGCTCGCCGACGAGGGCCTGCTGGCCCGGGCCACCTTTACCGGGATGCTGCTGGGAGAGGAGAAGCTGGCGGCCCTGCGGGACGCGACTCTTTTTGTGCTGCCTTCCTACTCGGAAAATTTCGGCCTGGCGGTGGTGGAGGCTATGGCTTGCGGCCTGCCGGTAATTATTTCCGACCAGGTGAATATCTGGCGGGAGGTGCAGGAAGGGGGGGCCGGCCGGGTGGGACCCTGCCAAGCGGCATGGTTTGCCGGGGCCATGGCCGAGCTGCTGGCCCAGGAAGACCGGCGGCGCCGTTTAGGGGAGAGGGGGGCCGCCCTGGTCAGGGAGCGGTTTCAATGGTCTCACTTGGCCCGGCGCCTGGAAGAGGTGTATGCCGCGGTCCTGGCCGGGCGTCCCTGGCCATTAAAGGCGTCTGCCGCGGTCCGGTGAAGGAGAAAGACTCCATGCAGGGGCTCACCAAGGTCCCGGTTTCCGTGCTCATCTGCACCAAAAATGAGGAGCGGAACCTGGAGCAGTGCCTAAAGAGCGTGGCCTGGGCCGACGACATCGTGGTGCTGGACTCCCTGAGCACCGACCGCACGGTGTCCCTGGCCCGGGGGCTGGGGGCCCGGGTGGTGGAGCGGGAGTTTGACAATTTCTCCGCCCACAAGAACTGGGCCCTGGACCACATCGATTTCCGCCACGACTGGATCTTGATCCTGGACGCGGACGAACGGGTGACGGAAGCCCTAGCCCGGGAGATTGCGGGGGTGATGCAGGGGACCCAGGAACCTGCAGGCTACTATATCAGCCGGCAGAATTTCTTTGCCGGCAAGTGGATTCGCCACGGCGGCTGGTTTCCGGATTGGAACCTGCGCCTGCTAAGGCGGGGACGGGGGCGCTACGAGGCCCGGCTGGTGCACGAGCACATGCTGCTGAACGGCCCCTCCGGGTTTCTGAAAAATCCCCTGGTGCACCATGACTATAAGCGCATTGAGCGCTACTTTGAGCGGCACAACCACTACACCAGCCTGGAGGCGGTGGAAGCGTCCCGCATCCTGGCGGCGCTGGCGCAGCCGGAGGTCCTGCCCGCCAAACTGCGGGCCCAGGGGCCGGAACGCCGGCGCTTTTTGAAAAACCTGGCCTACCGCTACCTGCCGGCCAGGTCGCTGTGCAAGTTCGTGTGGATGTACTTCCTCAAGCTGGGGTTCCTGGACGGGCGCATGGGGTTTCGCTTCTCTCTGCTGCACGCCTTTCATGAGTACATGATCAGCCTCAAGCTGGAGGAGTTAAAGGACCCTACGTCTCCCATGTCGCAAAAATATAAGGACCTGCAGTCGGCCATGGGGCGTCAATCCTCAAGGAATCCGGAGTGATGAACGTAACCCCTCAAGGGCAGGACTGCTCCATGTGCGGCGCTCCCTGCCGGACGGTGCTCACCGGCCTGTTTGACGACCGCTTCGGCGCGGCCGGCACCTTTGATATATTGCGGTGTCAGGATTGCGGCCTGGAGCAGACCCGGCCCCGGCCCCCGGAGGCGGAATTAAAGCTGCTCTACGAGGAGTTCTATAATTGGGGAGGCCAGGAAGACACGCTATATTATCAGGTCCGGGAAAAATTCCTAAACTCAGGCCTGTACCGCCTCTGGCTGAACTGGGACGGGGACCTGGCTTTTCACCTTGAGGCCGGACGGGGGCGGCTCCTGGATTTGGGTTGCAACGAAGGCCGGGGGTTGGCCCTTTACTCCCGCAACGGCTTTCAGGCCGAGGGCTTGGAGATTAACCAGCGGGCGGCCGCTACGGCCCGGTCCCGGGGATTCACCGTGCACACCACGCCGTTAGCGGAGTTCACCCCGGAGGAGCCGTATGACGTGGTGGTGCTGGCCAACGTCCTGGAGCACGCCACGGCTCCCTGGGAAATGCTGTCGCAGGTGCGGCGCCTTCTCCGGCGGGGGGGGCAGATATGGATTTCCTGTCCCAACGCCGCCAGCCGTTGGCGGCGCCTTTTCGGCCGGCACTGGATCAACTGGCACGTGCCTTACCATCTCTGGCATTTTACCCCGGAGACCTTGAGGGGTCTTATAACCAGTACCGGCTTTTCTCTGGTGGCCATGAAGACTTTTACCCCCTCGCTGTGGCTGGCGCAATCGCTTTGGGGCCGGATGGGCCGCGCCGGCAGGGCGAACCAGCCGATGCCTTCGCCCCTGGTGCTGGCCGG
>Ga0315268_10005739_pt1 | contig 13297 bp, 9 predicted proteins | sample C1_top_MG_FD_204535 | JGI IMG/M metagenome (GOLD analysis project Ga0315268, IMG submission 204535) | Sediment microbial communities from Yellowstone Lake, YNP, Wyoming, USA - C1_top | ecosystem: Environmental > Aquatic > Freshwater > Lake > Sediment | place: USA: Wyoming | collected 2017-08-01 | reverse complement strand
ATGAATATAATAGCCCTGAGGAATCTTAAATCCATGGACATTAAGAACATCCACAGGCTTTACTACGGCATGAACGGAATACTGATCGTAAAAATACTGGTCAAAATCGCAGTTGGCACACCTGTAGTCATGGCCGCAATTTTTAAAATCTATGCGGCCTTTCATATGGTGGATGCATGGCCGCTTTGATGAAGGCATTCCCATCAAATTCTCAATCCAGTGAACTATCTCTTTGCGTCTTTTCCCATAGGATTTACCCTTCTTGGCCATGGTTCTGTTTTCATCGACCGCACGCATCATGGCCTCGTCAAAGCGGCAGGTTGTGCAATCGTAGAAACTCCTGCAATATTTTGATCGGACAACTCCTGCCTGCATCCAGAGACAGGGACTGTGAACTGTTTTTATTTTATCATTTAATCCGGGAAATCCCATTTTTCACCTCAAATCCGAATTTCGAATATCGAAGATCGTACATCGTCGTTGTATTGTTCGTCGTTCGTGTTTCATTTTGCCGCCACTAAGACACGAAGTCACTAAGCATTTATTTGTGTCTTTGTGTCTTCGTGGCAAACTTCGCTTTCCAATCCACGATTCACGTTTTCAAAAAGGTCTTTGCAAGATTTCTCCAGTCAAGACCGGGAAGATTTCCGTAGATGTCCTCTTTGAAATACCCGCCGTCAGCAGCAAGAGGACCGGCAACCTCTTCAACCATCTTTTCCAGCTTGACCACCTCATCGCTTATCCAGGACGGACTAGCCGTATCATCCATGAGTTTTTTAACTGTTCCCTTGATATCGGGAGATCGCACCATAAACAGCCATCCGTCCCCGTAAGGCTCCCGGTTGGCAAGTTCCGGCTTTTCCCTTACCTGCGAATTGACCTCGACTATAACTCCGTTAACAGGAGAAAGGACATCAGCCGTGTTCTCTTTCCTTCTTAATCCCCAGCCTGCAACACCCTGGTCAAACTCCTTGCCCATGAGCGGAAGATCAAGGGCATCGGCTTTCCCTAAAAGTTTGAGGGAAAAATCATCAAGCCCGATTCGTATATAACCGCCGCTTTCAACTCTTGCCCAGGTATGGCCGTCATGGAAATAGTACCCGACCGGAACATCAAAACCTTTTACATGCTGGACCTCATCCGGAACCGTCTTGTTTTTGGTCGTCCAGACATCTTCAAAAAACTGGTCGAAATCGCATTTTGAGCATTCATAATCATAGGCGCATGATCTTTTTTCAATCCGGCCGGTAAGGCTGTGCCTGCAGATTCTGTTCATATCCGGCCTTTTTCTCATGGCATCCTGCCAGCTTATCTGGTTTCCTTTTTCGGTCTTTTTACCCATGCCCAGATCATACCTGCATGTGGTACAGTCATAAAAATTATTGCAATCCTTAAAATTTACAAGACCGGCCTGCATCCATATACAGGGATTGGAGGTGCGGGCGGTTTTATCGGGTTTCACCATCCAGACCTGCCCTCCCAAAACGGTTTTAATCTCACCGCGGCCCTGCTCTTTCGCATCCCCTTTCCTGTAGGTAGACCCATATCCCAGCTTGCTTCTTCGTTCTTCCTCATTATGATTTGCCATTTTATCTCTCCTTTTTATAATTAATATTATTTTTTTCTCTGCATTATGTAAGAGCAAGTAGCATGCCATTTAATGATACGGATAACTGAATAGCTTTATCTAACTGATTTGATTAATATAATAAAAATATGACGTAACTGGAAAGACCTGATGATAGGAAATGATTTATTGCTGGATTTCACAACAGGGGAAGTTGAAGCATAGACTATTAATGAATTATTTCTGCTATATTCTCTGTTAAATATAACAGTTATGATGCTGATGGATTTTGCGGCATAAAAAAGCCGTACTGCTGTAATTTACAACAGTGCGGCTATAAAATTATAAAACATTTTAGACAGGATTAACAGGATGTACAGGATGCAGCCTGCCCGCCGGAGGCGGATCAGGCAATAAGCCATCGCCTGCGGCGAGAACTGCGTTTGACAGTATCCGCGGAGCGGATGCGTGTTTCGGGCCGCTCTTCAGGAGCGGTTCGATTCAGTTAATCCTGTTCATCCTGTCGATCCTGTCTGATAAGTTTTTATTCCAGAATTTCAGGCAGCTTATTCTCCCACCCAAGAGTCGAAATGAAAGCTCCGCCAAATCCTTCTTTTTTAAGCATGGAAACGGTTTCTGAAGCGATTTTTATGCACTCGCGAACCCTGTCCGGAGCCTTCTGGATACGGTCTATTATTGCGGCGGGAATTTTGATATTGTCCATATGCCGTTCAATATATTTTGCCATTCCAACAGATTTCAGCAAAAGAACGGTTGGAATTATGCTGGTTTTTGACAGGTCAACCCTTTCCAGAAAAGGCTGGATGCCTCCAACATCAAATACAGGTGGCGTTATAAAAAAACCCGTACCCGCTTCAAGCTTCTTTTTCATGACATCCAGCTCAAGCGCCAGCGCCTGTCCGCTCGCTCCCGCATTAACGGTAGAGCCCACAATAAACCGGGGAGCTCCCATAAGTTCAATGCCTGCCATATCTTTACCGTTATTCAGAATATTAATTGTCCGGATGAGCTCAATCAAATCGAGATCATTAACCGCCTTTGCCTCATGATGATCGCCAAAACGCGGATCTTCACCGTTTACAGCCATGACGTTCATAATCCCGGCTGCTCCCGCGGCAAGCAGATCCGCCTGCAATGCAATCCTGTTCCGGTCCCTGCAATTCACCTGGAAAACAGTTTCCAAACCGTTCCCCTTGAGTATTAATGCACCGCCTAATGAGCTCATGCGCATCACGGCATTGCTCATTTCAGGCACAATAAAGGCATCGACTTTCCCTTTTACTTTTTTGGCGTTCGCGAGCATCAAAGAAACATCTACACCTTTTGGAGGCTCAAGTTCGGCCAGAATTGCAAATTTCCCTTTTTCAAGTTTGCTCTTAAGGTGCATATAATACCTCCGAAACACAGGCAAAATTTTTATTCTACTGAATCACATTTATTGTCTGCATAGCAATATAGTTTATGTTGATCGCTTGGTCAAGTGAAAATATATTACTGCAACATCCTTTCCACATTAGCTTTTTCTCTCAGCTTCTCAAGAAACTGAGCAACCTCTTTCTGAATCTTCTCCTGCTTGAGATTTTTTTCAATTCTGTCTTTCAGATAAGCTTCAAAGAAGGCTTTCAGTTCATCTTCGGAAACGGTAATTTTCTGAACAAATTCCTTGTCTATATACTGCTGTATTACCATTACCTGTTTGATCTGGCTTTTAAGGGATGCCTCGGTTATTTTGGCCTTAACCAGTTCTTTATTAAACTCTTCAGCATTCGGAAACTGCTCTTTAAACTTGGCGTACTGTTCGTCAACCGTTGAATCATCAACTTTAAGCCCCATTTTCTGGCTTTCCTGATAGAGCAATTCTCCGTCAATCAATTTATCGAGAACTTTTTTCTTTACTTCAGCCAGGCGGACATCATCCAGTTTTTCTCCCCGGTTTTCAGACTGCTCCTGAATTCCGAAAAGCTCTCTGTCAAAATCTTCCTGTGAAATAGCTACTCCGTTGACTACGGCAACATTACCCTTTGGGGCTTCCTTTTTTTCAACCGGTTCAGCTTTTACCGCTTTTTCCGCTTTCACGGCTTTTACAGCTTTAACCGCCTTATCGTCTTTTGCGGTTTTAACTGCTTTTCCGGCTGAAACGGGCGAGGAAAAAATCACAAGGCACAACGCCAAAACCAAAAACCGGAACAGCTTTCCATTAAGTAAACGCATCTATATTCTCCTTATGTCTTGATGAATATTAAAAGGGCATATCATCAACATGCCCTTTATGTCCAATTGCATCCGTCTGCCTGAGCCCATATCATCTATATCCGTCATTGTGCAAATAATATTTTATTTCAGAAAATGAAAAAAATTTCCTTGGAAAGAAAATCAGGCCGTGTTAAGAAAGTTTTAAGTTTCTGGAACTGTTCCTAAAATTAAGGAGTCTCTCCGTTGCAGCCTGTTGCAGCAAAGATGCCGGAGAATCCTGCAGAGAAAAATTAAAATGAAAAATAAAAATATACCGCGCAAAGAGCTTGTAGCCGACTGGCAGACCCTTATGAGAACATTCATAAGGCCGGAGAACATTGCCGCAAGCACCACCCTTGTCAAATACATGGAACAAATCCTTTTCGGTCTCCATGATTTTCTGAACACGCATGTCGGCATTACCGAAGAGGTGAGTTTAAAGGAGCTTTCGGGAAGATACAAAGATACCCTTATCAGTAAAAATCCCGAAAAAAAGCTGACCGATGTTATTACGGATCTGGTTGAAGAAATCGCGCCGCACGCAGTCAATGTTGCGTCTCCTTACTTTATCGGCCACATGACTTCGGCGATACCGTTTTTCATGGTTCACCTCAAGACCATTGTGGCCGCTCTGAACCAGAACGTCGTTAAACTCGAAACTTCAAAAGTCCTGTCCGTTATCGAAAAGCAGATGCTCGCAAAGATACACAGAATTATTTACCGGCAAACCGAAGAATTTTACCTCGAACATGTGCAGAATACGCAGACCTCACTCGGATGTTTCACGGAAAACGGAACACTTGCAAATCTGACTGCCCTGTGGGTCGCAAGAAACTCGCAGTTCGGCCCTAAAGAAGGCTTTGAAGGAGTGGATAAGGAAGGAATATATGCCGCATACAGAGCATACGGTATAGAACGAAGCGTAATCCTTGTCTCTCAGCTCGGACATTTTTCATTAAAAAAAGCCGGGGGCATTCTTGGAATAGGCAACGGGAATATAATATCAATAGGGCTGGACAGGGCTTGCAGAATAGACATTAAAAGCCTCAAAGAAAAAATTGATGAAATAAAAAAGAGCCCCATTCGAATAAAAATAATCGCAATTGTCGGGATTGCCGGCGCAACAGAAACAGGCACAGTAGATCCCTTGCGGCAAATCGGGGAAATTTGCGCTGAAAACGGGATCCATTTCCATGTTGATGCAGCCTGGGGCGGGCCGGTTCTCTTATCCGATAAATACAAGCACCTGCTTGATGGTATTGAGCTTGCCGATTCCGTCACAATCGACGGGCATAAGCAGTTTTACATGCCCATGAGTTCCGGCATGGTCTATTTCAAAGATCCGTGCCGGATGGATGCAATTATCTATCATGCAAACTATGTAAACAGGCTTGGCTCGGTTGATCTTGGAATTAAATCACTCTCAGGGTCAAGGGAAGCAAACTCTCTGATTCTTTACAGCGCCCTCAAAATAATGGGAAGCAGGGGTTACGCCCTTCTTATCGAACACGGAATAGAAACGGCAAAAAGCTTTGCGGAAGAAATCAATAACAGACCCGATTTTGAACTGGTCACCCCTCATGAATTAAATATTCTGACCTACAGGATCTGCCCTGCTGAGATTAAGCGGGAGATAGGCACAAGCCCGGATGAACAGAGAAAAATACTGAACGAAAAACTTAACGAAATAAACATAACGGTGCAAAGGCTTCAGAGAGAAGCCGGGAAAAGCTTTGTCTCAAGAACAACGTTAAAAACCTATAAAGGCCGTTGTGAAAGCATAGTGGTTCTCCGCTGCGTAATAATGAATCCTTTGACGGATATCAACATCCTTCGGGACATTCTTGACGAGCAGGAGGAACTTTACAGGCAGAATTTCTGATTCGAAATTCGGACATCAGACTTCGATTTTCGGCTTTTGCTGTCCTGTTTCAGTTCTTCGATATTCGATGTCCGATATTCGATATTCAGTTTTCGATCTCCTCACACCTCCCGCCTTCTTCCACTACTCCCCTTATCTTCCCAGGTAAGACTTCAAAATCCTGAAATTATTCTGCCGGTAATAAGGTCTCTGATCCGCCTCCAGAAGCGAACACAGTTTGACGTTGTAGTCCTGACGGGTCAAGGCGGCAATGGCAGTCAGGATCTGATCCCTCTTCTCGGGGGAAATATCAGCCTGCACCCCTTTTTTGACCAGAAATTCGAGGTCATAGGCGTCCCTGATCTCTTTCCTCTGCAGGAAGGCGTCCATCTTAGACGTCATCATCTCCGGAAGCGGAATGGTCCGGACATAGACCTGTACCGATGAATGACGGCTGTACGCGATGGCCCGGTCGGTCTTCGTCATCTTCATCCCTTTGCGCATTTCCAGCTTCAGACTGCGCGGATAATCCGGTGATTTCAGTTCAATGAGGAGGGTGTGGAACTTGTCCGCCGCATCCCGGATCTCATAATGGCGGGCCAAAAACTGCCGCAAGCCGGAAAACCACGCCGTGTGATCAAAATCCTTCTCCTGGTTTTTGTCAAGGAGCCAGAAATCGAGATCAACGGAATACCTGTCCAGTCCATAACAGAGGCGCAGCATTGTGCCGCCACCGAAGACCAGCCGGTCCAGAAACCGGCCGCTCTGCAATTGGTCCAGCACCTCCAGCTCAAACTGTTCCTGCTTGATCAGATCCCGCATCTCTTTTCGCTAACCTCTCTAATCCCCAAAAACGCTAAATTTGAAGACCCGGCCTCCAAATGTCCTTGACCTTGTTGCGGGTTCGCTCTGGAAAAGGCACCATCAGGGTCTCCAGCACTGCTTTGTCCAGGCGATCCATGTCGAGGGCAGCCCGGTCGAAGGCGTAGCGGCCGTGGACGCTGAGATGGCAGGCATCAAGAAACGCCTTCTCTTTTTGCGCCATGAAAAAGGGGCCGATTTTAGTAAACCCGAAGTAGCAGTCTTTTTTCAGCTTGAAATAGGAAAAAATCGCACCGGCGGCGGCGTATTGGATGGAGCGCTTCAATGCTATACTTTCGTACCATCCCCTGGGCGCCTGGGTGGTCACGCCGTGATAAACCAGGGCGGTTGTACAGGATATATAGGATGGAACCTGCAGATGGTTGGCGATGACGAAGAAATCCTGCCGGTCCAGGTAGGGTCGGCGCTCGTCCAGGAGGTAGAAGTCCTTCTTCAAACGGATGAAGGCGCCGTTTTTTACCTGGCGGCTGCAAAACACCTGGGCCGAGGCTCTCGTGACGCCGAATAGACCGGCCACGTCCTCCGAGCTGAAAAACAGTCTTTTCTTTAATGAACCCCAAGCGTCACGATTCATATCAGGAACACTTTCTTATCTATTTTGTTAAGAAACTATACTCATAACAATAACCTTGTCAAGGAAAATATTGATGATAACAAAAACCAATTATTGATTTTTGAAGCTCCCCACTGCAAGTCCGCCCGCCTCACACTCCGAATATTGAACTTCGAATTTCGGACTTCGACCTTCGATTTTCGGCTTTTGCTGCCCTGTTTCCATTCTTCGATATTCGCTGTCCGATATCCGATATTCAGTTTTCGATCTCCCCCCCCGCCTCCCCTTCAGCTTTCAGCCTATCCACCTTCAGCCTTATTACTATTCACTATCCAACCATTGACAGTGTGCCCCATTTGTGCTACATTCAGAACGAAAATGGAGGTGCGGTATGACTAAGACAGAAACAGTTAGAGCCCGGATACAACCGGAACTTAAGAACAGGGCAGAGGATGTATTCCGCAGACTCGGGTTAACGGCAACGCAGGCAATTATCATGTTCTATAAACAAGTAGAATTGCGAAATGGACTGCCCTTTGAAGTTGTCATTCCTAATGAAACTACATATCGAACATTCGAGAATACAGATGCGGGATGCGATTTGATTGTTTGCGAAGATGCTAACGATATGTTTAGAAAACTGGGGATTTAGTGTTTACTCCCGTATATACCCGTCAGTTTGAAAAAGACATTAAACGGATGCAGAGGCGCGGAAAAACTTCTGAAAAGATAAAAATGTAACTACTCAGGAGTCAGAAGTCAGGAGCCAGAATCCGGAATAGAAGCAGTGTATGCCTCCAGCAACTTACCGACCATTCAAAAGTTTGAAGTGCCTAAAGTTGGAAGTGAGCTAAAGTTAAGGGGGAAAAACTTCAAACTTTAGCTCACTTTAGCCACTTTTGAGGTTTCATTTTCATTCTGACTCCTGAATTCTGGCTCCTGGCTCCTGAGTAGTTAGAATTTACAAGATAGAAGAAGGGCAAGTAGTATTCGAACGTACCGGGTCACATTCAGATCTTTTCCGCAGGTAAATCCGAATATCGGATATAGTCTCTGGTTTATGGTTTAACCAGAAACTACAAACCAAAAACCAGTAACCAACTCCTTTTTCTTTCCCCTGAATCCTTGAATCCTCAGAGGATCACCGACTCTTTTGGAGGTGATCCTGTTTTAATACATCATTTAAGGCCTTCCCCAGTGCATAGCTATCAAAAGGCTTGGGCATCATGCCTTTGAAACCGTATTCACGATAATTCGACATGACCTCACCTTCTGCGTAACCGCTGAAAACGATGGCCTTAACTTCAGGATCCATATTAAGCAGTATCTTTATGACTTTCTCCCCTCCCATACCGCCGGGAATGGTAAGATCGAGGATGACAGCATCATAGGGTTTTCCTGATTCCCTCGCTTTCTTATACATCTCAATCGCTTCAGCGCCGTTTTTTGCAAACGCCGATTTATAACCGAGCATATCGAGCATCTCTTTCATTAATTCCTTCAGGAATTCATCATCATCCATTATGAGGATATTGCCACAGCCTGTTACCAGAACTGCTTCTTCTTTTACCTGAATCTCTTTGTCTGAAGCAGGCAGATAGATATGAAACGTGGCGCCTGCTCCCGGAAGGGAGTTTACAGAGATGTGCCCGTTGTGTTTTTTGATGATGGAATAGGATGTGGCAAGTCCAAGACCGCTTCCGGCCTGCTTTGTCGTAAAATAAGGATCAAATATCTTTAAAAGATGTTTTTCTACTATACCCACCCCCTGATCTTTTATCGATATACGGACGTATCTTCCCGGTTTAACCGGTATTTCATGTATCTTTTCCGGCATCAGATTCTCTGCCGTAATCCGGATAGTTCCACCTTCTGGCATCGCCTGGTTTGCATTTATTACAACATTGCTGATGACCTGGCTTATCTGCCCCACGTCGGCCTCAACCGGCCAGAGGTCTTCTGCCATCTGAAATTCGCATCCGGATTTTGAACCCTGCAATACAAAGAGAGAAGATTCTCTGATGAGCTTTTGAATTGAAGCAATCTCCTTTACCGGCGTACCGCCTTTGGCAAAGGTCAGCAACTGCCTGGTCAGTCCCTGGGCCCTCACCGAAGAGGTTTCTGCTGCGCTTAACAAATAGAATATCTTATGCCCTGGGGTCACCTGCATCTTCGCCATGGAAATATTCCCTGAAATTGAAGTCAGGATATTATTGAAATCATGGGCTATGCCTCCTGCAAGTATCCCCACTGATTCAAGCTTGTCGGCCTTCAAAAGCTCCTCTTCCATTCTTTTGCGCTCAGTGATGTCGGTCATCACGGCGCGGCATACGGGGGCGCCATCGGCATTTTGAGCGGCGGTGGCCGCCAGATGCCCGCAGAATTGCGTGCCGTCATTCTTCACCATCCGTAGTTCGCACACCTGCAGGGCGCCTGTTTCAAAAAGCTGTTTGCGGTGGTGGTAATAGATGTCCTGGTCTTCCTTGAAGATGAACCGGGTGATTGGCTGCTTGACTAGGGCGCCACGGGTCATGCCCAGCAGGGTGGCGGTAGTGAGATTGGCCTCCAGGATCAGTCCCTTTTCGTTGAGAGTGCAATAGCCCACCGGCGCCAGATCGTACAGGTCGAAATACCGCGCCCGTGACACTTCCAATTCCGCCTGCACCCGGCGCAGTTCCTCGTTCTGCATCTCCAGTTCGATCTGGTGCACCCGCAGTTCGTGGAGTATCTGCCGGGTTTCTTCGAGCGACAGCGCCTCAAGGTTTTCCGGCGACTTGGCCGCTTTTCCCCGGGCGATCGCTTCGGCCTGCCTGCGCAGTTTGGCGGCGTCTTCGTGTCGATTATCCTTGCCGGTCATCATGGACCTCCTTCACTTTTTTATCTGCCCCTTCTCTCACCCGCTCCGTCGTCGCAATGGCATAAATCTCGCCGGCGTCTTTGACCAATGCCGTGGCGGTGAGCCACACTTCCACGATCCGGCCGTCTTTGGCGACCCGTTGGGTGCGATATGGCTCCAGAATCTCAGCCCGGGACAGTTGCTGCACGACGGTCAAGGCTTCCTCCCGCTGCTTCTTCGGGATCAGGTCGCGGATGTTCATTACCAGGGCTTCGGCTTCGCTCCAGCCGTACATCTGCTCCGCCGCCGGATTCCAGGCCAGGATACGGCCCTCCATATCCTGCACCATGACGGAGTCGAATGCATCCCGCACCACTATGGCCAGACGGCGCACTTTTTCGACTTCCCGAAGCTCCTCCCGCACCCGCTTCATCTCGGTGATGTCGAAAAAGGTGAGCACCGCCCCCTCAATCACATTTTCTATGGTGCGATAGGGCCCGATGCGCATGAGATACCAGTCCCCCGCCCGGGTCTGCACTTCCAGCTCTTTGGGAATCAGGGTATCCAATACCGCCTGAGTGTCCTCCAACAGGCGGTCATAGCCCACGAGGTTGGAGACGATGTGGCCCACTGGCCGCCCCACGTCCGCCGGAATCAGGTTGATCAGTTGGGTGGCAGTGGGGGTGAAGCGCCGGATGCGCATTTGATGGTTCACAAAGACAGTGCCCACGCCCGTGCCGGCCAGGAGGTTGTTCATGTCGTTGTTGGTCCGGGAGAGCTCGGTGACATTCTGCTGCAACTCGGAGTTGACCGTCCCCAGCTCCTCGTTCACCGATTGCAGCTCTTCCTTGGAGGTCTCCAGTTCCTCGTTGGTGGACTGCAATTCTTCGTTCACCGACTGCAGCTCCTCGTTGGAGGATTTGAGCTCTTCGTTGGAAGTTTCCATCTCCTCGATGGTGGACTGGAGATATTCCTCCTTGGTCCGCAGTGCATGCTCCAGCGCCGCCATCCGGGCGTCGCTGTCTGCGGGCTGATCGCCTGCACCAGCGCCCCTCCCACCGGCCTTTCCGGATCGGACCTTTGCCACCGGCGCATCCTCAAAGCTGACCAGGAACAGACCGGCGGCGGTTGCATCCGGCCGGCCCTTGTCCCCAGCCTGCCCTGAGCCTGTCGCCGGATCCAAGGAACCTGCGGTCAGGGGCCGGACCGTCAGATTGACGTTGATGAAATTGCCGTTGGTTTTGACCCGCAGGCCCGGGTAGCGCGCCGTTTCTTTGCGGACCGCAGCTTTGCGCAGGGCAGTGACCAGCTCCTGCCGCAATCCCTCCCGGGCCATTTTCGTGATGTTCATCCCGGCGTCGCCGGGGGCCGGTTCCAGGTATTTTCCCGTGCGGCCATGGATATAGAGGATATCGCCGCGATCATTGACGACCACGCAGGCCGGGGCGTATTCGTTGATCAGGGCTTGTTCGGCAAGCTCGCGCAGGGAGACTTTGATCACTTCGCTGCGCGCTGCTTTTGCCGGCCTCGGGGCGGCCCCGTCCGCTGTCAAAGGCGGAATAAACTTTCCCAGCACCGGGCGGTGTGCGCCCTGGGCCTCTCCTTTGCGCTGATAGAGCTTCAATTTGTGGTCCAGCGGCGCAAAGAGGTCCAAAAATTCCCCCACCGTCTCGGAGGTTCCCAGGAAGAGGGCGCCTCCGGGGTTCAAGGCGTAGTGGAACAGGGAGATGAGCTTCTTCTGCAACTCAGCGCCCATATAGATCATCAGGTTCCGGCAACTGATCAGATCGAGCTTGGAAAAGGGCGGGTCTTTGATCACGTCCTGCTCGGAGAGGACCAGCAGTTCGCGGATGCCTTTCTGGATGCGGTAAACGCCGGCCTCCGGGTCATGGATAAAAAAACGCGCGAGTCTCTCCGGAGTGACGTCGGCGACGATGCCGGCAGGGTAAACGCCGGCACGGGCGACATCGATGGCACGAGAGTCAATGTCCGTGGCGAACACCTGCACCGTGAAGGTCTGTTTCAGCGCCTCCAGGCGCTCCTGGAGGAGGATGGCGAGGGAATAGGCCTCCTCGCCGGTGGAGCATCCCGGCGACCAGACGCGGATCACGGCACCCGCGGGCTTGCCGGCAAAGAGCTGCGGAATCACCTTTTCCTCGAGGTACTTGAAGGCTTCGGGGTCCCGGAAAAAACTGGTGACGCCGATCAGGAGATCCCGGAAGAGGGACTCCCCCTCCGCCGGATTTTGCTGCAGGTAGCGCACGTACCCGTCCAGCCGGTCGATCTGATGGACGGCCATGCGCCGTTCTACACGGCGGACCATGGTGTTTAGCTTGTAGAGGGAAAAGTCATGGCCCGTCTGGTCGCGCATGAGGATGCAGATCTTTTTCAGGAGCTCTTCCGCCCTGGGGGTTGGAGGAGAGAACGGGCGGGGCCTTTTGCCGAAGGTGCGGGCGACGTAGGCGATGAGCTGGGCAGGCATCTCCGCCGCCGGCAGAACATAGTCCGTAAGGCCCGTGGCGATGGCGCTCCGGGGCATGCCATCGTACTCCGCGGATTCGGGGTTCTGCGCCATGACCATGCCCCCCTCGCCCTTGATTGCCCGGACCCCCTGCGTGCCGTCGCTGCCCGTGCCGGACAGCACAATGCAGATGGCCCGCTCGCGCTGGTCCTGGGCGAGGCTGCGGAAGAAAAAGTCAATTGGCAGGCGCATGCCACGTGGAGAGGTTTGTTCCAGCAAATGCAGGGTGTCGTTCAGGAAGGCCATATCCCGGTTGGGCGGGATGATGTAGGTGCAGTTGGGCTGAACCGCCATCCCATCCTCGACCTCGTAAACCTGCATCCGCGTATAGCGTCTTACCAGGTCGGTGAGGATGCTTTTGTGGTCCGGGGCCAGGTGCTGCACGAGCACAAAGGCCATGCCGGGATCGGTGTCGGCGGGCATGGCGGAAAAGAACGCCTCGAACGCCGCCAGCCCCCCGGCCGATGCGCCGATGCCGACGACGGGGAAACCCTCATCCGAGTGGCTGAATGTGTCTGTTTTTGGCGGGGTTTCTTCAGGTACGGCTTTGACCCGTTTTTTCTGACGGTGTTCTGGTTTTGTCTGGTTTTTCATGATTTAATTTCTCCTGAGATGATCCGTGACAGATTACATCCGGCCCAGCAGGACTGCTTCCGCGGTGAAATTCGTCCGGCAAAGCGAAGGTCGTGCAGTAATGAGCGGATTTCGTAAGACAAGCAGCACAGCAGACAAAAAAGCCACGACGACTGTGCCGAAGCAGTGTAAGGGCTGATGACGATGCGGTAAAATGATATTAGTTTGTATATACAGTAGGTTAGAATGAT
>Ga0315268_10005738_pt1 | contig 13297 bp, 9 predicted proteins | sample C1_top_MG_FD_204535 | JGI IMG/M metagenome (GOLD analysis project Ga0315268, IMG submission 204535) | Sediment microbial communities from Yellowstone Lake, YNP, Wyoming, USA - C1_top | ecosystem: Environmental > Aquatic > Freshwater > Lake > Sediment | place: USA: Wyoming | collected 2017-08-01 | reverse complement strand
AGGGCGTGGGAGAGGATCTCCCCGACGAGGGACAGATAAGGGATCCCCATCCGGTCCGCCATGATCGGCAGGTCGCCGTACCCCGGAGAAAGGCCCGGCAGGGGGTTGCACTCGATGAAGTGCGGCGTCCCGCCTGCGTCCAGCCGGAAGTCGATCCGGGAGAAGTCGCGGCATCCGAGCGCCCGGTAGATCCCCAGCGCGCACCGCTCGATCTCCGAGAGGACCGCACCCGGCAGCGTGGGCGGGACCCGGTACGCGACGTGGTTCTCCCAGTCCCTCTTCACCTCGAGGGAGTAGACGAACTCCGCCTGGGAGACCGTCTTCGGGACGATCTCCATCATCCCGGCGACCCGGGGCGGATCGTTCCCCAGCACTCCCACCGTGACCTCCGCCCCCGGCACGAACGCTTCGACCATCGCCTCCTGGCGGTACGTCTTCGTGACGAACCGCACCATCTCCCTCGCCTGGTCGAGGGACATCGTGCGCGAAGCGATCCGAACCCCTTTACTGGATCCCTCGAAGGCCGGTTTTACGATGACGGGGAAGGGAAACGGCAGGGAATCGAACTCCTCCGCGGACCGGAAGGTCCGGAACGGCGGGGTGAGGAAGCCCTCGTGTTTCACAAGACGCTTGGCCACCGGCTTGTCGAGGGTGACGCAGAGGGTCAGCGGATCGGAGCCGACGAAAGGGACGCCGAGCATCTCGAGGACCGCGGGGACATGCGCTTCCCGGCACCGCCCGCCTTCCCCTTCCGCGATGTTGAAGACGATGTCGGGCGCGGCGCCCCGCACGGCGTCGACGAACCCGGGCCCGGCGGGAAGACGGCGGACGTCGTGGCCCAGCCGGGAGAGGGCGTTCGCGATGTGGCCCACCGTCGCCTCGGAGTCGTACTCCTCGAAGGCGTCCTCGGGCAGATGATCGGGTGTGTCGGCCGGCTTTACGTTGTAGGCGAGACCGACTCGCACCGGCGTTTTCTCCTGGCCATCCGCTCGTTCCCGGCGGGGATGAGCGCGCGGACTTCGCCGGTCAGCAGGCGGTAGACGTCGTTGCGCGGCGCCGGGAGCGCCGATTCGACCCGCGCCGATGGGCGTCCGTCGTCCCGCGCCTCTTTGTAGCTCACGATGATCCCCTCGTAGTTCCGCAGGACCGTCCGGTCCTCGCCCATCGAGAGGATGTAGGTCGGCATCAGCGGGATCTTGCCGCCCCCCCCGGGGACATCCACCACGTAGGAGGGGATCGCGAGCCCCGAGGTGAGGCCCCGCAGCGCCTCCATGATCTGGATCCCCTTCGACAGGCGCGTACGGAAATGGTCCAGCCCCCGGACCATGTCGCACTGGAAGAGGTAGTAGGGGCGGACCTTCGCCCTCAGTAGCTCTGTGTTGAGCTTGCGGATGATCTCGGGATGGTCGTTGACGCCCTTGAGCAGGACGGTCTGGTTGTTCACGGGCACGCCCGCGCGAAGGAGCCGGTCGCACGCCTGGCGCGCCTCGGCGGTGACCTCCCGGGGGTGGTTGAACTGCGTGTTCAGCCAGATGGGGCCGTGCTTTTCGAGCACCGCGCACAGCTCGTCGTCGATCCGCATCGGGAGGACCACCGGCACGCGGGTGCCGATCCGGATGATCTCGACGTGCGGGATCTTGCGGAGGCACTTCAATATGTACTCGATCCGATCGGTCGGAAGCGTCAGCGGGTCCCCGCCCGAGATGATCACATCCCGGATCTCCTCGTGGCGCCGGATGTAGGCGAACATCTTCGACAGCTCGAACTCGGTCTTCGCCGCTTCGCCCAGCGCCCAGATCCGCTTCCGGGTGCAGTGGCGGCAATACATCGAGCAGAAGTTGGTGACGACCATCAGGCAGCGGTCCGGGTACCGGTGGGTGAGCCCCGGGACCGGCATGTCTTTCTCCTCCTCGAGCGGGTCGTCCTCGCCGTCCTCGGCGCCGAAATACTCCTCGGCGGAGGGGATCGACTGGCGGGCGATCGGATCGTCGGGGTCGTCGAACCGGATGAGCGAGAGGTAGTAGGGGGTGATGGCGAGCCGGTAGATGTCCGTCACGCGGGAGAGGCGCTGCGCTTCCTCCGCGGGGATCCGGCAGAGCCCCGCGAGGTCGTCGACGGAGGTGATGCGGTGGGACAGCTGCCAGCGGTGGTCGTTCCACTGCTCGCGCGAGACCTGCGGCCAGGGAAGGCCGACCGGCGCGGTCCTCCCCTTCGGGCGCCTCAGCGGTACGGCGTCGTCACCGGGATGGGTCTCCATGATCCTCCTCGCGTTCCCCGTGTCCGGGGTGGATGGCCGGGGCGGCAAAGCCCCGGCGTTATCGCCCGCTCGTCCGCACCCAGAGGAAGTCGACGAGCGTCTTCCCCTTGTTCGAAAACGCGAACTCCTGCTCCCCCGCGAAGTAGAGGCTCTCCCCCTTGCGGGCCACGTACGATATCTGCCCGAGCCGAAGACTGAGCCGCCCGGCGAGAACGTGGATGTAGTTCTCCCCTTCCTGCGGAGGCTCCGGGGGCGTTGCTTTTCCCGGGGCGATCGTGGCGCGGTAGGAGACGATGGAGCGGTAGCGGCTCTTGGGCAGGAGCGTGTCGAACGACTTGTATCCGGTGACCTCGGAGGGGAGGGCGTCGCTCTTCCGGAAGAGCACTTTTTCCTCGTCGACGTCGGCGAAGAAGGAGGAGGGCGTTTCGTTGAGGGCGGTGAGGATCTCGAAGAGGTTCGCGACGGAGGGGGAGGTGAGGTTGCGCTCGACCTGGGAGATGGCGCCCTTGGTGAGGCCCGCGCGCTCGGCCAGATCGGCCTGCGCCAGTCCGTTGATCTGGCGGAGGTGCTTGATCCTTGCGCCGATGTCCATCACGGGACTGTTTATTAAACCCTCCGTTTAGTAAATCTATCCAAATATTAGAAATTCGCGTTCCCCGTGTCAATCGGAAAATGCCGATTCCCATAAACTTTTTTAATGTTCACCCGCTTCCCTCTAATCACGTGGGGACGGTTTGCTATACAAGAAAAACGGCCTTTCCGTGAGGAGGAAATCGTACTCCGGGGCAAGCGTGCGCGGCGTGAGCCCTTGCCCGGTGCGGCTTCTTGCGCGATCGCGCGCGACGGGTCGCGAGGGGGGCGTGGAGGGGATTCCATCCGAAAGGGGTGATCTCCTCTCCACGTTGTTTCCTCCGATCTTTATTCTCCACGGCAATTTATTTTCCGCTGCCGCCGGGTAAGAAGCGTGTTTCCTCCGGAACCCGGGGGCTTGCTCACTACTATTTATCGGCAGAACGGAGAAAAACTTTATCGTTTCGAATGGATTGACAACGCGAGGGGCGATCGGCGAGAATGCTTTCCTGCGCGCAGGTGGGGGAGTAGCTCAGCTGGGAGAGCACCACGTTCGCAACGTGGGGGTCGAGGGTTCAATCCCCTTCTCCTCCACCACCTTTCCTCGACCGTAGTATCATCCGGACATGACCTTTTCCCTCTCCGCGCCGCTGTTCGTCGAAGTGGCCGTGCCGCTCCCCATCGACCATCCGTTCACGTACGGGGTCCCCTTCGGGGAAGAGCACCGTGTCCAGGTAGGCGTTCGCGTCCTCATACCGTTCGGCGGGCGGAAGATGACGGGGCTGGTCACGGCGATCACCGACGCCTCCGGCCTCGGTGGGCGGGACGTCAAGGAGATCATCGCGATCCTCGATGAAACGCCGTACGTGTCGGAGCGGCACCTCGCGTTTCTCTTCGCGACTGCGCGCGAATGCCTCGCCCCGCTGGGCGAGACGCTGCGCGCCGCCCTCCCTCGCGGGCTCCCCCGGAAGGAGGCGCCCGCCGCGCCCCGAATGGAGTCGTTCTACCGTCCTTCACCGTTTCCCCCCGAAGGTCCGATGACTCCGAAGCAGTTCCTCGCGTACGATGCGGTCCGCGAGGCCGGAGGGCTGTCTTCATCCGATCTTTCGTTGCGGGTTCCGGGCGGAGCCGAGGCGGCGAAGCGTCTTGTCGCGAAAGGATTCCTGCTCGTGGAGACGCGGCCCCGGCCGGTGACACTCCACGCCGTGTCCCTTCCCGACCTGGCGGGGGATCTCTCGCCCACGCTCGCCCAGGAGGCTGCGCTTGCGCGGATCGGGATCGCCGTCGCCTCGGGGCGGCACGCCGCCTTCGTGCTGCACGGCGTGACCGGGTCCGGGAAGACCGAGGTCTACCTGCGCGCGGTCGAGCAGGTGCGCGCCACGGGCCGCCAGGCGATCTTCCTCGTCCCCGAGATCGCCCTCACCCCCCAACTGCTCGGCAGGGTCCGCTCCCGCTTCCGTGACGGCGTCGCGGTGCTCCACAGCGGGCTCACGCCGGCGGAGCGGTTTTCCCAGTGGAGGAAGATCCGCGACGGCGAGATGTTCCTCTGCGTGGGGGCGCGCTCCGCCATCTTCTCCCCCTTCCCGTCCGTGGGGCTCGTCATCGTGGACGAGGAGCACGACGCCGCGTACAAGCAGGAGGACGGCGTCCGGTACCAGGCGCGGGACCTCGCCCTGCTGCGGGGCCGCATGGAGGACGCCGTCGTCCTGCTGGGCTCCGCCACCCCTTCCGCCGAGTCGTTCCACCGGGTGCGGACCGGCGACGCGACGCTGCTTTCCCTCTCCGAGCGGATCGGCGGAAGCGGCATGCCGGAAATCTCCGTGGTCGATCTCAAGGGGCGCACGGACCGGCGCGGCGCCGAACGATACTTCTCCCCCGAGCTCGAGGCGGCGATCGACGAGACCCTTGCGCGCGGCGAGAAGGCGATGCTCTTCCTCAACCGGCGCGGGTTCGCCGCCGCCCTCACGTGCCTGGAGTGCGGGGCCACGGTGCAGTGCCGGAATTGCCAGGTGGCGCTCACGTACCACCGGGAGCATGAGGCGCTCCTGTGCCACTACTGCAACGTGAAGCGCAGGGAGCCCGAATCGTGCGCGAAGTGCGAGGGGCACAAGCTCGCCCAGGTGGGGATCGGGACGGAGCGTCTGCTCTCCTGGGTTTCGAAGCGGTGGAAGGAGGCGCGGGTCGCGCGGCTCGACTCGGACGTCACACGGAAGCGCGGCGCGTATGCCGAGGTCCTCTCCGGGATGCAGCGGGGGGAGGTGGATATCCTGGTCGGGACGCAGATGATCGCCAAGGGGCATGACTTTCCCGAAGTCACCTTCGTCGGGGTGCTGCTGGCCGACCTCTCCCTGTCGTTCCCCGACTTCCGGTCGTCGGAGCGCACCTTCCAGATCCTGACCCATGTAGCGGGACGTTCGGGTCGCGGGGACCGGCCGGGGAAGGTCCTCTTCCAGACGATGGCGCCGGAGAGCCCGGCGATCCGCAGGGCGGCGGAGCACGACTACGCCGGATTCATGGAAGGCGAGCTCGCCGCGCGGGAGGCGATGGGGTACCCTCCCTTCGGACGGATGCTGCTGCTTCGCCTGTCGGGCGCGAAGCAGGACGCCGCGCGCGAGGCGGCCGACCTGGTGACCGGTGCGCTTTCCGGCCCGATGACCGCCCACGGAGTTCGCCTCCTGGGCCCCGCCCCCTCTCCGATCGCCCGGATCAAGCGCCGCTTCCACTATCAGATCCTGCTGGTGATGCCCACCGGCTTCCCGGTGGGAGATCTCTTCCCGGGGCTCCTGCGCCCGCTCCGTGAGCGGGTCCGCAAGTCGGGCGTGCGCCTCGAGGCCGACGTCGACCCGTACCAGATGATGGTGTGAACTTCCCCGGCACGGTGCTTGAACTCCTCTCGCGCATCAACGCGCAAAGGAGGGCAAGACCATGCGGGTGCACTACGTGCTGAACCACGGGGGGGCGCCGGCGTCGAAGCTGGCCGACGTCGAGATCCACTTCGAGGAGGGACTCCTCTCCGGCCTCAAGCTGGTGGGGTGCTCCGTCTGGCGGTCGAAGAAGGGGGACGCGCCGACCGTGCTCGTCCCCTCCCGCTCCTACGCCACCGCCGGGGGGGTCCGCTACTACGAGCTGCTGCGCTCCTCGGTCGACGGCGCCGCGTCTGCGGCGGGGAACGGCGAGGACCCGGCGGCGAAGCTCGCCGTCCGGCGGTTCAAGGACTACGTCCGCGACGAGTACCGGAAGATCGCCGCGCTGCCCGACGAGCCGCCCGTCCCTGCCGAGCGAAGCGGCGGGAAAAAAGTGTCCGCCGCCCGGTAGTCGCTACAAAGGGCGTCCCAGTACGAGCTCCGCGCTGCTGGGGTACCCCCGCAGTATGAAAATCGGGGGGGCACAGCGGGGGTACCCCAGGGAGCGCATTTCGTACGGGAGTGGGGTGCGCTCCGCGTGGGCGGGCATCGAGATACTGCGTCCGTTACCCGTTTAGCTCCTCGAATATTCCGTCGAACTCCGGCGCGACACGGGTAAACGCATCCAGCACGTTCGGGTCGAAATGCTCCGGCGATGTCCTCCGATCCCCTGCTGTGATGATCTTGTAGGATTTATCGTGGTCAAACGCAGGCTTGTACGGCCTCTCGCTTCTCAAGGCATCATATATATCGACGAGCGTCACGATCCTCCCCTCGATCGGTATCTCTTCCCCTTTCAGCCCCCGGGGATACCCGCGACCGTCCACCCTTTCGTGGTGAGTCAGGGCGATGGAAGTCGCCATCGACATTCCCGGATAGGAAGATCCCGCAAGCATCTTCCCGCCGATCACCGTATGGGTTTTCATGAGATCGAACTCTTCCGGCGTGAGAGGACCCTGCTTCAGGAGAATGGTGTCCGATATCCCGACCTTCCCTATGTCGTGAAGGATACTTGCAAACGTGATCGCTTCGACAAACTCCGCCGGCATGTTCAGAGCGACGGAGATCCTTTGCGAATACAAGCCGATCCGCTTGATATGCCTCCCTGTATCCGTATCCCTGTACTCGGCGACCCCTGCGAGGCGCTCGACGATCTCCTTGCTGGCGGATTTCACCAGCGTCAGCGCATCCGTCAGCTCCCTGGTTCTGTTTGCCACGGATTCTTCAAGCGTACTGGTATAGTCTTTTTCAAACTGCTTCAGCCTGTGATGATCGATCGCCTTTTTTATCGAATGGGCGAGATATTCGGGTTTGAAGGGTTTCAATAAAAAATCGGATGCGCCTTTCCGGATCGCGTCAATTGTCATATCCAGTTCCGCATACGCGGTCATCATGATCACGGGGATTTCAGGATTGAATGAACGTATTTTTTCGAGGAATTGAAGGCCGGTTACCTCCGGCATCATGATGTCTGTCAGTACCACCTGAACGTTATTTTCTTGTAGCTTCACCGCTGCATCCACGGCATTCCCATATGGAAATACAAGATACCCGAATGCGCTCAATAACCTGGAAGTCGATTCCAGAACGGAAGGATCGTCGTCCACCACAAGAATTGCGCTTTTTTCATCCTGGTTCATTTATCGCATCCTCTCCACGAATCATTGCGTATCGAGCACCTCCCGGATCTTCCTTGCCAGCATCGTCGGGCCGAACGGCTTCTGCAGAAACGGCATGCCGGCGATCAACACAAAGGAATCGTGGATCGCGTTGGCGGTATATCCGCTCATGAAGATCACCTTGAGGTTCGGGTTTGCCTTGTGCATCGCTTCGAACGCTTCCTTCCCCCCCTTCCGCGGCATGACCACGTCCAGTACGGCGAGAGCGATCTCTTTGTTCTGCCTGAATATCTCGATCGCCTCCTCCCCGTTCCGGGCAACGAGAACGTTGTATCCAAGCTCCGTCAATGTCCGTTCGACAAGAGCCCGGATGGATTCCTCGTCTTCCGCCAGAAGGATCGTCTCCGTCCCCCCACGCACCATTTCTTCCCTGCGGTTCGTAGGGACAGCATCCGGTTGAGCCTCGATGGCGGGGAAATACACCTTGAATGCCGTTCCTTTCCCCGGTTCGCTGTAGAGGTGGATAAATCCGCCGTGCTGCTTGACGATCCCGTACACCATCGCAAGTCCCAGGCCCGTCCCCTTGTCCGGCCCCTTCGTGGTGAAAAACGGTTCAAACACCCGATCGCAGGTCTTCTCATCCATCCCGACCCCCGTGTCGGAAACCGTAAGCAGAGCGTATCTCCCTGTCTTCATGTACAGGTTCTCGCGGACATACTCCTCATCCAGATTCACGTCCTCGGTATCGACCACGAGCCGCCCGCCATCCGGCATCGCATCCCTGGCGTTCAGGCAAAGGTTCATGAGCACCTGTTCGAGCTGTCCGCGATCGGCACTTATGGTCGGAACATTCTTTTCCAGGGATGTTTTTACCTCGATATGTTCGCCCACCACTTTGCCGATCAGCTTCGTCAAATCCGCAACCAGGGTGCTCAAGTTCAGATTGACATGCTCCATGACCTGGCGGCGGGCAAAGGTCAGTAGCTGCCGCGTCAATGTGGCCGCGCGTTCCGCGCAACGCAGGATCTCGTCCAGATCGTGCAACGCCTGCGGGTCTCCTGCCATCCTCATGCGCAAGAGTTCCCCGAATCCGATAATCCCCGTCAGGGAATTGTTGAAATCGTGCGCGATGCCCCCCGCGAGCGTGCCCACGGACTCCATCTTCTGCGCCGTCTGGAGCTGCTTCTCCAGCTTGGTTTTTTCCGTGACGTCGTGAACCAGGGTCAGGAGGCCGGTCATCGCCCCTGTTGCATCCCGCAACGGCGTTCTGAACCACTCGCAGTGAATCGTCGTGCCGTCCTTGCGGAGGCCGGGGCCCACCGAGTCGCCCGAGGATTCATCCCCCTCGCGGAGTTTCGACCAGAGATCGCTTACATGGGGCTGCACCTCCGGCGGCACGAACAGCTCGAACGGGTGTTTCCCCATTGCCTCTTCGGCCGACCACCCGAAGATCCGCTCCGCGGCGGGATTCCACTCCACGATGCGAAATTCCTCGTCTTGGGCAATGTACCCCAGCGGCATCCGGTTAATATGAAAGGCCAAACGCCGGGTCGTGTCCCGTAATTCCTCCAGTTGCCGGGCGCTGATGAGGGCAATCGTGCACTGCTGGGCAAACGTCTCCAGGTAGTGGATCTCCTCCGGACCGAAGGCATCCTTGCGTTCGCTGTATACGGTAAGGCACCCAATGAGATCATATTCGCCAAGCTTCAACGGGACTGCCGCGGAGGAATGATAGCCCCTCTTCAATGCTGCCTCGCGCCAGGGGGCATACAGATTCTTCCTCTGGAGATCCTGTATTACGTACAGGCGACCTGTTCGAATCGCGGTCCCGGTGGGCCCCCTTCCTTCCGGCGATTCATCCCAGCGCACCAGGATCGTTTCCAGGTAGCCTTCGTCGAATCCTCGGGCGGCGATCGGCCGTACGGTGTGATCGGCTTCGGCCAGTCCAACCCAACACATGCGATACCCCATCTCCACGACCGCATCGCATGCGATTCCGAGCGTCTCCTTGAAGTCGGCTCCCGACAATATCTTCTCGTCGATCCGCCGGAGAGCGGACTCCAGATTCAGACTTTTTCGAAGCTGTTCCTCCACTTTCTTTTTTTCGGTGATGTCACGAGCCATGACCACTGACCCGACGATCACGCCATCTTTGTCACGAATGGGACTCAAGCTGTAGCTTCCAACCCAGGTTTCGCCCGTGTCTTTGCGGCGGAGGATGTATTCGGCATTCGTGACCGTCTCGCCCCTGAGCGCTCTTGGAACTGCCCACATGTCCAGCGGCGCCACTTCCCCGTTGGCCATGAACACATCGAGAATATCGGGATAGTCGGCAAACCTTTTGGCGCACTCGGCCTTGTTCTTGAACCTGTGGAACGATGCAAAGGCATCGTTGAACTCGATGAATTGGCCGGCGGCATCGGAAATGAACACGGCGTCCGTCATGCTGGCCAACGCCGCTTCCAGTTCACGGAGCGTCTTGGAAACCATCGCCTCGGAGCTCCGCAATCGCTCATTGGTTTCCGAAAGTTCGGCGGTCCGTTCAAGAACCCGGGCCTCCAGTTGGATGTTTGCCTTGCGGAGCGCTTCCTCCGCCTCCTTTATCTTGGCCAGCGCCTTGTAACGGAGGGCCAGCGCGAAGGTGGCCAAGAAGAGCAAGAGGCTTATGCCAACACCGCCAAACAGCACGTAAAGCGGTTTATTCGTTTCGATCGTCGCTTCAAAAGGAGGAAGGGATCCGACCCGGATCGTCCACGTTCTTCCGTACAGATCGAATGTGAAGGTTTCCCTGAAGGCGGACCGGAATGGTCCCCGGGTTTTCGCCGCGGTTTTTTCCGCGCCGTTGGCGTACAGGAGGTTTTCCGCACTCTCCTCTTTGCCGTCGTAAAGAACGATGTCGTTCTCGGCAACTGCATTCCCCAAGATGCCCTCCAACAGATCTTTGACACGGAGCGGGCTGTACACATACCCGGTCAGCGCGGCGCGGCGCTCCTCCACGCTGCCGATCGGCATGCCCTTGCGGTAAACCGGGACATACATCAGGACCCCGTTCTGCTTGTCCTTGTCCGTCTCCTGGAGCAGGATGACTTTGCCCGACAGCGCCGAGGTTCCTTCGTCCCGCGCCCGCTCCATGGCGGCGCGGCGGACCGCCTCGGAGAACATGTCGTAGCCGAATGCCCGCAAATTGCGTCCGGAAAACGGCTCCAGGAAAATGATCGACGTATATTCGGGACGTTCGCCCTCCGGCCGGATGGAATAGTCGGGGAACCCCTCGGAGCGGACCTGCCGGACATGAGAGGCTTTTTCCCGCGGGTGGATCCGTTTCGAAAAACCGACCCCCTGGGTGCCCGGAAAGTACTGCCCGATATCCAAGGACTCGACATAAACCCGCCAGGAATCGCGTGATACCTCGCGCGATGCATTGAACAACCCGACGCCCCCGCGCAGTACCATTTCGTAGTCCCGCATCCGCATGGCAATGCGATTCTTGCATTCTACGGCGTCGGCATGAAAACGGACCCTGCCCTTCTCAAGGACATTCGTCCTCGTTTGGTGCCAGACCACCATGGTCGCGACAAGCGAAATGACCAGCACCAACCATGGGACCTGTTTGATCTCGATCATCCGTCGCAGCATGTTTTTCGCCCTCTCGACGGCTTGGGGGGACGGCCATGCTCCTGCGATCCGGCCCTCAGGACGATCATGGGTGTCCATATCTTTCCTCCCAAACAACCTTCATATGTTATTTCGGCGAAAAGAAGATCAATATTCAGGCATATTTCATGTATTCATCGGGGCACGGAAAGTATCGCGTGCTTTCTTCCATAACCATTTTGAGTGGCACCACCCCAGCAGCCCTTTGGGTGGCTTGTGACGCTATCGGATAAAACAGGTGAAAAGCGGTCCCCCCCGGACTTACAATCAAAAATTGATGTTCGAACGGTGATGCATCGCGAAGGGGGGCCCATGTCGGAAGTCGGCGAAAAGGTGGCGCAGGCGACCCGCCAGCGCGCGGCGGTCTATGCGCACCTGTTCCTCGTGCTGCGGAAGCGGCTCGGGGAGCGGGAGGCGGTCGACCTGATGAGCGAGGCGATCTACAACTTCGGCAGGGAGAAATCGACGCGCAACTACTCGGAGAAGGCGCGCTCCGGCGACCTCGCGCAGGCCGCCCGGGAGTTCGCGTCTCCGGATCCGGTGAAGCAGCACCAGTTCGCCCCGCGGGTCGTGTCGCTCACCCACGACGAGGCGGTGCTCGCGATGTCGAAGTGCCCCCTGGTCGACGAGTGGCGGACGATGGGGCTCACGGACAAGGATGTGGCGACGCTCTGCCGCATCGCCCACTCCGTCGACTTCGGGACGTGGGAAGGGGCGTTGCGTTGCACGCTCTGCTTCGAGGGAACCCGCGGGGAAGGCAAGGACGAGTGCGTCCTCCGCGTGAAGAAGCCGCCGGGCTGACGCGATGGGCGGGATCCGGGTGAGGGACTTCCAGTTTCTGCTCGTCGTGGTCGCGGTCGTCGGCCTGCTCACCGTCCTCTCCAGGACGGGGAAGGAGCGGTTCATCCCGCGGACCGAGGCGCACCTGGCCGTCGCGCCGATCCAGGACACGGCCCAGGCCGACGCGGTCTGCCTGTCGTGTCACGGTGGGGGGAAATCGCCTTCCGTGGAAGGGAAGAAAGGCCCCTTGATGCCGGAGAACCACCCGCTGCGGAAGAAAAACTGCCGTCAGTGCCACCGGCTGGAGCGGAAGAAGTCGTGAGCCGGATCCGGCCCCCGCTGGGGGCGCACGTCTCCGTCGCGGGGGGGGTCCACACGGCGCCGGAGCGGGGGAAAAGGATCGGCGCCGACGTCGTCCAGATCTTCTCCAAGCAGAACACCCGCTGGATGGGGAAGGCCCTCGGGGAAGAAGACGCGAGGGCGTTGCGGGACGAGAGCGATCGCACGGGCGTCCGCGTCGCGGCCATTCATTGCGCCTACCTCATCAACCTCGGCTCCGCGAAGGAGACGGTCCGCACCCGTTCCCTCTACGCGCTCGAGGACGAGGCGTCGCGCGCCGCCATGCTCGGCGTGCCGTACCTCGTGATGCACCCCGGCTCGTGCGGCGACGATCCGGAGGAGGAGGGGATCTCCCGCATCGCGTCGGCGATCCGCTCGTTCGGGAAGTTTCCGAAGGGGGTGACGCTCCTCCTCGAAAACACGGCCGGGCAGGGAAACTCGATCGGCCGCACGATGGGGCAGCTTCGGGAGCTGTTCGACGCCGCCGGGAACCCGCCCGACGTGGCGGTGTGCCTCGACAGCGCCCACCTGTTCGAGTCCGGCTACGACATCGGGACGGCGGCGGGGTGGGACGCCCTCCTCGCCGAGATGAAGGAGAAAAAGATCCTCCCCCTGCTCCGGATGTGGCACCTGAACGATTCGAAAACGCCGACGGGCAGCCGCGTGGACCGGCACGAGCACATCGGCGAGGGGCAGATCGACGTCTCCGCCTTTCGCCGGATCCTGAACCACAAGGGGTTCTCGACGCTGCCGATGGTGCTCGAGACGCCGAAGGGCGAGGACGACGAGTTCACGATGGACCTGCGCAACCTGGCGACGCTGCGCAACCTCATCGGTTAAAGGGGAGACGATGGACTTCGAGGCGATCAGGGAACTGGCCAAGCACCACAAGCAGAGTTTCGGGCGGATCCTCAAGTGCGAGCTGTACAAGCTCGAGGACGGCCGCCTGTTGACGATCACGCGCCTTCACGACGATTTCCACGACATGAACCTGGCGATCCTCCTCTCCGGTGACTACCGCATCGAGGAGATCGGGGGGAAGATGGATCGCATTCCCCAACCCTGCTGCGAGACGAAGCCCCTCGAGATGCTCTCGTCGCTCAAGGGGATCAGCGTGCTGGAGCGGGGGGGGCTGAAAAAGGTGAAGCAGCGGATCCCCCGGAACATGAGCTGCA
>Ga0315268_10005737_pt1 | contig 13298 bp, 15 predicted proteins | sample C1_top_MG_FD_204535 | JGI IMG/M metagenome (GOLD analysis project Ga0315268, IMG submission 204535) | Sediment microbial communities from Yellowstone Lake, YNP, Wyoming, USA - C1_top | ecosystem: Environmental > Aquatic > Freshwater > Lake > Sediment | place: USA: Wyoming | collected 2017-08-01 | reverse complement strand
TTGTTCGTGGCAATCGCTTTTCTCACGATCTGAACGACGTCCTCTGTGTACGCGGGCCTGACCACTTGGTCTGGCATGGTCTTGAAGATCAGGTCCATCTCTTTCGGAAGCGGCGCAAGGTCGTGGCTGTACAATCTTCTTTCCATCTTGTCATCCGTGGTCTCCATTTTGAACACCTGCTGGGATGAATGAACGCGAGGGCTGAGAGTCCTCCCCCGCCCATGTAAGCTCTCATTCCCAATAAGTCTTTACGTCGAAGGTCTGCCTGCCTGCCTCCTCGGTTCTGGTTCAGTCAACTCCGGTAGGACTCACGTCGAAACCCTTTTATCCCGCCTGGTAGTGATTGTTTGTCCACATACGGCGCTCACGCGCCGAGAGAGGGGAGATAGTACATGGCAGGCACTTTCAGAATGCTAGCGCTCTTCGGTGCGCTAACGCTGATATTCGTTGTCATCGGCTACGTGATCGGCGCGTTATTCTTCAACGATTGGATACTCGGCTCTTTGATGTTCCTGGTATTCGCAGGACTTATGAACTTCGTCAGCTACTTCTGGAGCGACAAGATCGTCCTGTGGTCGTACCGGGCGAAGATCGTATCTCAGGCGGAGCAGCCGAGGCTCTACAACATCGTCAACAAGGTCTGTTTGAAGGGGGACCTGCCGATGCCGAAGCTCGCAATCGTTGCGACACAGACTCCGAACGCGTTCGCAACGGGAAGGAACAAGGATCGGGCGGTCGTAGCGGCCACTGAGGGCATACTCTCCCTTCTGAGCGACGACGAGCTCGAGGGCGTTCTAGCCCATGAGATGGCACACGTAAAGGACAGAGACATATTGTTGATGTCCGTCGCGGCGACAATCGCAGGGGCGATATCGTTTGCGGCTCGCATGGCACTCTGGAGCTCTCTCGGAAGCAGGCGAGACAACGGCAACGTGTTGCTGTTGCTCCTTGTGGCGGTCACAGCGCCGATTGCAGCCTTGCTTATTCGGTTGGCGATATCACGAAGCCGTGAGTACAAAGCGGACAAGGAAGGCGCACTTATGATCCAAAGACCTCTAGCTCTCGCGCGTGCGTTGGAGAAGCTGGAGGAAGGGAACAGACGGAGGCCGATGACCAGGGGCAGCCCGGCAACATCCTCGCTGTTCATCGTCAATCCATTCCGCGGAGGAACCTTCGTGTCCCTCTTCATGACTCACCCGCCGATTGCGGCCAGGGTCAGGAGACTCGAGGCGCTGGCGGAACAGACCGGCTACATCGGCTGATCTCGAAAACCATTTTCAGTCCTTTCGAATCCCTACAGATATTTTACCATCAACACGTCGTCGAAGTAATCATTGCCTTCCTTGTTCGCGCGGGGGACGCGCCCAACAACGACAAATCCCAGCTTCTTGTAGAGCTTCAAGGCCCTCTCATTGTAATCGAACGCCCTTAGCTGGATCATCTCCAGCCCGCGCATGCGCTTCCTAGCAAGTTCGATGGTTTCCCTCAGCAGCGCTTCGCCTATCCCCTTTCCTCTGATATCCATGCTGAGCGCTACTCCCGCATCCGCCATGTGCGAACTTTTCCAGACAAGGCGGCTTACGGTGCAGTTGCCTTTGACGCTTCCGTCCGCCTCAACGAGGAGCATCACGCCTTTCCTGTTCCTGATGTCTGCGAGCCATCCTCTGAGCCAAGCTCTTTCCTCCTTCAGGTGGACCCTCTTGTTGATCAGCAGACCTGACATCGGCTCCGCGACAAATGCATTGATGAAATCCATCAGCAGCTTCGCATCTGATGTCCTGGGTTCTCTAAAGACGACGCTCGTTCCATCTCTCGCGGTGAACTTACGCTTTGTCACGCTGTGCTGTAGTCACGACCTGTCGAAAATACTTGTGCTCCGCCCGTCAGCCGACCTTCTCCCATTTCTCGAGCTTCATAACGCTTGAGAGCGTGCTGCCTCTCTTGATCTCCTCGCGCAATCGGTTTTCCCTCTCCATCACGTCAAGGGAGCGGTTGGCCACCTCGACCGCGTTCTCCTGCGGTATGACGACGACCCCGCTCTCATCGCCTACTATCCAGTCGCCCGTCTTGACGGGGACTCCTCCGCAGACGATTTCGTGCCCGATGCCGCCGTATCCCTTCGGCTCGCCCGCATTCGAGGCTATGTGACGGGAGAAACACGGAAACCCCATCTCGATGATGGAGTCTATGTCCCTCGCGGCGCCGTCTATCACGACGCCTGCAACGCCCTTCGTCTTGCAGCTCCACGAGGCGAGCTCTCCCCAAACTGCGATCTCTCCGCCGCAGGCATCGACTACGATGACATCGCCCGGCCTGGCTTTGTCGATAGCCTCCACGGGTTTGGCCCAATCGCCATTCACTGTGTGCACGGTCAGCGCCCTGCCGACCATCTTGGCGCCGTGTGATATCCTCGGGTGGATGCCCTTCATGGCGCCCTTCTTGTGCTGAGCATCCGCCACGTTGGGAGAAGAGACCTTGGAGAATGCGATGTAGAGTTCGTCTTCGGTGTACTTCTTGAACAGCTCTGTTTCCACCTTCTTTCCGGTGGATATGGCCTTCTTGACCGCCCTCGCAGCCTTTACGACATCCTTGGCCTTGATTATCGCCCCGCCGACAATCACGATCGAGGCGCCCGCTTTCACAACGCTCGGTGCGGTCTCGCTGTTTATTCCTCCTGCAGCGGCTACGGGAATCTTGACTGCTTTTGCGAGGCCTTTGAGTTCGGACAGCGGAGAGCCTCCGACCATCTGCTCGTCAACGCCCACATGGATGCAGACATAGTCGGCGCCCATACGTTCGACCTTGCGTGCCCTCGCAACTTTGTCCTTCACGTTGAACAGGTCTACCATCACTTTGGCGCCATACTGCCTGGCGCTCAGTATCGCCTCCGTGATTGTAGGGTCTGATGAGATGCCTAGTATGACGACCACATCTGCCCCTGACTTTGCTGCTATCTCAACCTCGGCTCCGCCCACGTCTATGGTCTTCATGTCCGCGACAATAATGTGCTTCGGAAAGGCCTTCTTGAGCTTTCGGATGATCTCCATGCCCTCGCTCTTTATGAGGGGAGTTCCAGCCTCTATCCAGTCAGCTCCTCCCTTCACCGCATCTGTTGCGATGGGGATCGCACGATCCCCGTGCACCAGGTCAAGAGCTACTTGAAGTACAGGCTTCATCGGGCTCGAAGACCTCACTGCGCTCATAAAAAGGTGTCGAACGGACTCACTGACCGCGTCGCGGAGAGCGGCCATGCCTCTCTCGTCGCGTCACACGCTCTTTAAGAAACAATAATATGCGTTCCATAGTATTATGAAAGAGTGATGGCGCAGAAGACGGGCGACAGGGACAGGTGCGCCACAGGGCTCGAAGGTCTAGACACGATATTGTATGGAGGGATCCCTCGATCCAATACAGTTCTTCTTACTGGAAGCTGCGGAACGGGCAAGACATCCCTTGCCTTGGAGTTCCTCATACATGGGGCCATCAAGGGGGAGAACTCTCTCTTCGTTTCCGTGACTGAGAACTCGGATAAGCTGCTCCAGAACCTCATCCCGTACGACTTCTTCGACAGGAACCTGGTCAAGTCCGGCAAGCTGGTCTTCGTCGACCTTCCGATAATGTACGAGCGCCTCGGCATGACCAAGCCGGAGCTGAGCATGGAAGAGATAGATCTCCTCGTGGCCGCCATAAGCGGTCTAGCCGAGGAGCTGGGGACGAAGAGACTCGTGGTCGACTCGATAACCTCCGTCTGCTACAAGCTCAAGACTTCTGAGAAGATCAGGGATTTCATCCTGAGGCTGAGCAAGGCACTTTCCGATCTGAACTGCACCTCGATACTCGTGGGCGAAGTCGCAGCCGATTCCACATCGTACTCGAGCTTCGGCGTTGAAGAGGCCATAGCCGACGGTATCATCCTCATGGCCAACATGGAGCGGAGGGGAGACCTTCTGCGGACGCTTCAGGTCATCAAGATGCGAGGGACGATGCACTCGAGAGCGAAGTATGTGCTGGATCTCACTCCAGTAGGCGTTCTCCTGGTCCCGCTACTCAAAGGAGGCAGCACGGGATGAGCCCTGAGATGGTGAGCGCCCAGCAGATCGCGAAGGAGCTCTCGGAGATGCCCCCGTCGTCTGCTGTCTCACTCCAGATGAGCGTCGACAACTACCTGGACGTGATACGAGGGGTCGTGGACCTGTTCGCGAACAAGAAAGAGATGGACACGATATACGTCACCGCTACCATCTCGTCTGATGCCATCAGACGAGTGCTCGAGGCGCTCGACATAGACTCGTCAAGGGTGTATTTCGTCGATTGCATATCCCACATCATGATGGGTGCATCCTCGGCTCAGCAGGACGAGCATACCACTCTGGTCGAGAGCCCCACCATGCTCGAGAACCTCATGCTGAAGGTCGAGTACCTCATACGGAGGTCAACGTCGAAGGACAAGCTGGTCGTGATCGACTCCATCAACTCCCTTGCTATCCACAACAACAACTGGATCCTGTCCGAGTTCCTGCACATACTTGTCTCAGGCCTCAGGTCCAGGGACGCGTACACGGTGATATTCACGGTCGAAGAGCACTCGACCCCTGAGATCAACAATATGGTGAGCCTCGTCTGTGACCACGGCATCCTCGCGGGCAAGAAGGAGGGCTGAGATGGAGTTCACGAGCATCGGCATTCCAGCCCTTGACGAGCATCTCGGAGGCGGCATACAGAAAGGGTCGACAGTCCTAGTCATGGGCTCGCCAGGCTCCGGAACGGAGTTCTTCGCCAAGCAGTTCGCCTCCGCAGGCCACGAGCCCGTGACGTACTTCACGTCGACAGAGCGCGACGAGGATGCGCTCAGCGTGATGCGCGAGTACGGCTGGAGGACCGACCTTAAGATAGTCAACGTCGGCACCAAGTACTACGAGCGGGTGTTGGCCAAGAAGCTCGAGATAAGCCGGTTCAGGCAGGAGGGCATAACCCTCCAGGACATCAGGAAGTTCAGGGAACAGGACGCTGCCAAGGAGGAGAACTTCCTCACGTTCCTCGCGTATGAGATATCGAAGCTGACACCGCCATTCAGGGTCGTGATAAACTCGCTCGATTTCTTCCTGGAGAACTACGAGAGCGCCGAGGTGCTCATGGCGATGCGAACGATCAAGGCGCACACGCAGCACTCGGAGAGCGTCACGCTTATGACGATGCTCAAGGGCGTGCACGACTCGCGCATACAGAGCAGCATCGAGGACCTCGCAGACGTCATCCTCGAGCTCGACAGGGAGAAGGTCGGACACGAGTTCAAGAAATTCATGATCGTCCAAAAGGTGAGGAACAGGCCGGCGATGGTGGGAATAATCCCCACTACGTTCGACAAGACGGGTTTCAAGCCCGGATGAGCTGTCCGGCAGGGCGGGGCGCCTTTTCCGCAAATGCCGACGTTTTTATACCCCCTAGTCAGGCGAAGAAGACTACGTCTTCTTGAGGGTCAATAATCTGCGACATAGCCAGATGTCTCTGTTCGGCAATTATCGAAGTCGATAACGGTCGTCCTTGAGAATCAGCCGCAAAGCTATATAAGCCCTGCTCAAGCGTATTAGTTCCCACGCGGGCTGAAAGGCCTGCAGGAGGACAAAACAATATGAAGAAGATTTGGAGAATCCGAAAGGATTCCGAGGCGGTATCCCCCGTCATCGCAACCATTCTAATGGTCGCGATCACCGTCGTTCTGGCGGCCGTGCTGTATGTCATGGTCCTAGGATTCGGCGGGACAAGCACGCAAACCCCGACGTCGAGCTTGACGAAGTCTACCGTGACAGGTGGCAACAAGTTCACGTTCGCTCCGATGAGCAAGGACACGCCATGGACCGATGTGAGCATACTGCTGTCTGATGGATCGAACACGGCGACATGGACTCCATTGACGACCGACCTTGACAACGGAACAACCGCGAAGTGGAACAGTGCGGCAAAGCTCGTGGGCACGTTGAGTGTCTACTTGAACATAACCGACCTCGCGGGCAACGGATATGTCAACCAGGGTGACTACCTCACCGCGACGCTCGGAAATGGCCAGGCATTCTCCTCGTCAACGACCTACGTGATCACCATAATGCACGATCCGTCGGCCGCTGAGGTATGTCACACCAACTTCCAGGGATAGACGAATCCCAGACGTTGCGGACAAACCTCTCAAAACCTCTTAATCCCCTTTTCATTCCCTCTCGTGTGCGGGCACGCCGTAGCTCTTCGATCCGATCCCCAATCCTGGTTGAGACCCATGAGACAAGCATTTAATACGTACAAAGGGCTCTAAACTCTGTCAATCTCCCCCAGCAATCCAGAGGAAGGTGGCCCACGTGCGCAAGATGTCTTGGTTGGTCAGGAACAAGTCCGAAGCAGTATCTCCGGTCATCGCCACGATCCTGCTCGTAGGCATTACTGTCGTTCTCGCCGCCACACTGTATGTGATGGTCTTCGGGTTCGGAGGTAACACTAACACTCCACCCGCAGCGGCCTTCACCAAAGCCTCCGTTACGGGCGGCTTCAAGTTCACGTTCACTCCTTTCTCAACGGACACTACCTGGGACCAGCTAACGATCATTCTTACCGATGATAGCAGCGCCATCTCTTTCACGAACACGACGACTGCCAGCATGTCCAGCCATAGTGGCACCATGATGACCGTGACGCACTGCGTCGGGAGCCGGGCGCTCGGGAACCTCACAGTCTGGATGAACGCTACGGACCTCGCGGGCAACGGCTATGTGAACCAGGGTGACTCCGTGACGCTGACCACCGCCGGTGGCGAATTCTCAAATAGCACGACCTACACCATCAGTCTTCTGTACAAGCCGACAGGGGACTCGATAACCTCTATGTCGTTTACTGGGGACTAGCTGCAGTCCCGATCGGCCTGGAAAGAGATATCTCGGTGACGTTGACTACGTGGTACGATGAGCCCGCCTGAGAAACCCGTCGAAGTGATGAATGTCTCGAGCGCGGAGGCGTTCGTCATTGAGCTTCTTAGAGACAGAGGTCCTCTAAGTACCATGCAGATAGAGAAGCTCGCGAGGAAGGAGCACAAGCGTTGCCCTGATCAGACAGTGATATTCCTGATGAAGATGAAGAAGAAGGGCTTGATAAGGGGCGAGGCATCGCTGGAGAAGAAGGGGTGGGTCTGGTCGACTCCCTAGACACTGATGATGGAATCGGTGTTAGTGGATCATCACCGAAGTGTTCGCCATCTTGTCCGACCACTTCTGTCTGGGATCGTGGGTGTCGACAGCCATCCCGATTATCCAGTCAAGCAGCAGCAGCGGGGCAAAGACCTTCGATACGTTCCTCATGAATGCCTGGGCCATGGTCATCTTGCCAGCCACCGAGACTGCCTTCAAACGCAGCAGCATCTTCCCTAGGGTGCCTCCGACAGAAGCGTCGAAGAACGAAGCGTACAAGAACAGGATGCCGCCCGCAAACCACCATGGGAAGAACCACGACATCCCGACCAAATGGAACAGGATCGAGGTCGGAGCGAAGATGATGAGCGAGTCGATCACGATGGCAACGAACCTTCGAAGCCAATGCTCCTGAAGCGCTTGGTCGCGGCTTAGATAATCGAATCCAGTCACCATTGCACAGCAGCTCCTTGTTGCTCTCGGATGCCTCCATTGTCTATATTTCTTTCGAATGGAGGCGCCGCCACTCGGATCGCCCGTCTGTCATCACATGTCAGCAGGAATTATTTCGTCATCGTGGCGGTCACATATCGCCAATCTAGCCTTAAGAACCATCGGCCAGATTCAGAGTACCCTCACGTGCCGATAAATACCCGCGTGCACACTCCCTGTCCTGACATGGTAGCGATAAGGCTCTTCGCCCTGATGGAGCACGAGGACGATCCGAAGAAATGCACGGCTGCGAAGCTCGTGCGCCTGGGCGACCTCAAGGAAGCCACTGAGATCAGACGGATTCCGCGCGGCTCTCTAGTGCTAGACCCCGAGGCCGAGAAGGCCTTGTCAAAGGAGGACTTGGAGGCCGCGCACAGGTTCGGCATACTCGTGCTCGACTGCTCGTGGAACCGACTCGCGAAGTTCCCGAGGTTGAAGGCGGGCCTGAAGCACAGGGGCCTTCCGTTCCTGCTTGCCGCGAATCCGACCAACTTCGGCAAGGCCCAGAGGCTGTCGACCGCTGAGGCGCTGGCCGCCGCGGTGTACCTGCTCGGAGAGAAGGCTCATGCGGAGCACCTCATGAGCAGATTCAAATGGGGCCCAGTCTTCCTCTCGATCAACCAAGAGCGCCTCGAGGCGTATGCCGCAGCTAACACGAGTATGGAAGTCGTTGCTGAGCAGAACAGAATGCTAATTGCAGCAGAAAGACACAAGGACGAACCAACTGAGTAGCCTTATGTATCACATTGTCGATTCCCTTTCCCCTTTTGCCAACCGTTCAGGGAAGGGCAGGGCATCGACCGCGAATCACGGGGGAGATGAATGCCAAAAGAATACTCGCCTGAGGACCTAGTAGCCATCTGGGAGGAGTTCCTGGGAGGCCAAGAGCGTAGGCACCAGGTGTCCGCACTCGCAGATCTCTACCCCGATGTCAGAAGCATCTACATCGACTTCCTCGAGATCGAGAAGTTCGATCCGGACCTCGCGAACTACACACTCATCAATCCCACGCTCTCGCTCAAGTCAGCTGAGGTGGCTGTGAAGCGGATGGTCTCGCATGCGCTCACGAACCCATTCCTGCATTTCCGCATCAAAGGCTTGCCGCGCGATTCCAGGATCGAGATCAGGAAGCTCAGGGCGAAGCACCTCGGCACTTTCGTCAGCATCGAGGGGCTGGTGAGAAAGGCCACGGAGGTCAGGCCAAGGGTCACAACTGCAGAATTCGAGTGCGTTCGTTGCCTTCACAGGACGACTGTCGAGCAGGAAGGGATGGTGTTCCACGAACCTCTGGAATGCTCCAAGGACGATGGAGGATGCGGGCGTGGGACAGGCTCTACGAAGTTCAAGCTGCTCACGGACCCTTCGAAGTTCGTCGACACACAGAAGATCGAGATCCAGGAACCACCTGAAGGTCTGAGGGGAGGAGCACAACCAGAGAGGCTGGTGGGCTACATCGACGACGACCTCGCAGGCAGGATCTCTCCTGGCGACAGGATAATGCTCAACGGCATCCTGAGAAGCCAGCAGAAGGGCAGCCAGGTGAAGTCAACCCTGTTCGAGATAAGCCTGGACACGAACTCGATCGAGTACGAGGAGCACGAGTATGAGGAAGTGCTCATAACTCCAGAGGACGAGCTGAAAATACACGAGTTCGCAGCATCCCCGGACGCGTTCGAAAGGATCATCGCGTCCATATCGCCGACGATTTATGGCTACGAACAGGAGAAGGAGGCAATGGCGCTCCAACTCTTTGGCGGAGTCGGCAAGCTGATGGACGATGGAACCAGGATCAGGGGCGATATCCATATCGCTCTCATAGGTGACCCGGGCACGGCGAAATCGCAGATACTCAGGTACATGGCGCAGCTGGCACCGAGGGGAATCTACACATCTGGGAAATCATCATCAGCGGCTGGACTCACAGCGGCCGCAGTCAAGGACGAGTTCGGCGAGGGCAGATGGACGCTCGAGGCGGGGGCGCTCGTTCTTGCAGACAAAGGTCTCTGCTGCATCGACGAGTTGGACAAGATGAACGATCAGGACAGATCCGCCATTCACGAGAGCCTCGAGCAAGGCACGATATCGGTTGCCAAGGCGGGCATCACGGCGACCCTGCAATCCAGATGCGCCGTGCTCGGAGCTGCCAACCCGAAGTACGGGAGATTCGATGCTAGCCGAAACATCGCGGAGCAAATCGACCTCCCTCCTGCGCTGCTGTCCAGATTCGACGCCATTTTCACAATGACTGACCGGCCTGATGCGGAACAGGACAGGAAGGTGGCAAAACACATTCTCAAGGCCCATCGTCGCGGCGAAGTGAAGCTTCACGATTCCCCTGAGGAGATAACGGCCGTCGACGCCATGGAGATCCTGCGGGACAGCAAGGGTCTTGTGCCAGCGATGGAAAGAGATTTCTTCAGGAAGTATGTGGCATACAGCAAGCGCATCACGCCCATCATGAGCGACGAGGCGGTCCGCACCCTCGAAGGATACTACGTGTCGATTCGAAAGCTCGGTGAAGGGGAGGAAGCCTCTGTGCCGATCACCGCGAGACAGCTCGAGGCCCTAATACGTATGTCGGAGGCCAGTGCGAGGGCGAGACTGAGCTCGTTGGTGAGCGGCGAGGATGCGAACCGGTCGATAAAGATCGTGGAATATTATCTCGGCAAGGTCGCAAGCGAGGGCGGGAAGCGTGACATAGACCTCATCGCCACCGGCACCAGCAGGAGCCAGAGGGACCAGATGTACGAGCTCAGGAACCTGGTGCAGCAGCTTTCGGACGAACGCAGGGGCGTGAGCGCGGAGGAGCTGATCCAGAAGGCCGGCGCGAAGAACATACCCGAGGACAGGGTGAGGGCGCTGCTGAAGAGGCTCAGTGACGCTGGCGAAGTCTATTCGCCCCAGGCAGGATACTTCAAGCTGGCGAGCGGAGAGCGCGTCGGATGATCAGCGTGAAGGTGTACAGGCAAGGCATGGAAGTGCTCGTTGCCGCATGCGATTCGGAGATCATCGGAAAGACATTCAGGTCAAAGGACCTGAAGATACACGTCTCAGAAGGTTTCTACAAGGGCGACACTGGAGATGAGGACATGCTCGTGAACAGGCTCCAGATGGCCACGATCGCGAACCTTGTGGGCAAGAAGACTCTCGAGGTCGCCATTAGGCACGGTTTCGTCGACCCCGGATGTGTCCTCACTATCGGCGGAGTCCCCCATGCCCAGATGACGAGGATGATCTGAGTGTTCTGCGTCGAGTGCGGGCGCGAGGGCGAGCTCATCGGCTCATTGTGCAAGGACTGCTATTCGAAGAAGCATGTCCAGCCATCGATTCCGGACCATGTCGATATAACGATCTGCGCCCACTGCTCCTCGATGCTGACCGGGACTGGCTGGAAGGATGTCGGTTCGATCAAGGAGGCTGCTGATTTCGCGATCGAGCATGCGTTGCTGCTTCCCAAAGGAGCGAAGATATCAGAAATGCGCGTCAAGCTCGACGAGAAGGACGAGAGGAACCTCGCTGCGGCAGTGTCCGTCCTCATTTCCGCTGAGGGCCACGATTTCGAGCGGGAGCTTAGTACGATTGTCCGGTTGAAGCGTGGCTCGTGCACCGAGTGCTCGAAGAAGCAGGGCAACTACTACGAAGCGATCCTCCAGGTCCGCGGACCTGAGCGTTCATTGCCGGAGGCCTCAGAAAGGGACATCGAGAGGGTCGTCAGGGACAAGGTCGCTTCCATGCGCAAAGGCAACCGCGAAGTCTTCGTGAGCAAGATAGAGAAGGTCAAGGGAGGGTTGGATTTCTACTTCAGCACCATCCCTGCTGCGAGGACGGTCGCCAGGGATCTTCAGGAGTCCCTCTGCTGCGAGTTCAAGGAATCATCCAGCCTGTGGGGGCGACGAGACGGCAAGGACATCTACAGGATGACATACCTTGTCCGACTCCCAGCGTTCTCAAAGGGTGACGTGATCGATTTTCAGGGCAGGGAGTACTACGTCCGTGGGTTGTCAAGGGGAATCGTGCACGGCATCGACCTGAGGTCTGGCGAGGAGCGCGCGATGAAGTTCAAGGAATCCGGAGACTGCGCGCTTGTGAAGTCCGAGTCGGAAATCTTGAAGGCCGTCGTGCTGATCGACAAGGACCAAGAGCTGCAGGTTCTCGACCCTGAAACGATGTCCCCCTTGGACGTGAAGAAGCCCGCCGGGTTCTCTCGAAAAGGAGAGCATATCAGGCTCGTGAAGACGAAGGCCGGAGCGTTCGTGCTCAGCGACAGCTGGTAGTCGTCTCGATTTCAGCTTGTGTCAACAAAAGGCATTAATTCTCCTGTCCCATTCCCAGGGGCGAGGCTTGGTTAGCTATGGTCACTGAGGGGGACGTTGCGAATGCAACCGTTGAGTTGCTGAGAAAAACCGTCGTCAAGCTCCCTGCGGACGTGGAGGACGCGCTCAGGAAGGCGTATGCCGCGGAGACTGACGAGGTCCCGAAGATGCAGCTGAAGGCGATCGTGGACAATATCGATATGGCAATCAAAGGCAACACGCCAATGTGCCAGGACACTGGTGTCACGATATTCTACGTCAAAGTCCCCAAGGACTGCAAGGTGGACGTCGCGAAAGGCATCGTCGATGGCGTGAGAAGGGCCACGAAAGAGGTGCCGTTGAGGCCTAACGCGGTGCATCCGATAACGAGGAAGAACCCGGGAGACAATGTCGGCGAGAGGCATCCGTTCATTAACTGGAAGATACACGACAAGGACTACATCGAGATCACCGTCATGACCAAAGGCGCTGGCTCGGAGAACATGAGCCAGCTTGCCATGCTCACGCCCACGCAAGGTCTGAAGGGCATCAAGGAGTTCGTACTCAACGCTGTGCTTCGTGCAGGGAGCAACCCGTGCCCCCCGACGATACTCGGTGTAGGTATAGGTGGTTCATCCGACATCGCGATGAAGCTTGCCAAGGAGGCATTGCTCAGACCGATTAACGAGAGGCACAAGGATCCCGAGATTGCGAAGCTGGAGACCGACCTCCTCGAGGCGATCAATATGCTCGGAATCGGTCCTATGGGCCTTGGCGGCAAGACGACATGCTTGGGACTCAACATCGAATACGCGTACTGTCACACTGCCAGCTTGCCTGTTGGCCTGAACGTGCAGTGCTGGGCCGGAAGACGCGGGACCGTCAGGATACGTCCGGATGGGAAGACCGCCTATCCGACGCATGAGAGGTGACCAAGATGCCAAAGAAGTTGAAGACACCGTTGTCCGAGAGCGATGTGCGCGCGCTGAAGCTGGGCGAGACGATTTATCTTGACGGCGTCATCTACACTGGCAGGGATGAGGTCCACACCCACGCCCTTGAGGGCTTCGAGAAGGGCAAGAAGCCTCCGGTTGAGTTCAAAGGCTCTGCCCTGTTCCACTGCGGCCCCATCATGAGGAAGGTCGGGGACAAGTGGGAGGCGGTGGCTGCTGGCCCGACCACGTCCTCCAGGATGAATTCGCTCGAGCCGCAGTTCATCGAGAAATTCAGGCCGGGGGCGATCATAGGTAAGGGAGGCATGTCCCAGCCAACGATTGATGCCATGAAGAAGCTCGGATGCGTCTACCTGGCGATAACTGGCGGCGCGGCCGTGCTTGCCGCGAAGGGC
>Ga0315268_10005736_pt1 | contig 13300 bp, 11 predicted proteins | sample C1_top_MG_FD_204535 | JGI IMG/M metagenome (GOLD analysis project Ga0315268, IMG submission 204535) | Sediment microbial communities from Yellowstone Lake, YNP, Wyoming, USA - C1_top | ecosystem: Environmental > Aquatic > Freshwater > Lake > Sediment | place: USA: Wyoming | collected 2017-08-01 | reverse complement strand
GAGAGCTACGGGGATAAGCCACAAATATTGACATTACCCATTAATTCTAATCAAAGAGGAGTCAATTCACATGAGTTTCTTGTTAAGTGCAAATGATAAGAAAAAAATTATTGCCGCTCTGAACGAAGACCTCAGTGCCGAGATAGGAGCCATCGTGCAGTATGTAAACCACCACGTCATGGTTGCAGGCTTAGAAAGCCCCGCCATAGCAGAACTCTTCAAGAAAACATCAGAGGATGAGATGAAACATATGGAAAAGCTAGCTGAAAGAATCGACTATCTTGGAGGCGTGCCTACAACAAAGATGGCTAAAATCAAAATGGGCGGCGACCTTAGGAGAATGGTTAAAGACGACTTAGACGGTGAAAATGCCGCCATCAAAATGTACAAAGGACACATTAAACTAGTTGCGGGAATAGGAGACACCACCACTAGGCTCATGCTTGAGGGAATCCTAACCGACGAGGAAAATCATGCTCATCAATGGGAAACAGTCCTCACTAAAAAGAAGTGAAGCGCCAAACCCCTATTCTTTTTCTACTCGTTTGCAGCTGACCTTAGCAAATTTCATATTTAGCCCCCAATAGAGCGGAATTGAGGATATCAGCTTGTCTTTGGAAGACTTAGCGTCTAAGGCAATGGATCAAGCATCTAAAATGGGCGCCCGCTACGCCGACATAAGGATTGAGAGATCAAAGGGGGAAGGCTTCATTCTTGAGAATGGTAAAGTTGAGCATATAGCCATAGGAACAGATGAGGGGGCTGGAGTGAGGGCTCTAGTTCAGGGTACTTGGGGATTTTACGCTACTTCAAGGCTCACAACAGAGAGCGTTTTGAAGGCAGTGGAATTAGCTGTAAGATTAGCTAAGGCAACTGGTGTGAAGATTGCTGCGCCGGTTAGACTTGCCGATGTGAGGGTTGTTAGGGATAAGGATGTGGTTACGGTAAAGCGGAGGATAGAGGATTACCCCATAGAAGAGCGAGTTAAACTCGCTAAGGATTGTGATTCAACTATGCGGAAAGTGAGCAGCCGCATTCACAAAGCCTTCGTAGCTATAGGTGCCGATAAACTTCTCAAAATCTTTCAAAGCACTGAAGGAACTCAAATCAACTACAACTACTCTAAGTGCTATATACGGGTTGAAGCCATCGCCCATGCAGCGGGACTAACTGAGTCTGTGAGTCGAGAAGAGGGGGGCACAGGGGGCATTGAGCGGATCACAGAGCCTAACGTCATAGAGATTTCTGAAAATGTGGCAAAGAAAGCCTACGCCCTCTTAAAGGCACCTACCCCACCCGTGGAAAAGTTACCGGTAATCATGGATCAGGACTACGTGGCTTTACTTACACATGAGATTCTGGGACATCCATCAGAGGCGGATAGGGTACTAGGCCGGGAGGCGGCTTGGGCTGGAGTAGCTTGGTGGAAAGGCATGTTAGGACAAAGGATAGGCTCAGACCTTTTGAATGTTTCAGACGACCCTAGGATTGAGGGAGGGCTAGGTTATTATAGGTATGATGACGAAGGTGTGCCATCTGAAGAGAAGGTCTTAATTAAAGATGGAATTCTCACCAGTCACATGCACAGTCGCGAGACCGCCGCCATTTTTGGCGTCAAACCAAATGCTGGTATGAGAGCTTCATCCTATCGCTTTGTTCCCTTAATCAGGATGAGTAACACCTTCATAAAACCAGGCGATTGGACTTTTGAGGAGATGTTGAAGGATGTGAATCGAGGAGTCTATGTGGTCGGCAACAAGATCCCCAGCATTGATATGAGACGGTGTAACTGGCAGATTAGTGCCCAGTGGGCTTTCCTAATAGAGAAGGGTGAACTAACCAAACTCTTACGAGATGTTACAGTGGCAGGAACCGCACCTGAATTCTTTAAGTCAATTGATGCGGTTGGTAAGGACTTTCAAATTAGACCTGTTCCGAGTTGCGGTAAAGGAGATCCCATGCAAGGGCTACATGTAGGAAATGGGGGCCCCCACATTCGTGGTGTTGCCACGGTACAGGGTACCAGAGGCGTTTGATATGGTTGATATGCGAGATGTCTGTCTATCAGCGTTAAAGGTGGGTAAAAGTCTAGGGGTTGATGAGGTTGAAGCCTACGTTCTGGATAAAGAGGTTATAACTATTCGAATTGCAAACAGCCAAATCATTGAGAGTAAAGGTATAAGGGATCGAGGGCTCGCTGTCCGTGTAGTTAAAGGTAAGGCAATAGGATCAGCTGCAACGACTGGTTTGACTTCTGAGAATCTAAAGAAGAACTTGCATGACGCCTTTGCCTCAGCCAAAGTTCGTGGTCCAGCTAAGCATTGGACATCTTTACCTAAGCCGGGAAAGCTTGAAATAGTGCCAAAGCTCTGGGATGGAAGGCTTGCAAAACTGACTGTGGATGAAACTGCTAAAATTGCCTTCAGAATGATGGATTCAGCATTGGGGCGTGGCGATAAAATAGCTGACGTGTCAGGGAGCTTGAACGTTGTCCGTGAATCTGTTTCATTGATGAATAACCATGGCTTAGATGTTGAAGAAAAGGCCAGTTATATTCTGGGGACGGTAACAACTGAGGCAAGGGAGGGAACCGAAACGTCAAGCGGATTTAGCTTTCATAGCGCTAGAACCTTAGCTGATTTTAATGCCGACCAGGTAGGGATCGAGGCAGCTGATATGGCTTTGAGGTCGCTTGGAGCTCGAAGTGCTAATGAAGATAAATATAGCTTAATCCTAACACCATCTGCCTTCGGTGAGGTCCTAGCCTTTGTTTTGTCACCCCACTTTGTATCTAAGAGTTATCAGGATAAAGTAAGCTGCTTTTACGGGAAATTAGGTCGAAAAATTGTTGATGAAAATGTAACGGTATACGATGATCCCAGGGTGATTGGTGGATTAGGAAGTAAGAGTTTTGATGATGAGGGTGTTCCAACGATGAGGACCCCCCTCATAGAAGGGGGCATTTTCAAAAACCTTCTCTACGACACATTCTACGCAAGTAAAGATAAAGTGCAAACTACGGGGAATGCTTTAAGATTCGGAGGGCCGATAGGAAGGAGCTGCGATCCAATCCCCTTCCCCTCGCCGCATGATGTATCGGTTAAACCTGGCGACTACACAGTAGAGGAGCTGATTAGAGAGACTAAACGTGGCATCTTAGCAAGTAGACTTTGGTATACATACCCGATCAACCCGGAGCGGGGAGATTTCTCAACAACTGCTAGGAGCGGAAACTTCCTCATCGAAAAAGGTGAAATCAAATATCCAGTTCGGATGATGCGGATCTATGATAACCTACCACGCTGGCTTAACAGCGTGGAAGGAATTGGAAAAGAGGTATCCCAAGTAATGCCATGGCATGCGCTTCCATCAATTACTCCGGCGATTAAAATTGAAAATGTAAAAGTTACTCCAGTTGCGTGAAATAAACACCTAGAAAAGACATTTGCCACGCTATCTTTTCTTTCGCTTCGGTTGCAATGCCTCTATTCTGGCTTATGTTTTGCCAGCGCCTTCATAAAAGCCTCTGAAACATCTTTTTTCAGCTAGTTTAGATAGCCAGGCTACAGACGATAACATCTGCAATGTCCACTTCTATCCCCTCGTGCTCTACGACCTTTATGCAGGTATTTTTCGGCCACCTGACCTAATTGCTCTTCGATTAAAGTAATGAACGCTGATGTGTACACACTCTTTGCATTATATAACTTTGAAATCTTTCGCGTTTCTTCTTGAGCTACCTTTAGATGGTGCACCCATTTCACCTCCACAATTTAAAGGTTGAAAGAGTAGATGTTAAATTAGGTTGAGCCGTTAAGTATTTTCTGAGGAGATCAGGAATGGGGATCTTGCCTGAGGGAGTTAAAGAGCGTCTAGGAAAAGATCTTGAAGAAGCCATGGTAAATGAGGTTAAGCTTGTGATGTTTACACAAGAGGTAGAATGCCAATTCTGCAAAGAAACAAGGGAACTCTTAGAAGAAGTCGCTACCCTTTCACCCAAAATTAAGCTTGAAGTCTACGATTTTATAAAAGATGGTGAAAAGGCTAAGGATTACCAGATAGATAAGATTCCAGCAATTGCAGTTATTGGGAAAAAAGATTATGGAATAAGATTCTATGGCATACCTTCGGGCTACGAGGTTACAGCACTAGTGCAAGACATCATCGACGTTTCAAAAGGAGTTACTAAACTTTCAGAAGAAAACAGGAATAGCCTGAAAACAGTAAACAAGCCAATCCACATCCAAGTCTTCGTTCTACCCACTTGCCCCTACTGCCCAGGAATGGGTAGATTAGCACATCAATTTGCAATGGAAAGTGAGTTCATTAAGGCAGATATTATTGAAGCCTCTGAATTCCCCCAATTGACACATAAGTATGCCATTATGGCAGTACCGAAAACGATTATAAACGAAAAAGTTGAGGTTTTAGGAGCTGTCACAGAGGAAGTCCTAGTTGAGAGAGTATTACAGGCACTACACTCATCCGCGGACATATCGCCAATTGTTTAGACATTGACAACCCCCGAATAAACTCAGGAGCTTTCTTGCGCCATACCTTTTTAACTTCTTTAGGAGTCATCTTCCCCCTTCTTCTAAGCCGATGTCGGAAGGGACATGGTTGAGAGAACTATTGATCTTGAATAAGGGTTATATGAAACATGTAATTAAGGCAGATTTGAATTGATCAGCCATGGCTATAACTAAAATAAGAAAAAGAGACGGAAGAATTGTTGATTTTGATTCCAGCAGAATCAGAGACGCAATTCACAGAGCCTTCATCGCAGTTGAGCTTGAGAACGGACTAAAGGCAGAAAATATAACGAAAGAAGTAGTTGAGCTTCTAGAAGGGAAATTCAAGGAAACAATTCCTTCAGTTGAAGATGCCCAAGATATTGTCCTAGAGGTTTTGAAGGAAAAAGGCTACGAAAAAGTTGCAAATGAGTATCAAGCTTATAGGAATAAGAAAGAGGAAATAAGAAAATTAAAGGAAAAACTTGGAATAATTGAGCCAAAATTAACAGTTAACGCTTTCGAAGTTTTGAGTAAAAGATATCTTTTGAAAGATGAAACTGAAAGGGTTATAGAAACTCCCGCTCAAATGTTTATGAGAATTGCAAAAGCCATAGCGAAGGTCGACGAAAGATATGGAGGAAATTCGAAGGAAAGTGAAAGAGTTTTCTACAATATGATGACGAAGCTTGAATTTATTCCTAACTCTCCAACTCTTTTCAACGCAGGAACAGAACTAGGGCAATTATCCGCATGTTTCGTTTTACCTGTTGAAGATTCTCTAGAAAGCATTTTCGGGGCAGTGAAAAACATGGCTCTAATCGAGCAGACAGGCGGAGGAGTCGGATTCGATTTTTCTAGACTAAGACCAAAAGGAGACACCGTCAAATCAACTAAAGGAGTGGCATCAGGTCCCGTGAGTTTTATGCGGGTTTTTGATACAGCCACTGAAGTCATAAAGGCTGGAGGAAAGAGAAGAGGCGCCATGATGGGAATTTTGAGGGTTGACCATCCAGACATCCTTGAATTCATAACTTCCAAACAAAAACCTAGATTCCTTTCAAACTTCAACATTTCAGTTGCTGTTACTGATGATTTTATGAAAATCCTTGCAGATGATGAGGAATATTGGCTGATCAACCCAAGGAATAAAGAAAAAACTGGAAAACTTAAGGCTAAAGATGTTTGGAATTTGATGGCAAAGTCCGCCTGGCAAAGTGGAGATCCCGGAGTTATTTTTATCGACGAGGTTAACCGGCATAATCCAACCCCAGAAGTTGGAAGGATTGAATCAACCAATCCTTGCGTCACTTCATATACATGGGTTATGACGGGGGATGGCCCAAGACAGGTTGCAGAGCTGATAGGCAAGAGTTTCAGTATAGTTTTAAATGGTGAAAATTGGAAAGCCTCCGAAGAAGGCTTTTTTCCAACAGGTATAAAACCAGTTTATAAGCTACGCACCAAGGAAGGCTTTGAACTATGTCTTACAAGAGACCATCCTATTTTGAAAGTAAAACGAATGACGAGACACAAAATTGAAACCGAGTGGGTGAAAGTAGAAGATCTAAGACCAAGCGATAAAATTGTTTTAAACAATCACAGAAGTATGAACGGTTGGAAAGGGAAATATTCCGAGAAAGAGGGATACCTAATAGGACTGTTATTAGGCGACGGCACAATCAAGAAAGACAAGGTTGTCCTATCTTCATGGGGCGACGAAGAAGGCGCGAAGGCTGTCAGATCGTTAGCATACACTTACGCAGAAAACCTACCACATAGATCAGATTTCAGCGGGTGGATTTACATAAAGAGCAGCAGAGAATATCGCATGTCTACAGGTTATTTGAAAAAAGTGTCTGAGGAGCTCGGATTAAAATCTGGAAAGAAAGCAATAACTAGCCAGATGCAAAAGGCTTCCTCAGAATTCTGCAAGGGCTTACTCAAGGGATTGTTCGATACGGATGGTTCAGTACAGGGAAGCCAATCCAAGGGGGTCAGTGTCAGACTTGCTCAGAGCAACCTTGAACTCCTTAAAACGGTACAGCGTATCCTTCTCAGGTTTGGAATATCCTCGAAAATATATCTAAACAGAAGAACTGAGAGAATTTCAAAACTGCCAGATGGCAAAGGAGGAGTCAAAGAGTACCCGGGGAAACCTCGACATGAACTGGTGATCTCAAATGAGAATATGCTTAATTTTTACAGAAAAGTTGGGTTTGGAGATCTCGCTAAAAAGAAGAGGTTTGAAGAGGTTCTCAGTCGTTACAGAAGAAAAATGAATCGGGAGCGTTTCATAACAACCGTGAAGGAAATAACTTTCCAAGGCAAAGAACAAGTCTACGATGTTACTATTCCAATAAAAAACGCCTTTGATGCAAATGGATTTTATGTACATAACTGTGGTGAACAGCCCCTACTTCCCTACGAATCGTGCAACTTAGGCTCCATAAATCTTTCTAGGATGGTTGAAGATGGAAAGATAAACTGGGAAAAGTTAAGGGAAACTGTGGGGAACGCTGTTCATTTCCTTGATAATGTGGTAGATGCAAACAAGTATCCTTTGAAAGCAATAGAAGAGATTACTACGGCCAACAGGAAAATAGGCTTGGGCGTTATGGGATTTTCAGATATGCTCATAAAACTTGGAGTTAGCTACGACTCTGAAGATGCCTTGCGGCTCGCTGAAAATCTGATGAAATTTATTGAAGAAGAATCCCACAAGAAATCTGTGGAGATAGGTGAAGAAAGAGGTTCATTCCCAAACTTTGAACGAAGTATTTGGAAAGATAGGTATAGGGCCATGAGAAACGCTACTGTAACAACAATAGCGCCAACAGGAAGCATAAGCATAATAGCTGGTTGCTCTTCTGGAATTGAACCCATATTTGCAATTTCTTTCATAAGAAACGTCTTAGACGGGACAAGACTTTTTGAAACTAATACCTTGTTTGAGATAATGGCGAAAGAAAGAGGGTTCTACAGCGCCAAACTTCTAGAAGACATAGCAAAAACGGGCTCAGTTCAGAAAATTGAGGGGGTACCAGAAGATATCAAGAGGCTTTTTGTTACAGCGCTAGACATCGCCCCTGAGTGGCATGTTAAGATGCAAGCTACCTTCCAGAGGTATACAGACAACGCTGTATCAAAAACTGTTAACATGCCCTTTCATGCCAGCATTGAAGATGTTAGAGAAGTTTACGAGCTGGCATGGAGGCTAAAATGCAAAGGGGTCACAGTCTTCAGATATGGAAGCAAACCAGAACAAGTCTTATACATAGGAGAAATAAAAACAGCAGAGAAACAATTTGTAGTTGCAGAATCGGAGTATGCAGGCGGCTGTCCAACCAAAACTTGTCCATTCCCTGGATAGCCTTTTCTACTGATCTAATAATGCGCCCACATTGACATTGGGAGGCTGCCTAACTACCACACGGCAATGAAAAACCTTGTCTGAATTGGGGGAAACATGATGACTACACCAAAAACCCTACGCCAAATTCTCAATAAGTTAGTTTGGGATGAACGAGAGGCGATATCTGACTACGAGGTTACATTCATTCATAGAGGGGTACCTGGAGATCAAAAAACAATACCGTGTAGAATCATTACTCAAATCGGATCCTCATGGTTCACATATCAAAGTGAGGAGGAATCCGCGATCATCCCCTTCCACCGGATTCTTGAGATTAAAAATGTGAGAAATGGACAGGTTGTATGGGGTAAGAGGCCTTGAAGCAGCCCTTCGCTGAAGTACACACTATAATGTCCGCTGACGAGCTTATTGACTTAGCGTTTAGCCGCGCTTCCAAGGCTGAGGTTGCTGTTCCTAAGCGGGTTCCAATCCTTTTGAAGGTTAAGCGTAAGGAGATCGAGCGGATTACTACGGTTAAACAGGTTCTGACGGAACGCTTAATGAAACCAGTGAATGAGGTGCCTAGAGTTGAAGAAATTCACCCATTTTATCGTGAGTTAGCTGAAGTCCTTGTTGGAATAGGTGGGCTTAAGAAGAGTTTAGGCGCGTTAAAATGGGCTGCTAAGATGGTAAGCGACTTAGCTGACCACTATACAAGGATGACCCGGAGGGCTGGCACAATTACCGACGCCGCCAAGGCTAGAAGAGAGGCTTATGGCAGAATAGCCTCCATAATTAGGCAAATCTCCGGTGAAATCGAGTTTCTACGAAAAGCGCGTAAAAAGTTAGAGGATATTCCCTCAATCGACACTGAAATGATCACAATTGTCGTGGCAGGCTACGCCAACGTAGGAAAGAGCACCTTTGTAAAGGGAGTTTCAACAGCTAAACCTGAAGTGGCCGTCTACCCATTCACGACCAAGGAGATCATCGTGGGACATAGGGATACTGCCCACGGAAGATGCCAAGTCATTGATACCCCCGGACTCTTGGACAGACCACTGAGTAAGAGGAATAAAATAGAGTTACAAGCCATCATCGCCCTGAAACACTTGGCAGACGTTATAGTGTTTATGACAGATCCTTCAGAAACCTGTGGGTACCCACTTAGCCACCAGTTGAACCTCTACCACGAGATTTTAGAGATGTTTAAGGGCATCCCGGTACTCAAAATGTTGAATAAAGTGGACCTCGCCGAGCAAGCCCAAATTGAGGAAGCGAAGCGGGGATTGGGCGGGGATACCTTTGAGGCAGTCAGTACGCAGAAGATTGGAATTGAAGAGATTTTTGAAGCGACGTTGAAGATAGCTGTGGAAAAGAAACACCTGCCTGATAACTTATGTTAGGAAACGGTTCACAAGTCCTATTCCATTACAAGCGATCGTAGCTGGCTTACCTTGCTCCCCCACCACTTCAAACGTTGCTCCAACTATTTTTTCGGAAACATGAATGCATGTGATCGTGTGCAACGTTAGCTCGCTCACTCGAATCTTTGAATAGCCATCTGCCAGTGCCATGTAAACGATTAACTGGTCGCCTAGATACTTGTCAACAGGAGCTTCAGTTTTCAGCTGATCCAAAAGTCTTATTGCAGCTTCTTTCCCAACCTTCTCCGCTGGCTTTCCCAAAGCTCCTAGGCTGTCGCTTCCTATGATAGCGCCTGAGGATAGTTCAGCGAACAAAATGACCCCGCATCCAGGGTCAATAGCGCATTTGGGATGCTCCGGTTGAAGGCATTCTAATTCGACCTCAAAGTTCCCATAACCACTTGCTCGGAGGGTTTGTTCTGCACTCTTAGCCATCCGCTCAACTATGTGAGGAGGCAGCCTCGAACTATAGGAGAGCCCACGGATCCTTCTAACTTCACCAAACTCAGTGGACACTAGTGGCTTGAGATTTTTCACAGGCTCCACAGAAGCCCTTACAATACCTCCGCCCCTCGGATAGAAGCCTCTCCGAAGAAGGCTAACAGACCCCTTCAAGCCCATTTTGCCAATTGTAGGCAGTAAGACGCCTTGGAGATATTCAACCACTGGAGCCCATGGAGCATTCGTTCCGCCCCGAACCTCTACATAAACATTGTTAGGGGCAAATCCCATAGTTGGCATTAAACTCTGAAGGATTAAAGTTGTGCTGGCGGCGGTACCAGCGTCAAAGAGGAATCTCCCACTCTTTGGAGATTTCGGAGAAAAACTAACCTCCATAGATCCAACCTTTAGGTCGCTGACCTCTGCATCCAAAATCTGCGCTACCGCCTTAACCGCAGTCACGTGCTGGGGTCTTAAACCAGGTGGAGAACGCTTCGCTCGAATACTATACAGCCTAACTGGGTTCCCGGTTACAGCAGATAGGGCTATGGAAACTCGAAGCATTTGCCCACCGCCTTCCCCATAGCTCCCATTAATGGAAGTAATCTCCGAACCCCTCGAAATACTCGTACACCCCTCATCTAGTATTACAATTCAAATGAATTTTAAGTATGATTAAACTTCATGAGCGGAAGATCCGCATCCTTTAGGGCAGAGTAGCTCACTAAAAAGGAAGCATAAATATCCTAATGACGCTTTTCCACAGGATAGTCAAGCCGTGAGGACGAATGCGTTGACGCCATTAGTTTCACTTGTGTCTTTAAGATGATGTAATGTGCTCTTGCAAAATGCTTTTGTGTCGAGGTTTGCGCTTTCGCACGTGACGCTCTGCTCTAGAGGAATGTGAAACGGTAAAACGGAAAACGGTATAGGTTACAAAACGGTATAAGCTACAATGTAGGAATGTAGCCTAGGATAGGCTCAAACATCGGTTTAAATTATTGGAGTTACCACACAGTCATCAATCCTTTCTGGAAAGCATCCTCAAAATGAACTTAGAAGAGGATTTTAAGGTGGCGGTCTTGTCTAATTTTATGCTTGGTTTAGTTCATTTATAGACGCGCTTGCGATGGCCTACAACCAACAGGAATATCTCGCTTCCCTTAATCTGGTAAAGAATCCGATAATCTCCCATTCTTAAAGCGTGAACTCCTCTCCATTCACCATGTAAGGGCTTTCCTGCATAGGGATCAGTCTTCAAAATGTTAACTGCTCGAAGTAGCCGAACTTGAACTTCTCTATCTAAAGCTTTAATTCTTTTAAGAAACGAGGTGTAAATCTAACTTCAAATTTCGCCTTCAAGGTTTAACTCTTGTATAAGCTCATCTAGAGGCCTAGTCTTACCCTCTCCAACTTCTCGCAAAGCAACCTTCAAATCTTCAACAAACGTATTATCCTGCATAATCTCAAGAGTCTCCAATAACTCATCCAGCAAACTGGCTGCCCTCGTTAACAATTCTTTCTCCTCAGCTGTCAAGAGAGTCATTCCTCTTTCACAACCTCTTCGGACTATAAAGTCTTCACAAATATATTTTAACTCTTAAAATCAAAAGTCTCACTTAAACTCCAAAAAGGTTAAACTTTCCATATTTTCTGCCATTGGAAGGCAACCATAGAATACGCTAAGAGGGCCGGATTTGAACTCACGCCAAGTGGAGATATCCCCCACCCCCCTTATTTGTTTTCGGTGTACATCGTTTTTCATAGCTCACTTTCAAAGACTCGTAAGGCTCGCCGAATGGCTTAACAATAATGAATAAATTACATATAATACTACGTTTCTACGCTATTACTTCGCTCTTTCACTTTCAAGCATTCTGGACTTGCCCGCACTTAGCGCAGCTCTGGCTGCAAAGGATCAGGTACTCCACTTCGTTGTCCGTGACAGCTTCAGCTGCTTTGGCGCAGAGTTCGCTCGGCTCCCTGCAACCAGCCTCACTGCAGAGCTTGGCAATGTAGCTACAGCAGGTGTGAACATCTTCGCGCTCGAAGGTCGCCCTGTTGCTGCGCACTAGGAGGCAGAGCTTCCTAGCTAGGACACAGGTCCGTAGGTGTTTGAACTGCTTGAGGGCTTGCTCCCTGAGATTGCGTCTCGTTATTTCCAACCCTTTCCCCTCGTCAACTCTGTTTGAGCACTGCCCATGAATGCGTGAGGAACCCGATAGAGATAGATCGTGTGGGTTCCAAATTCCTCCCGAACCGACGGCCTCCACTCGGGCACTTCGAAGTCGTGGCTTACGATTCTCGCTCCACTCCGAGCCTCCTTCTCAAGCTTTTCCTTTAACCTTTCATTCGCCCAGCCCGTCAAATACAGCGTTATGACCGTCGCCTTTGAGATGTCAGCGTTGAACAGGTTTCCATGCACCACCTTGATTCGATCCTGAAGATTCACCTTCTCAATCGCGCGTAAAGCTGTTGTGTAGACATCTTCAGCGATCTCGTATCCCACAGCTCCCCTCGCTTTAAAGTCTTTAACAGCAGCTATAAGGATCCTTGCGTCGCCGCATCCAAGGTCGTACACCAAATCGCCTGGTCTAACCTTAGCTAACTTAAGCATCCTCCTAACCACACTCGGCTCAGAGGAAACATATGGTGCACAACTCAAAGCTAATCCCACTCATAAGGCGGACGAGTCTTCGCCTAGGCTTTAGCAGTGGAACAATACCTTATAGAAGGGAGAGCACATACTCTCAAACCCGCTTAGTGCACTGATAGCTTCGCGTTTGAGCGTGGGACGAGTTTCATTGACTTTGCAATATCCCACAAGTCGAGGTGCGTGCATGTTGAATGTTCCTGCCGTATCCTCTGGCTAAATGCCATTTCTACGAATTCTGGCAGGACCTTGTTCAGAAAATGCCTAGATGGGCTGCCGAAAGCAATCATGGGGCATCTAGGGTCGACGTAGATGTATACCCTTCCATAGGGGCTGTCCCAGCGAGCTGCTTGAGACCTGCCGTGGACAGGACTTCTCGAGACCATGAACGGCCACATTCTACAAACATAGGGCTTCTCAGCCTGTAGGCTGCATAGCCATCTCCCACCCAGCCTGAACTGGAATACACATCTCTCGTCGCCTTGTTTTCTAAGATACACCTTGCCTAGACCTAATGTAAAAGCGTGATGACCGTAGGCTTGGCTGATTTTAGCGTACTCATGCATGGCGAGGGGGATATTAAACCATTTACAACATTCACCACAAGCCTCGCATCTCCACGACTCGACCCTTGACCAAGGAATGAACCTAGGGCAACCCACTTCCCTAAAGCTCCTGACCAAGAGTTCCCCCCTTGCGATCAGCTCCTCTCGATAGCAAGCTCGAAACCAATTTATATATTAACCAAAGTTACTCGTGGTTCATCTCCTTTTCCAGCTCAGTTAGAAGCTTCTTCTGACGTTGCGTTAGTTTTGTGGGTGTTTGAATGATGACCCTGACAAGTTGGTCTCCTCTTCCCCATCCATGTAGGTGCGGTACCCCCTTTCCTCTCAACTTGAACAAGGTACCGGTT
>Ga0315268_10005735_pt1 | contig 13301 bp, 8 predicted proteins | sample C1_top_MG_FD_204535 | JGI IMG/M metagenome (GOLD analysis project Ga0315268, IMG submission 204535) | Sediment microbial communities from Yellowstone Lake, YNP, Wyoming, USA - C1_top | ecosystem: Environmental > Aquatic > Freshwater > Lake > Sediment | place: USA: Wyoming | collected 2017-08-01 | reverse complement strand
CCGCGCGGCGCATTCCCCTCACGCGCGATCTGCTGCTGCTGGGCATTTTTCCGCTGGTCATGGTAGCGATGCTGCCGTTTTCCCACATCCAGATCGGCGACCGGCATCCGCTGACCATCTATCCCTTCCTGCTGCTGTTGGTGGCCGGAGTTTGGTGGGCATCGGACCCACATCTGCCAGAACCGGGCAGATGTGGGGCGCCGTGGGGACGATGGCTGAAGGCGGCGCTGATCGCGCTGGTGCTGCTCCAGGCCGCGGACACGCTGCGCGTCGCCCCCGACTACCTTTCCTACTTCAATTTCTGGGTGCGGCCGGGCCAGGCGTACAAGCTGGTCAGCGACAGCAACCTGGACTGGGGCCAGGGCCTGATCGCCCTGCGCGACTGGCAGGCGCGCCATCCCGAACAACCGCTCCACGTGGCCTACTTCGGCACCATGGACCCCAAGCTATACGGCGTCAGGGCGCGGCTGCTGCTCCCGGGCGAACGCGCCACCGGCGCTATTGCCGTGAGCATGACGGCCATGACCGGCCAGTACCTCGACGACCCGAATGCCTACAAGTGGCTCCTCAAGTACCCCCACCAGGTCGTCAATCACTCGATCTTCATCGTCCATGTGCCCGCGGACCGCTAGCTTCCCCACATTCGCGGTAACATAGAGCTTTTGCGGGTTCCTGGACGCGCTGGATTGATGCAACGGGCACGCCTTGTGCTTTCCTCTAAGGGGAGAAGCAGGGCCGACCAGAGAGAGGTTTCATGCGTTCACCTGACACCACGCAGTCCCCCGTTGTGACCCACGACTTCACCCTTCTCAGCGACTACGACCTCCACCTGTTCAACGAGGGCGCGCACAACCGTCTTTACGAAAAGCTCGGTGCGCACCTGGCCACCTGGGAAGGCACACGCGGCGCCTACTTCGCGGTGTGGGCGCCCGACGCCGAGGCGGTCAACGTGTTCGGCGAATTCAACGGCTGGAACAAGCACACGCACCTGCTGCGGCCGCGGGGCTCGTCAGGCATTTGGGAAGGCTTCATCCCGGGCCTGGGCGAGGGCACGCTGTATAAGTACCACGTTGCCTCCCGTTATCACGGCTACCGCGCCGACAAGGCCGATCCCTTCGCCTTTTGCAGCGAAGTGCCGCCGCGCACCGCGTCCATCGTCCACGATCTTCGCTATCCTTGGGGCGACCAGCAGTGGATGCAGGACCGCGGCTCGCGCAACTCGCTGCGGGCGCCGATCTCCATCTACGAAGTCCACCTCGGCTCCTGGATGCGCGTCCCCGAAGAGCACAATCGCCCGCTCAGCTATCGCGAGCTGGCCATCAAGCTCGCCGACTACGTGAAGCAGACGGGCTTCACGCATGTCGAGTTCATGCCCGTCATGGAGCACCCGTTCTACGGCTCCTGGGGATATCAGGTCACCGGCTTCTTCGCCCCTACCAGCCGCTACGGCCCGCCGCAGGATTTCATGTTCCTGGTGGACCACCTGCACCAGAACGGCATCGGCGTCATCCTGGACTGGGTGCCCTCGCACTTTCCCGCCGACGAGCACGGCCTGGCGTACTTCGACGGCACCCATCTCTACGAGCACGCCGATTATCGCCTGGGCTTTCATCCCGACTGGAAGAGCTACATCTTCAATTACGGGCGCAACGAAGTGCGCAGCTTCCTGCTCTCCAGCGCCATCTTCTGGCTCGACCGCTATCATGCCGACGGCCTGCGCGTGGACGCGGTCGCTTCCATGCTCTACCTGGATTACTCGCGCCACGAAGGTGAGTGGATTCCCAACCGTTTCGGCGGCCGCGAGAACCTGGACGCCATCAGCTTCCTGCAGCGGATGAACCACGACGTGTACCAGAACTTTCCCGAGGTGCAGACCGTCGCCGAGGAATCCACCGCCTGGCCCATGGTGTCGAAGCCCACCTACGTAGGCGGCCTCGGCTTCGGGCTCAAGTGGGACATGGGCTGGATGCACGACACCCTGGTTTACATGTCCCACGATCCCATCCACCGCCGCTACCACCACAACCAGCTCACCTTCCGCCAGCTTTACGCCTTCACGGAAAATTTCGTCCTGCCGCTCTCCCACGATGAAGTGGTGCACGGCAAGGGCTCGCTGATCGGCAAGATGCCCGGCGGCAACTGGCAGAAATGCGCCAACCTGCGCCTGCTGTTCGGCTACCAGTGGGCGCAGTCGGGCAAAAAGCTGCTCTTCATGGGCGACGAATTCGGCCAGTGGCCGGAATGGAATCACGAGACCAGCCTGGAGTGGGACGTCCTGCAATATCCCGACCACGCCGGGATTCAGAAATGGGTGCAGGACCTGAACCGCACCATGCGCGCCGAGCCCGCTTTGCATCTGCTGGATATCGAGTCGCGCGGCTTCGAGTGGGTGGACGCCAACGACAGCGACAACTCCATCCTCAGTTTCCTTCGCAGAAGTGATAACCCGGAGGACACCATCCTGGTGGTGCTGAACTTCACCCCGGTGCCGCGGCAGGACTACCGCGTGGGCGTCCCGCAGTGCGGCTTCTGGCGCGAGCTGCTCAACAGTGACGCGGAAATGTACGGCGGCTCGAACCTGGGCAACGGCGGCGGCGTGCAGAGCGAACCCGTTGCCGCCCACGGCCGCCAGTGCTCCATCAACCTGCTGGTGCCGCCGCTGGCGGCGCTCTACCTGAAACGGCAGAGTTAAAGCCGTCAGCTCTCAGCCATCAGCGTTCAGCCGCCACAATCCGGTTTGGCTGAAAGCTGAAAGCTGAGAGCTGAAGGCAACAACTCACGACTCTACTGCGTGCTCATCTTCCATTGGCCTTTGTTGTCCTTGACCAGGGTGACGGCGGCCCGCGTAGCCGCGCCGTGGTAGAAAATCACCGCCTCCGGCGAGACGGTATACGCTACTTGGCGCCGAATACCAGCAGCTCAAAACTGCCCGGGACCATGGCCGGCCGGGGGCGCGGCTGCTCTGCGCTGGGCGCCGGCGGCGGCCCGAACTGTGCCGTCACCGTGTACAGCGTGTGCGTCTTGGGATCGAGTGTCATGGTGCGGGCGCCGCGCGCCGTTTCCACGTTCTGCACCACCGTGTACTTGTCCGGCGAATCCTCGTGCACCACGGTAATGCTGCCGCTGCCGTTGGAACTGAAGGCTGACTGCGCCCCCTCGTCAAACGCGGTACCGTCCACGCCGGCGCCGATGGGCAGAGTGGCGATCACCTTGCCGTTGTCGGCGTTCATCACCGCCATCAGCTTGTTATGGCACCCGACGAACAGCCGGCGGTGCTGCTTGTCGATCGCCAGTCCGGTCGGTTCCTCGCACGGCGCCAGTGGCCAGCGATGCAGCACCGCCAGCTTCTGCGGGTCGAACTCGACCACCTCGCTCTTGTCTTCCAGGTTGACGTACATGCGCCCTTTTTCGTCGGACACGGCAAACTCCGGCTTGCCGCCTAGCGGAATCGTGCCCGCGACCGCGCCGGTGGCCGCCTCCAGCGCCGTGCTGTCGTGACCGCGGCCGTTGAAGGTGAACACGCGGTTCGACGCCGCATCGTAGGCGATGGCGTCGGGGCCGTCGCCGACCTTCGGCCGCCCGGTTTCCTGCAGCGTCTTCAAGTCGAAAATGGTGACCGTGTTTTCGCGCCCGTTGCTGGTGAATCCGCGTCCCAGCTCCGGCGCCAGCGCCACGCCATGCACCCCGGGCGTGCCGGTGATGTCACCAGCCGGCTTGCCCGTGTCCGCGTCCACCACCATGACGTGCGTGCCGCGGGTGATGTACAGGCGCCGCGCGGCGCTGTCGATGGTCAGGTAATCCCAGAAACCTTCGCCGCCAAGCTGATAACGGTTGAGCAGGTGATAGCCGGTTTTCGGCGCCGCGCCCGTCAGCAGCAGCGGCGCCAGGGCAGCGGCGATCAGCATGATTTTTCGCACTCCTCACCTCCAGTCGTTCGCGATTTTGACCCCGCGTTCTGCTGAAGTAAAGCCCCGCCGGCTGAGCCGCGAGTAAAGTTTTGTAATTCAGCCTGACGAATGGACCGTCGCCATTGATAATAGCGGTAACCGCAATCTCGCTTGCGGAGGAGCATCCAGCAGACGTGCACAGATCTCGAATTCACACCTGACGCCGTCTTCCTGACGATTGACAACAGGACCACGCCGCGAATCCCGGTTTGGGCTGCCGGCACGTAAAATTTTGTAAGTTTGACCGGCTGTGGAATCAGGCAGCGGCCGTAACTCATCGAACAGAGTGGTGTTTTTTTGAGGCATGATGCGAGTGGCAAGAAAACTTAGCGGTTTGACGCTGGCGGCGATCATAGTTTTTTCGGTTTTGCTAGTGGCCTGCGGAGGCAGCAAACAACCGGCAGGCGCCGCTGAGCCGCCGGCCCCCGGCGTCACGGTTGCGGTTGCCGAACAGCGGTCGGTGCCCATTCAGATCACTGCCATCGGCAACGCGCAGCCCTACCGCAGCGTTCAGCTCAAATCCATGGTGGACGGCCAGATCAGCCGCGTGCTGCTGCGGCAGGGCGAGGACGTTCGCGCCGGGCAATTGCTCTTTCAACTGGACAAGCGTCCTTTTCAGGCCGCGCTGGACCAGGCCCTCGGCAAGCTCTCGCAGGACAAAGCCACCGCCGCCTACAACCAGGCCGAGGCGGCCCGCGATCGCGCCTTGGCGCAGGCCGGCGTGATCGCTCCCCAGGTTCTGCAGCAGCAGGAGGCGCTGGCGCAGTCCAGCGCCGCCGCCGTGCAGGCGGACCAGGCCGCGGTCGAAACCGCCAGAGTCAACCTCGGCTACACCGACATCCGCGCTCCCATTGACGGCCGCGCCGGCGCCATCCTGGTCAACCTGGGCAACCTGGTCAAGGCCAACGACACTAATCCTCTGACCACCCTGAACCAGATCAGCCCCATGTACGTCCAGTTCGCCATTCCCGAGGCGCAACTGCCGGCGGTGCGCGCCAAGGAAATCGGCCGGCTCCCGGTGAAGGCTTCGCCGCCGAACAGCAACACCGGCTCCGCGGGCACGCTGACGTTCATTGACAACGCGGTCGACGCCACCACCGGCACCATCAAGCTCATGGCCACTTTCCCCAATCGCGACCGGCAGCTCTGGCCGGGCGAGTTCCTGAACGTAGTCATGCAGCTTGGCGTCGAAGCGCACGCCACCGTGGTGCCCGCCGCCGCGCTGCAAACCGGTCCCGAGGGCAAATACGTGTACGTGGTGCAAGCGGACGGCACTGCGGTCATGCGTCCGGTCAATGCGCCGCGCACCTACCGGCAACTGGCCGTGATTGCCAGCGGGATCAAGCCCGGCGACAAGGTCATCGTGGAAGGGCAGATCAAGGTGGTCCCCAACGGCAAGGTGAACGTGGTGCGCACCGTCCCGGTTACCCCCGCGCCCGAGCAGGTGGCGGAACAGACGGCCAGTGCGGGAGGGCCGCAGTGACGGGTTTATTCATCCGCCGCCCCATCATGACCACGCTGGTGATGGCGGCCATCCTGGTGTTTGGCATCTTCGCCTATCGCGCCCTGCCGGTCAGCGACCTGCCCAACGTTGACTTTCCCACCATCCAGGTGAACGCCGCCCTGCCCGGCGCCAGCCCGCAGACCATGGCCTCCTCGGTGGCAACGCCGCTGGAAAAGCAGTTCGCCACCATCGCCGGGGTCAGCCAGATGAGCTCGGTGAGCCAGCTCGGCTCCACCAGCATCACCATCCAGTTCGACCTTTCGCGCAACCTCGACGGCGCCGCCGTCGATGTGCAATCGGCCATTGCCGCCGCCGGTGGCCAATTGCCGCCCAACATGCCGACCCCGCCCACCTTCAAGAAGGTGAATCCGTCGGATCAGCCGATCCTTTACCTGGCGGCGACCTCGCCGGCGCTCCCCATCTACCAGGTGGACGACGCCGCTGAAACCACCATCGGCCAGCGCCTTTCCATGGTGCCCGGCGTCGCCCAGGTGCAGATATTCGGCTCCGCCAAGTACGCGGTGCGGGTGGACGTGGATCCCAACCAGCTGGCCTCGCGCCAGATCGGCATTGACGACGTGGCCCGCGCCATCCAGGCCGGCAACACCAACTTGCCGGTGGGCAGCATCTTCGCCCCCAACGCCAGTTACACGCTGCAGGCCAACGGCCAACTGCTCGATGCCGCCGCCTTCCGCCCGCTCATCGTCGCCTACCGCAACGGCGCTCCGGTGCGGCTGGACCAGTTGGGCCAGGTCAACAACAGCGTCCAGGACCTCTACACGCGCAGCTACTTCAACGGCCAGCGCGCGGTGGTGCTCGCCATTCAGAAGCAGCCGGGCACCAACACCGTGGAGATCGTCAACTCGATCAACAAGATCCTGCCCACGCTGAAACAGCAGATTCCGCGCTCCATCACTCTCACCGTCCTGCACGACCGCTCGGTTTCCATCCGGCAGAGCGTCAACGACGTGAAGTTCACGCTGCTGCTGGCAATCGCGCTGGTGGTGCTGGTCATCTTTCTATTCCTGCGCAACCTGTCGGCCACCATCATTCCCAGCCTGGCGCTGCCCATGTCCATCATGGGCACCTTCCCGATCATGTACCTGCTGGGATACACGGTGGACAACCTGTCGCTGATGTCGCTGACCCTGGCCGTCGGTTTCCTGGTGGACGACGCCATCGTCATGCTGGAAAACATCGTCCGCCACATGGAAATGGGCAAGACCCCGCGGCAGGCGGCGCTGGACGGCGCCAACGAGATCGGCTTCACCATTCTTTCCATGACCCTGTCGCTGGCCGCCGTGTTCATCCCGGTGCTGTTCATGGGCGGGATCATCGGGCGGCTGCTGCACGAGTTCGCGGTCGTCATCACCTCGGCGATTCTCGTCTCCGGCCTGGTTTCTCTCACCATGACCCCCATGCTGTGCAGCCGGTTCCTGAAGCCGCCCGGCGAGCAGAAGCACGGCAGGCTGTACAACGCCAGCGAACGAGTTTTCGACCGCATGCTGCACGGCTACCGGTGGTCGTTGCACAAGGTGCTGCAGCACAAGCTGGCCACCCTGCTGCTCAGCTTCGCCGTCATCGGCTTGACCTTCTTCCTGTTCAGCGCGGTGAAGACCGGCTTTATCCCCAACGAAGATATCGGCCTGGTCTTCGGCTTCGTGCAGGGTCCTGAGGGCATCAGCTTCGACCAGATGGGCAAGGACATGCAGCAGATTGCCGCCATCGTGGAAAAGCAGCCCGACGTCATGTTCACCATGACCTTCTACGGCAGCCCGGTCAACCAGGGGCGCGTGTTCATGCACCTGAAGGACGTCAAGGACCGGGTCAACCACCAGAGCGCGGAGCAGTTCATCCAGCATTTGCGCAGGAAGCTGGCGGCGGTGCAGGACGTGCGCGTGTTTCTGCAAGTGCCGCCCACCATCAACGTCGGCGGACAGATCACCAACGAGCAGTACCAGTACGCCCTGCAGAGCCCCGATCCCGACCAGCTCTACGCCGATGCCCCCAAGCTGGAACAGGCCTTGCGCAAGCTTCCGCAACTGCAGGACGTCAGCAGCAACTTGCAGATTCACAACCCGGAATTGCTGGTCCAGGTGGACCGCGACAAGGCCTATGCGCTCGGGCTGACGGCGCAGCAGGTGTCTGACGCGCTTTACTCGGCCTACGGCCAGCGTCAGGTCAGCACCATGTACGCGCCCAGCAACGAGTACTACGTCATCCTGGAGCTGGCGCCGCCCTACCAGAACAGCCCCAAGTCGCTGTCGCTGCTCTACGTGCGCTCGGCCGACGGCAAACTCATTCCCCTGGATACGGTAGCCAAGCTGGTGCCCGACGTGGGTCCGCTGACCGTCAACCACCTGGGACAGTTGCCCGCCGTCACCCTGAGCTTCAATCTGCGGCCGGGCGTGTCGCTGGGCGAGGCCACCCAGGCGGTGGAGCAAGTGGCCGGCCGCATGTTGCCCGCCACCATCCAGCGCAGTTTCCAGGGCACGGCGCAGGCCTTTCAGCAATCATTCTCGAACCTGGGAGTGCTGCTGGTGGCCGCCGTCCTGGTCATCTACATCGTGCTGGGCATCCTGTACGAGAGCTTCATCCACCCGCTCACCATTCTTTCCGGCCTGCCCTCGGCCGGATTGGGCGCGCTGGTTACGCTCATCATCTTCCACCAGGAGCTGAACCTGTACTCCTTTGTCGGCATCATCATGCTGATCGGCATCGTCAAGAAAAACGCCATCATGATGATCGACTTCGCCCTGGAGAACGAGCGCAACAAGGGCGAGAGCCCGGAGGAGTCCATCTACCAGGGCGCGCTGGTGCGCTTCCGCCCCATTATGATGACCACCTTCGCCGCTCTCATGGGCATCCTGCCCATCGCCATCGGTTTTGGCGCCGGCGGCGGCACCCGCCGCGGACTCGGCCTGGCGGTGGTCGGCGGCCTGCTGTTTTCGCAGTTGATCACCCTCTACATCACGCCTGTCTACTACGTCTACCTGGACCGCCTGCAGAATCGCCTCACCAGCGGCTGGTCACGCTGGCGCGGACGCGGGCGCGGCGAAACTCCCGCCGACAAGCAACCTATCCTGATTTCCCGGTAGCAGTTTCCAGTTTCTGGTTTCTAGTTTCCAGAACGTACTCGGCGCAGCCACTAGAAACCAGAAACTAGAAACCAGAAACCAGAAACTAGAAACTAGAAACTAGAAACCAGAAACTAGAAACTAGAAACTAGAAACTAGGGAAGCTCTGATTAACTGCGGTTCTTTGAAGGGGACGGCCTTCAGGCCGTCCGTAAACGCCGCAAAATGAGCGCGGCTTTAGCCGCTGAGGCACCGGCGACGTACTTGATCAGAGCTTCCTTAGAAACTTCCGCCCCGGCCCACCCCCGGTGCGCAGCGCACATCACAGGTGCGTGCCCCTTCCAGCTCGCACCTCTTGGTGCAGGGTGCGCCGCGCAGGCGCGAGGGGTCGAGGACAAAGCTGAGGGAGAGAACTCATGAAACGCATTGCAGGAGCTACCCTGATTGTTCTGGCGCTCACGCTGCTGGCGCCGGCGCTGTTCGCGCAAAGCGAAGAACATGGTGAATTCGGCGTCTACGCAGATTACTACCGCTTCCACAATCTCGCTAACCAGAACTTCTGGGGGATCGGTGGCAATCTGGCAGTCAATCTGAACAAGTGGGCGCAGGTCGAAGGCACCATGTCCTACGACTTCCAGCGTGACTTCACCACCAGCTCGACACCCCTGTTCGGCGCCAGCACCAACTTCCAGAAGACCGGCTTCCGCATTCTGAGCGGACTGTTCGGACCCAAACTGCAGACCGGCGTGGGCCCGGTGGTGGCGTTCGGCACCGTCAAAGCCGGGTTCGATAATTTCAGCGTAACCAATAAGGGCGCGGCGACCGGCTTCACCGGCGCCATCAGCAGCGTGCCCAGCGGCGATACCCACTTCGCCCTCTATCCCGGCGGCGGCCTGGAGCTCTTCATCGGGCACGTCTTCGGCATCCGCGGCGAGGTGGGCGACGAAATGTACTGGCAGAACGGCGCCAACCATAACCTGCGCATCAAGATTGGTCCCACCTTCCGCTTCTAGAGCGCCCTCCCGAGTAGCTGTATGCATTAAGCTGTATGCATTAAGTGGTGGGCCCCAGCGCCTCGCTGGGGCTGCACTTCATAACTCCCAAGAACGTTGCTCCTGCGGGCGCCCTCGCCCGCAGGGATACAGCTTCACCGGCGCCGCGCTAGCTGCGCGGCGCGTGTCTCGGCTTCCCGGCGCCCCCGTTGTGGGGGCGTTTTTCTGCCTCAGGACTAAGGTTTCCGCGCCATCCCAGTGCCGCGGCCTGTGCTAGCATCGGCCAACGCGGTGCAGCTTGCCTGCCCGCCCTGATGCCATGGTGAAACTGGGGTCCTGTTTTGCGCGCGACCGCTGCTGCGGTGCGGCCGCACTCGCACTGGCGCTCATGCTCGGTGTGGCCGCCCTGACGCCTGCCGCGGCCGCCCAGTCCGAAGACGCCGTCCACATCCTGCCGCGCAGCCACCCGAAGTCGAACCCGGCGCCGCTGCCGGAATTCGACAACAAGAAGGACTTGTTGCGCGTGGACGTTGACCTGGTGCTGGTGCCGGTGACCATCACCGATGCCGGCAGCCGCCCGGTCATCGGACTGCGGCAGCAGGATTTCTCGCTCTACGAAGGCGGCCAGCCGCAGCAGATCCGGTATTTCTCTACCGAAGACGGCCCCATTTCCATCGGCATCATCCTCGATCTCAGCAAGAGCATGACCAGCAAGATCGAGGCCGCGCGCGAGGCCCTCTCCGAGTTCTTCAAGACCGCCAACCCCGAGGACGACTATTTCGTCATCACGTTTGCCGATCGCCCGCAGGTTCTCTCCGATCCCACTCGATCCATCGGCACACTCCAGGCCAAACTGGCGTCGGCCATTCCCTCCGGGCACACCGCGCTGCTCGACGCTATCTATCTGGGCCTGGCCAAAATGCGCCACGCGCGCTACCGCCGGCATGCCTTGCTCATCATCTCCGACGGCGGCGACAACCACAGCCGCTACACCGCCGGGGAGATCAAATCCATGGTCGAGGAAGCCGACGTGCAGATCTATGCCATCGGCCTCTTCGACAGGATTTTCCGGACCCCGGAAGAGTCCGCCGGCAAGCGCCTGCTGACCAGTATCACGGAGGCGACCGGCGGCCGCGCCATCGCCCTCGGCAACCTGCGCAAGCTTCCCGAGGTGGCCGCCACCATCAGCAGGGAACTGCGCAGCCAGTACGTGATCGGTTATCTGCCGAGCAATGCCGCCCGCGAGGGGAAATGGCGCAGGATCAAGGTGGCCCTCACGCGTCCACCCGGCGCCGAACCATCCCAGGTCTACGCCAAGCGCGGCTATATGGGGCCGGCCAGATAAGGCGAAATTCGCGGAGAGGGAAGTACTGGTCGGGGCGGGCGGATTTGAACCGCCGACCCCCTGCGCCCAAGGCAGGTGCGCTACCAGGCTGCGCTACGCCCCGATCCTTTCCCGATTATACCGCCCCGGCCGCGCTGCCCGGCCGAACAACTCCACTCGGGCGCGGCCCGGGGCTATAATGCTCTCCAGCGATGACGCCCCCGCAATATGCCCTTGTGGCTTATGTGAGGAACTCGGTGGGAGAATTCGTTGAGAGTCTCCGCCGCGAGTTTCATCCCAAGCACGCGCACCTGCCGGCGCACATCAGCGTGCTGCCGCCGCGCCGCCTGCAAGGATCGGAGCGGGACGCGCTGGATATTCTGGAGCGCGTCTGCCGCCAGGTTGAGCCCTTCGAGATTGTGCTCGGCGAGGTGGCCAGCTTCGCCCCGATCACACCCACGGTCTTCGTCCGCGTCGCCCACGCGGCCTACCGCATGCGCGAGCTGCACGATCGGATCAACAGCGGCGCGCTGTGTGCCGACGAGCCCTGGCCCTACATGCCCCACCTGACCATTGTCCGCATGGATACGCCCGAAGAAATTGCGCCCGTGCTGGAAGAGGCGCGCCGCCGCTGGTCCGAGTTCAGGGGCAGCCGCCGCCTGCTGCTGGAGCAGCTCACCTTCGTGCGCGAAGCCGGCGAGAATCGCTGGACCGACCTCGCCCCCGTGCCCTTGGGCCGTCGTCTGGCGCCCACCCGCTGACTTCCGTTCCGCGGCCGTCATTCCACATAGCGCTTCCATATCCCGCCAGATGTGCTATAGTGGCTCGCGTTTCGCACTCCTTTCTCCCGAGCTTTGGATTGCGCAGCTAGGGACCGAAAATCTGAAACCACTTCGGGCTCCCAGCAAACACGAGAGTCCGCGGATCCTGGTTCCAGACCGCCCAGAAAATAACCCAGACCCCTGAGGGCGGAAAAGGCTATTACGATGTCTGTAGCGGAGATAGCGCCGAAAAAGCGGTGGAGCCATTCGTTTCGCTTCCGCATTTACGGCTTGGCCGTCCGCTGCAATCGCCCCATCCCGGGGGTCCACCCCAGCACCGAGACTTGCAGCCCGGACCTGACCATCTCCCTGGGTGAGATGCCGCCGGAGTTATCTGCCCTGGCCGACGACGCGGGCGAGCTCTGGTGGGCCAGTCCCTGGGTCGATGTGGATGGCCGGCCCTCGCACGTGATCCGCAAGATAAAAAGCGGCCAGTATTACCGCTTTCTCTGCAGCAGCGGCGCCCGCTTCGCGCTCGGTGGCGGCTGCCGGCACCTGTGGGCCACATGGCCGGACCAGGTCAGCGAGAGCGACATCGCCTTCTGCCTGCTCGGCCCCGTCATGGGCGCCGTCTTGCGCCTGCGCGGGACCGTCTGCCTGAACGGCAGCGCCGTGCGCATCGGTACCAGTGCCGTTGCTTTTCTGGGCAGCGCCGCCGGCAAATCCACCACCGCTATCGCTTTTGCTCATGCCGGACACCCCATGATCGCCGACGCGGTTGTCACCCTGGACCCCTGCGGCGGCCGCTACCTCGTTCATCCCGGCTATCCCCACCTGCGCCTGCGCAACGAAACCATCGAAAAATTCGGCAGTGCCGATGCCTTGCCGATGTTCGCCGCCGCTTGCGACAAACTCGACCTCATTGAAGAGGGCGCATTCCAGGACGAACCGCTGCCGCTGGCGGCGGTTTACATCCTCGGCGAGCGCTCCTGGCCGCCCGCTGCGGCGGTGAAGTTTGAATGGGTGAGCGCGCGCGAGGCCATCACGGTGCTGGTGGAAAACAGTTACGGCAACTTGCAACTGGGCGGCGCCATGCGCGCGCAGCAATTCGAGTTCCTGGGGCGCTTCCTTTTGCAGGTGCCGATACGCAAACTCACGGCGCCGGATGAGATCAGCTTTCTGCCCGCCGTGTGCCGCCGCGTCGTCGCCGACTTTCGTTCCGTGGCCGCATCCGCCGATTTCACGCTTGAACCGCGGGCGCGCAAGGCCGCCAGCGGCAGCTCGCGCTAGCAGGCTGCGGAAAAGCTCGATCGGGAGTCGGTTTTGAAGGGGCGCGGCTTCAGCCGCGCCGGACAAGTCCTTTATTCCTGTCATTCCGAGCGGGCTTCAGCCCGCGAGGAATCTGCTTTTCAGAGTTCTTCAGCAGCCTGCTAGCGCCGCCGATCGAACTCTTCCCGCCGCGTTTGTCGTTTATGCTCCACCGATTCGCTGCACGGTTCGTGTGAGTGTCGTACGCGGCGCGACTGTTATAATCGGTGTTTGCGGTGGGAGTAGCTCAACTGGCAGAGCACCGGACTGTGGCTCCGGACGTTGTGGGTTCGATTCCCATCTCCCACCCCAGATTCTAAAGCACTTGCACGCTCGCAAATCCGTTGACGGATTTGTTAGTCCCCCGCCGCTGCTCCTGCAAAAGCCA
>Ga0315268_10005734_pt1 | contig 13302 bp, 13 predicted proteins | sample C1_top_MG_FD_204535 | JGI IMG/M metagenome (GOLD analysis project Ga0315268, IMG submission 204535) | Sediment microbial communities from Yellowstone Lake, YNP, Wyoming, USA - C1_top | ecosystem: Environmental > Aquatic > Freshwater > Lake > Sediment | place: USA: Wyoming | collected 2017-08-01 | reverse complement strand
TTCTTAACCTCATTTTCTGTCCTCCTAATTTATGGAAGGGAACATCCCTTCTTCTTGAAGGGTGCATGCCCTTCTTCTCAGGGACTTTCGTCCCTGACCATTAGGTTTCCTTTTAAAGGGTACGGAATAACTGTCTCTGTCTGCATATAAATCTTCCGTTAGGGCTATTAGGCATAATAGCTAAAAATGGGTCAAAAGAAGGCTTCTTATTTTGAGATGTTTCATAATTATCGTCGATGAAATTTGACCTGTTCCATTGGGCTCTGTTGTTCTTTTCTTCAGTGGAGAATAATATCTATGGAGGACTCTCAGTTTCCATAATAAAGTTGAATCGCATCCTATATGGAAAAAGAAAGGAATTCTCTTTATTCGTCCAACAGATATTCTCTTCACTACAGAAATAATCTTCTATGAATCTAATCATAGCGTCAAATTTCCCTCCATGTATATAGACAACAGCCTTACCCCCAGCCCTAAAATATTTTCTCAGTGTTACAAAATATCGAGAATCCATCCCCCATACACTGTTCATACTGATATTTCCCAATTCTTTGCAGATGTGGGCATGCACCAATATCTCAATTCCCTCACTTACCTCTCCCCTTCGCCACATACCACACAAGAAGGCATGCATAAATGAGGAGTCCTGCCCTCGCCACCCATATCATGGGGGAAGCGGGAATGAACACCAAGACAATGATGACGAGATTGATGTATGGAAACTCTCCTTTGCCTTCAGGTTTCTGTATGACGAGTGTTGAAATCATGAGGTAACTTGCGAGTACGGTGACTGCCACCACGAAAGGGAATGGCAGTCCGGAGACCATGGCGAGCGTCAGGAAAAAGGCGGCGTTGGGAATGGGAATGCCTATATACTGACCTTTGGGAAGCACCGGATGGAGGATATTGTAACGGGCGAGCCTCATGACACCGCAGGCCACATAGACGAAGGCAATGGCAATGACCCACCAGTGCGGATTGAGACTCCAGAAGAGAAGCGACGGAGCGACCCCGAAGCTCACCACGTCGGAGAGGGAATCGAGGTTCATTCCGAAGTCTGATTCTTTTTTCGTCTTTCGCGCAAAGTAGCCGTCAAACCCGTCTGCCACAATGGCAAGTATTATGAGGCGGAAAGCCAGGGCGAGTTCACCCTTCAGTAAAAAAGTGCATGACAGAAGACCACAGAGCATATTGGCGAATGTGAATGTGTCTGCCGCCTTTAAATAATTATAAATATCATATGACATGAAAATACCTCAAGAGGTCATTTATAACCTTTTCGGCAAAGAGAAAGCATGTCATCCAACCCTGCATTCGTTTTTATGGCTGTGGGGCAGAAATGGGTCCTGGAGCAGTCGAATCCATTCTCTCTGAGGGATGAGAGTACATCATCACTCTTGGGAGGTGCAACCTTATAAACAGATGAAAGGGCATGGAGATCAAAATAGAGCGGACAATCGATCTCACTTTTTATGTTGCCGAGAATCCAGAAATCAGAAAGCTTTTCCAGGAATTCATTTTCCTTCAATGTGCCCAAATAGACGGGATATGAGTATGAGAGGGCTCCGCCGCATCTGGGACATGAGGAAAGAATTTCTTTTGTGGCTTTCCTCTCACCACACCGGCAGGAGTAGACAAACCCCATCTCACTGAAGGCGCCTGATGCTTTCCTCTTTCCCCTGGAGACAGACAAGAAGAGACGCACATAATGCCTGTGGGCATACGCGAGGAGTACCTTCAAAGAAAGGGAGTGATTGAAAGCCTGATTCATGACCTTGCTTATGAGTATGCGGACTCCGAGTTCCTTTAAAAAATCCGTCTTTAAAGGCATCACATTGTATTTCCTCATGCAGGCGAGAGGCGATGAGGAGAAGAGGGCGGCGGTGTCTGTGGCGGTGATGAAGAGAAAGGAGTTCTTGTGAAGCGCGCACATTGCAGAATCAAGGAAAATGACAGGAGAGCCAAATGGATCTATTTCCACGATGTCAAATTTATGCTGCCTCAAGAGGACATTCGCATCCGAACATGTGACGGGAATGGCGAGATTGTTCCTCAAGACATTTTTTTCCGCCAGTTCTGCCGCCTGCGGATTGCTGTCGTTTGCCCATGACTCGCACCCGCTCTCGAGGGCATACCGAATCGCCCTTACACCTGACCCGCACAATGCGTCGCACACTTTCTTTTTTTCCAACACCCTCACAATTTCGCAGGTGAGTGTCCTGTCTTTCTCCATATAGGGATTGAAGAAGGTTTGCGACTTTCTCCTCAGGCTTTCGGAGGGAATTTCTAGTTCTGCGGCACCCTCTCTCACACACACATTCATCGCTTCTCCTCTGTAACCTGTTTTATAAGCATTTTCTCTCTCTTGCGCAAGGCTTAAATGAGGGGGGGGATAGCATTTTTGTGAAAAAGGGTTATGTGTGGTCGAGTGAAATCTTTGCCTATGCGGTATGTCCCGTGAAATACAAACTCAAATATGTCGATAAGATTGATATTCCACCCACACGAGAGATGGTCTTTGGAGGTCTCTCCCACAAACTGAGGGAGGCGCTCACAAAAAAGGAGAATAAAATTCTGCATGGCGTGAGGAGGGAGTATGGTGTCTCAGACATTGAAAATGAGTATATGAGATATTATGATGAAATCTCCTCATATGCCATGGTCGAGTGTGCACGAGATTTAAGGAAAATAAGCGTAGAGGAGCAGGAGGCACTCGATTTAATAACGCAAGACTTCACATTGGAAATCAGGGTGAAAGCGGTACGGGTTTATCGCATCATGAACGCCATCGGCATTGAAGGAGATAACCTCGCCGAATACATGGCTCCGCCATGGCGTTATGCAGCATATAAAATAATGGACAAGGAACTCGCCATGGCCTGCGTGGTCGACCGGATTGAGAGGCATGCGGGCACATTCTATCCCGTGGAAATAAAGACAGGGAAACCTCCTGCAGAGGATGTCTTCTGGCCCCAGAAAATCCAGCTTTCCTGTCATGCCATGCTCGTCGAGAGCCACTTTGCCGCACCCGTCTCCTTTGGGTTTGTAGAATACACTCAGGTGGCAGAGAAGAGACCGGTCATGGTGACAAGTGAGATAAGAAAAAAAGTGGAAGACATGAGGGACAGCATTCGTGAGGGGGCAATCGGGGAGAAGAATACCATCTCCTGTGCCTCGTGTGAGTACAGAGGCGTGTGCCCATGATAAACGTCACAGACCTCACCAAGTACCTCTTCTGTCCCTATGGATTCTACGCAGAAAAGGTATTGAAGGTGAAGGTTCCGCACACATCCGAAATGGTGAAGGGTTCCATCATTCACAGGATCGAGGAGGTCATTGCGAAAAAGGATGCGGGCATCGTGTCACTTGTGACGCTGGAGATGTCTGAGAGGGAAATCTCCGAACTGCTCTATGAAAACTGGAAGAGGATAATAAAGAGGGAGGTGCTGAGGAGGAGAGAAGACCTTGAGACAGCCGGGGAAGACCACATTTCCTTCATCAAGGGTCTGAAGCATTCTTTCAGGAATGAAGCCATTGTGAGAGGCATAAAGATGAAGGAAATCATCGGCAGGGAGGAATTCAGGTTGTATGAGACACTCACAGAAGAAAGAGTAGAGGATGAGGGGTTGGGTCTTCGTGGCGTGGTGGACAGAATAGAGATAATCGAAGGGCACCACATCCCCGTCGAGATAAAAAGCGGAATCCCCTCCCTGAGTAAATTGCATAAACTTCAGCTTGCTGCCTATGTGATGCTCTGCGAGAGGAAGTATGGAGAGGAGATTCCCTTCGGATTTCTCTTCTTCACCATGTTAGATGATAAGATAGCGATTTTTTTAACAGAGGATTTAAGAGAGGATGTTTTGGAAATCAGGAATGAGGTGGAAAAGGTATTGGGAGGGTTCATCCCAGAAAGAATAAGAAGGAAAAATTGCGAAAATTGTAAATACTTTAATTTCTGTTTTGGTGAAGAATAGATAAAATATTTAACGAAAGCTATATATAGTTGGATAAGACATGGTGTTCTAAACAGGCAAAAGCATGTTTTTTGCGGTCTTTGATGTGTGTTTGGTGATAGGATGACTGATATTTGTCCAGAGTGCGGTAGCTCAAGAATTATTCATAATATTGACAGGGCTGAGGCTGTGTGCGGGGATTGCGGTCTCGTCGTCACCGAGCAGATTTATGACACAGGCCCAGACTGGAGGACATTCGAGAACGACCAGGAATCACGCGCCCGCGGCGGGCCACCACAAACATTCACCATACACGACAAGGGTCTTTCCACGACCATTGACTGGCGAAACCGCGATGTTCAGGGAAGGGACATCACGCCACTCTCGCGCTCCCAGATTTACCGCATGAGGAAATGGCAGAAGAGGATTTCCATTTCTGATGCAGCCTCGCGTAACCTCGCCTTCGCCATGTCAGAACTAAACAGGCTCACCTCTCACCTCCGCCTCCCCAAGAATGTGAAAGAGACAACTGCCGTCCTCTACAGGCGAGCAGTCAAAGAAAAACTCATCCGCGGGCGAAGCATCGAGAGCATCGTGTCCGCCTGCCTTTACGCAACCTGCCGTCAATGCAAGATTCCGCGCACGCTCGATGAGATAGCGGAACACTGCGTCATTGACAAAAAGGAGATAGGAAGGAGTTACAGATACATAATGAGAGAACTCGGCATAAAGCTTTTGCCCACCTCGCCTTCCGAATATATCCCCCGATTTTCTTCAGTGCTCAAACTCTCCCCCAAGGTGCAGACACGCGCCATGGAAATCCTGGAGGAAGCCATTCAGCTTGGCTTGACTTCGGGCAAAGGTCCTATGGGTGCCGCCGCAGCTGCACTCTACATCGCCTCAATCCAGGAAAACGAGAGGCGCACACAGCGTGACGTCTCAGAGGCTGCGAAAGTGACAGAAGTCACCGTGCGCAACAGGTACAAGGAATTCCAGGAAAGGCTGAATCTGGAGATAGAAATTTAGAATACCTGAAACTTAGAAGGAGTACGCAGTGAACGAAATCATTAAAACAATCAATTTATCCAAACATTATGGGAAAGTTCGTGCTGTTGACAATGTTTCCCTGAGTATTAAAAAAGGTGAAATTTACGGATTTCTGGGGCTCAATGGCGCAGGTAAAACGACCACCATCCGCCTACTTTTGGGAATGATTCATCCGACCTCCGGCGCATCCTTCTTATGCGGTAAACGGGTTCATTCCGGAGATAACGAGATATGGAAAAACGTTGGGTATCTGGTGGAAATACCCCGTTCATACCCCGACCTTACCGTCAGGGAAAATCTTGAGATCACACGTCGACTTCGATTCATATTTGATAAAAATTCCGTTGATACTGTGATTGATAAACTGCGACTGAGCCCATATGCAGATAGAAAGGCAAAAAATCTATCTTTAGGCAACGCGCAGCGCCTTGGGTTGGCAAAGGCACTTATGCACAACCCGGATATATTGATATTGGACGAACCATCCAACGGACTGGACCCTTCAGGCATTGTCGAGATCCGGGAATTGCTGCATGACCTCGCATTCAATCATGGAGTAACCATCTTCATATCCAGCCATATCCTAGGTGAGATATCCAAGTTTGCCACGAGGATTGGAATTATTCATGAAGGACGCTTGATACAGGAAGTCGATGCCCACCAATTAGACAGGCTTCGCCGTAAGCGCCTCCTGCTTGATGCTCTCGATAAAGAAGCGGCCAGAAAAGCTCTTATTAAAGAAGGCTATTCGGTGAACGTATCTGAAGAAGGAATCCTAGAAATAAGGAGCGAAAAAGCCATAGAACATCCTGAGGATATTGCAGCAATGTTAGTACACGCGGGGTTGCCACCAACATTATTGAGGGTTGAAGAGGAAGACCTAGAATCTTATTTCCTAAGAACCATCGGGATGAGGGGGGCATGAAATGAAGGGCATGCGTGCAGCCTTGTGGGCCGAGATTCTGAAAGCTCGTAGGTCTACGATGCTCTGGGCAACCGTTCTGGCTTTCTTATTCATACCCATGATGATGGGCGTATTAATATTTGTCATAAAAAATCCAGAAATGGCACAGAAATTTGGCATGATAGGTACCAAGGCAGCTATGTTAAGATTTGGCAATGTGGATTGGTCAGCCTATCTCGGATTGCTTACTCAAGCCATGGTCGGGATTGGGCTTTTGGGGTTCGGATTCGTAACGAGTTGGGTCTTCGGTCGTGAGTATTCTGATCGCACTATTCCAGACCTGCTGGCGCTGCCGGTCTCACGGTTCTCAATCGTCGTATCGAAATTCATCGTCGTGCTATCTTGGTGTACCTTACTCTCATTCATCCTTTTTTGGTTTGGGTTAGTAATAGGAGGAGTTCTTCACCTTTCAGGATGGTCCGATGAAATCATTTTTCTGGGTGCCCGCAGATTTGCCATGACTTCTCTTCTCACTATATTGCTATGTACGCCGGTCGCATTCTTTGCGAGTTACGGCCGCGGGTATTTGCCTCCCATGGGGTTTATCATTCTCACTCTTATCATTGCGCAATTCATCGGTGTGGTAGGACTCGGTCCATATTTCCCATGGGCGATTCCGGGATTATACATCGGTGGAGGGGAAACGGAAGGTATACAATTGGGGGTGGCGAGTTATCTTATTCTCTGCTTCACAAGCATAGCAGGATTTCTCGCAACACTCGCGTGGTGGCGTTTGGCAGATCAAACTTAGAGTTAGGTTCTATTTACACTGCGTGGCATATCTTTCGCAAGCCCTCTCAATGTGCCATAAAAGAATCTCAGAATCCTTCAGTCTCGAGCACAAACTTGTGTTTTCTTCCTGGTATGCCATGTGCATGCCGCGCTGGTTTTTGTGGCGTGGGTTTGGGTCTTCTTTGAGGTATGATTCTGGGCATCCTTATCCGCCTGAGCATCATGACCATCGAGCTCACGATATCTCTAATTCTTCGCCTGAATGCGTAGAGAAGTGCGAGTATGAAAATTGCCGCGGCGGCTGCCCCGGCATAGGGTGCAATCTCTTTTTCCCGCTTCAAGCCTGTTGCAAAGGAGTCCTTCGCCTTCCTGCCGAGTCTTTCAAGAATTGAAGGTTGGACGGCTGGTGCGGGTATCTCCTGAGGCGCCTGTGTCACTATGGGGGCAAACGTTAGTGTTGGTGTTGCGAGCTGCTCTGCGGGCGCAGGACTTTTCTGCGGGGAAGGCGTTGCGGGCATGACGGGTGCCGGTGTTGGTTTCACCACGGCGGGTTCTGGTGCGGGCGGCGGAGGGGACACTTTCATCTTGTAGGTGCCCGAGTCATCCTCTCGACCGTCTGCGAATATGACGAGGCTTTGGGGGAACTCCGAAAAGTTGAGCGTGACAGTATAAGTTACGGTCTTTCCACCCGCGACATCCTGTTTTATGGGCTGGACGGTGAAGTTGGTGAATCCTTTGAAAGAGAGCGTAACATCATGTGCAGTCCTCAAGCCCCTGTTGGTGACATCAACCTGAAGCGCGAGTGTGGTGCCGGTCATGTCAATCGCGCTCGCCGTCATGGAGTTTTTGAGGAAATAGGTCGTGCCTGACTTGACATTGACAATGATGAGATTCTGCCTTGCATTGGAGGTGAACGCATTTCCAGAATTGCCTTGGTCGGCATTGGGTGTTGCGCCATTCTTTATTATGGTCAGTGTGGATACAGAGGAGGTAACGCCCGGGTCATTGCCCGAGGTTCCTTTCACATCTGTCGTAATCCTGCCTGTCTCCATGCAGGCACTCGTGGATAGGTAAACAATAGTTGAGGCGCCCGGGTCGAGTGTGACTTCCAAGCGATCCAGTGAGACGCTCCAACCCGAAGGCGGCTGTGTGAATGTCAAAGTTATTTTATCGGTAGTGTCTCCCTTATTCCGGACGGTGACGGGGAAGACCGCCTTCCCGCATTTCAAAATCTCTTTTGTCTGGGAGGGGGGTGAGAGAAGAATGTCTACGACCATGGTTTTACTCACCATGGTGTTGGCATCATCCGACTGCTCTTCTGTCTGGTCTGAGTCCACCGATGCTATGTTGGTAATGACTCCTGTGAAATCATTTCCCACCTTCACCTTGAGTCCCATAATCTTTGTCTGACCAGGGGTAAGCGTTCCAAGATTCCATGTGATTGTTGCGGTGCCTGTCCCGCCCTCTGTGATTGAGCCAGGGACGAGTGTGGCTCCGGAAGGAATGGCATCCGTGAGTGTGACCCCCGTGGCATTTGCCGTGCCATTGTTTTTCACCGTAATGGTGTAGGCGAGCGTTTCATTGGGGCGGGCTGTGAGTTTATCCACGTCCTTTGTGATGGAGAGAATGGGTTGCGAGGTGACCAGAGTCGTCGCTGTCGCGGAGAGGGACTCAGTCTGCGCAGAGTCGATTGTGGCGGTGTTTGTGACTGTCGTCCCGTTGGGGACGAAGGGAGAAACCTTGACTACGATTGTTACAGAACCTGAAGCGCCAGCTGCAAGCGACCCGATGGTGAACTTGTTGTTGGTGCCTGTGTCCGGAGTCGGAACAGAGGATATGAAAGTCGAATTTGTGTCATAGGATTCTGTGATGACCACATTGGTGGCATTGAGTGTCCCCGTATTGGAGTAAAGGAGTGTATAGGTCAGATTCTGCCCCGCGTTCACGGGGTCCGGAGTATCCGTCTTCACAAGAGAGAGGATGACTGAGGAAACAGTCGTCTCTGTCTCTGTCTCAGTATTCTGATTCTGGTCTGATGTGATTGTCGCCTTGTTTGTAAGAACGGTACCCTCGGGAAGTGCTCCCACGGAAACCGTAATGACGATTGAGCCTGATTTTCCCACATCGAGTGTGTTCATGCGCCAGACGTTGTTGCCTTCTGTGGGGGGAGGCACGGAGGAGACGAATGTGACCGACTGGGGATAGGTCTCCACGATAATGACGTTTGTGGCGTTCATGTCGCCTGTATTGGAGTAGGTGATGGTGTAAGTGAGAGAGGAGTTGACGGGCACGGGGTCAGGGGAATCGGTCTTTCCTATGGTGAGTATGGGGGTAGAATGAATTGTCGTGTCCGCCTGGGACGTCTGGGAGACGGTCTGGTCGCTTGTGATTGCGGCGATGTTTTTTATGATGGTTCCATTGTCGAGAGGGGAATTCACCTTTACTCTGAGTGTGACAGAGCCTGTCTCGCCCATCGCGAGCGTTCCCAGATTCCATGTTACCTTCGTACCGGATAATGTCCCTCCCGATACATACGAGGTATTTGCGGGAATGGTGTCTGTGATGATGGCATTTTGCGCATCTGAAAATCCCGTGTTTGAGTAAGAGATAGTGTATGTCAAGATATCTCCCGGAGATGCCTCCTGTTTGTCCACGCTCTTTTGTATCCGGAGCACGGGGGAAAGGTTGACGTCTGTTGTGGGCACCGTGTCTTCAGGAAGCCCATCGAGGCTCGTACCCGCGTAGGCGTAAAGACGGAATGAATAGGGATTGATACCCAAAGAGGCGATGTCTTTCAGTCCTGCCTCTATCACCCCATCATACGCGAAGCTCACCTTCGCCGAATCGATGCCTGCGACATGGAGTCCATTATTTGAATACTCAATGGTGATATCAAAAATGCCGTCGTTATTCTTGTCAATCCTGAATCTGTAAATCTCATTTATGCCTACTCCGGGTTGATCGGTAGGGAATGTTGTATCCCTGTCCCCATCACCATCGGCGTCTCCTGGCAACCCCCTGACGTCCATCCTGAAGTAGAGTTTATCTGCTTCATAGTAAACCCAGATGCGTGTCATCTCATAACCAGAATCATACGGTGCGCCGATATCGTTTTCCCCATCTGAAATCTGGAATGCGCCTGTCGGCCAGTCGGTGCCAATCCCATCTATGGTTAAGGCTGCCCTGGCAGGAGCCAGAAAAGAGAAAGCTACTATGGTTATCAGGGCACATGCCCTCATGATATGGGCTTTTTTCTTCATCATTAATAACTATTGCTAATCAATAGTATATAAGGCTTTCGGTGGCGAAAGCCTTTAAGATAAGGCAAAATTGAAGCTCTCTCACATATAACGTACGGAAAATGGAATCATTGGCTCAAAAACCGAGACCAATCAGGGAGGCATCCATTTTTTAAAGAGCCCTATTTTCGCACAAGAAGAATACGATTTTCTCAAACCTTCTCAAAGACCCTGAATGTTGGGTCTTTCCCCGCGAATCGTCTTTCGTATGAGCCCGTTATCTCTTGGGCTTCCTCGTTTTCCGAATTGAATGCGAGGTATTCCTCCAAATCTCGGAGGGTGTTGAACGCGAGCTGCTCTGTCACGGTTGTTCTGTCCTCTATGATCTGATAGGGGAAATATTGCTTATTCACCGACTGGAAAATGGAGGTGGATGCGCAACCGTGGGCGAGCCAGAAGGGCATTATCTTCTCATGCCAGAAGGTGACGAATTCATCGAGCTTATCCTTGGGCAGGACGATGGTCCATTGGGCGATGAGCATGAAAAGGTATGAATCCTAGATTATAAAAGGGTTTGGGGAGGGAAAGAAAAGTGGGAGACGATCACACGAATACCCTCATCCCTCAACCATATCTCGCATGAGTTGCCAACCCCTTTCCCTAAACGACCGTCGTCTCATGGAGGCACCATCGTATGACGTTTTTCATGAGTCTCCAGTTGTCCTCATTGAATTCGGGATGGGGGCCGAAGAGGAACACCCTGCCGCGCCCGTACTCGAAGGCGACCATGGCATCCTTGCCGTTTGCCTCATAAGTGCCCACGACGGTGACGTTGCTGTCTTTATCGGGGCGAATGATGATGCCTGTGCAGTAGATATCGAATGATTGTGGAAGTGATTGGGCCACGGGATGTCCGGGGTCCGCGATATTGATTCTGCAGGTGCCCTGCAAATCGAGGTCTGAAGAGGATGCCACCTGTCTCTGGATTAAATCCAGATTCCAATTCCCGTATGCGAAAAGGCTCCCGCCGCAGATTCCTATATAGGCGCCTCCCGCGTAAATGAATCTCCGTATGTTCTCCTTGCCTTCAGAAGTTATGTCGTGAGAATACGTGCCAGAGTCTCCTCCTGGGATGAGGAGTATCATGAATCCATCAAGCCTCCCCTCGTTTATATCCTCCGCCGTGACGGGGGCGAGTTTGTATCCGATTGATTCAAGCATCTTCTTTGTGGGCTCGTACCCCTGCTGCCAGACGTTCTGGCTGTAGAGTGCGATTGTGGCGGCGCTTTTCTCCTCACCGGCAGTGCGTGTCTTTTGGTAAACCACGCATGCGATGAGGAGTAGTGCCATAATGGCAATAGCATAAAGTGACCTTCGATCGAGGCGTACCATGCACAATCCATGGGGAATCCTATTATAAAGTTATTGGTAAAACTACTAAAGCTAATAGTTACTAAATTCCTAATCTCTCCGGCACAACCCTTAAAAAGTTTATCGGAGAGGAGATTCGATGCCTTCTGTCAGAATCGAAAGAATCGTATCCGAGAATCCCACGACAAAAACCTTCTACTTTGACACACACTTTCAGGCGAGCCCCGGTCAGTTTGCCATGGTCTGGATTCCTGGCGTGGACGAGAAACCCATGTCTTTTTCGGGGAGGAATTCCGTCACCATAAAAGCGGTGGGTCCCTTCTCGAAGAGAGCCTTAAAACTCGCGAAGGGGGACATGCTTGGCGTGAGAGGTCCTTACGGGCGCGGGTTCGAATTCTCGGGAGAGCGTGTCCTGCTCGTCGGGGGAGGATTCGGTGTTGCCCCCCTGAAGTTTTTCGCAGAGGAAGCCGTGAGGAAAAAGATGAAGATTAAGACAGTGCTCGGGTTTAAGACGAAGGAAGATGCGTTCTTCATGCGCGAGTTTGAGAAAGCGGGAGAGCTTGTGGTGTGTACCGAGGACGGGTCGTGCGGAATCTGCGGTCTCGTGCTCGCAGGGCTTGTAGACAAGGGGAGGCGCTACGGGTGCGCATACGTGTGCGGCTCTGAATCCATGATGCGTGAGGTCAGAAAGGAGCTTCCAATGAAGTCCCAATACCTTCTCGAGCGATATATGAAGTGCGGAATTGGGGTGTGTGGATCCTGCGAGATAGGGGGGTTGCTCGTGTGCAGAGACGGTCCCATGTTCTGGGACCATGAGTTACCTTCAGACTTTGGCATTGCGAAGCGGGATGAGTGCGGCAGAAAGATTTTTATCTGATTTTTAGCTTTATTCTCCATGAAAATCATAGTCATTTCAGACATCCATGGGAGAAAGGAGAATCTCGACTCCGTTCCCTCCTGCGACCTTTATCTGCTCTGTGGCGACATTACCCGCTTCGGAGCTGGCTATGAGGCGGAGGATGTCCTCTCGCACCTCAGGGGGAAGATGTGGTCTGTGCTGGGCAATTGCGACGATGAGCAGGTGCTGGACTACCTTAAAAAAAACGATATGTCCCTCCACATAAAAGAGAGGGAGTATGATGGACTCACAATCTTCGGGGTAGGCGGCGGAAGGAGGGCGACAGGGGCGACCCCTACAGAATTTACTGAGGAGCAGTTCGCCGCCATGCTTCCCGCAAAAAGGGTGGACATCCTTGTCACCCACTCGCCCCCGCGTGACTGCCTCGACACAGCCATGTTTGGCATGCACGCGGGCAGCACTGCCATTCGGAAATACATAGAAACCTATCAGCCCGTCTTCGTTTTCTGCGGTCATGTCCATGAGGCGAGGGGGCAGGAGCACATTGGGACAACAACAGTGGTGAACCCAGGTCCCCTCAAGGAGGGTTACTATGCAGAAGTAGACGTGGAAAAGAAAACAGTTGAACTGAAGAGAATATAAAAAAAAGAAAATCGATTTCCGCAATGTACGATCACGGAATAGTTTTCTCCAGATTGTCTCTTATGTGAGCCGGCTCATCAGAACGCGATTCCCAAGAAGTGCAGTATGAGTATGAGCAGCACTCCTCCGACTCCTCCGATTGCCGTGATGAGAATTGTCCAGATGTTTATGGGTATGGCGACGATGCCCAGAATCTTGAGCAGGGCGAGTATTATCAACCCTATGATGGAGTTCCAGGCGAGCTTCCCTATGGTCTTGAGGAAGTAGAAAAGCACGACCACCAAAAGAATCACGAAGAGCAGGGATATCAGTTGTGCGAGCATTTTATCACCTCCTATCACCTCTTCCATCTCTTCTCTATGTCTTCCCTCTTGAAGCCGAATCGCTTGTTAAGGAACGCGTAGGTGCCTTCAAGGTTCTGGCTGAGGTCCTTGAGATATGCCGGATTGTTGAGGCAGGAATCCTCGGGAATCTTCTGGCCAGGCACTGGGACGG
>Ga0315268_10005733_pt1 | contig 13302 bp, 5 predicted proteins | sample C1_top_MG_FD_204535 | JGI IMG/M metagenome (GOLD analysis project Ga0315268, IMG submission 204535) | Sediment microbial communities from Yellowstone Lake, YNP, Wyoming, USA - C1_top | ecosystem: Environmental > Aquatic > Freshwater > Lake > Sediment | place: USA: Wyoming | collected 2017-08-01 | reverse complement strand
CGCAGTCCATCGCATATGCCGCACCGCAGGCATTCGAACCACCCCATCCGCCTACATAGTAGTTCGCGGCCAGGTATGCCGCGAGGACAGAATCCTTGTCAGCATTGTTATCCCAATCGAGGAGCCCTTGCGAATGGTAATTCTTGACCTTGTCCCGCGCGACATCAAGGGCTTTCTTCATCTTCAATGTGCCCATGCACAGCGAGTCTGAGACATTGAAGGGGTTGAAATTCTCCGGGTTGCAATCATACGCCATCGCGAGCACGGCTTCGGATATAAGGGGCCTCGTGCCGGATACCTTGCTTTTCTCGAAAAACAGGTTTCCGCCGGCGCTAGGGGTGAGGATAGGATCCATATATCTCCAGTACGGCCCGTTATTATGCTCAGCCCTGTACTGAGCTGGCCAGAATGTGTATGGCGCCTCAAGGCTTCCGGTCAGGCCGAGGCCCAGGAACCTGTATGCAGGGGTCTTCGTAGGCGGATCTGGTTCGACCGCAGGATCATGCGGTATCGGGAACGGGTCTGCGTTCTGGCATGTGCCTGCATAATCCATGAAATCGTATCCAGCGTCATATGTCGCGCTCGCAGCGTCGAAGCATCCCCAAGAAACAAGAGGGCATGGCGGCGTATAGCCTGAACTCGATAACGTGGGCGCAGTGACGACCGCGTATTTGCACGGGTCGAACCCGCTCTCCGTGGCGATGAACGCGCGCACGAGCATCGGGTCCAGGTCGCGCTGCTCTGCCCACAGCTCTACCTGCGGCGAATAAGCAGTGCATGCATCCACTGTCTCGCCCGTGCTCTGAACATAAATCGCGTGGTTGACGCCTCCGCCCAGCATGGATTTGAACGGCGCCGTCTTATTGCTTGCAACGAGGCACGCGTCGCATCGGATGAGCGCAGCTGTGGCCGGGTCTTTTAGGTCCGGGGTCTGGAAATCAGTGACATCGTTATCGCCCCCGGAACCGAACGTCATGCTCCCTATGAAATCAGGGTTCGTGTTGAAATCGCAATAACCGGCAGAGGCATTCGAGAATAGGATCATGGTCGTGGGCGTCGGATGGTCCACTGTGCTGGACGAATCCGGCTGCTTGCCAGGGATAGTCGTGAAACCCTGGCAGATACCGTACCATGGCTGCATGCGCGCAGTATTCTTGGCGAGCGCGCAGTCATTGCATTTCAGAGGGTTGCCAGGACGGATCGATGTCGAATTGAATGAATATGCCGCGATCCCGATGATGCCCTTCTTGCTGTAGGAAGTGATGCCATCGAAGAAGACTGTCTTGTAGGCCTCCCTGACAGTGTTCTCGTCCCATGTGCAGGAATCCACAGAATCGTTTGTGCCCGGATCGAAGAGGACATATGGGATGATCGTCGGCTTCTGATAAGTGTAAAGAGCGTATTTCGAGAAATTCATCACCTGCTCCTTGATGAGGTTAGCGTCGCATGTGCGCGCGTATTTCCCGTTGATGCCGAAGGCGATGAGGTCGACCTGGCCCGGGATGTCTGAGATGTCCATGACATGCTTGAGGCCGTTGTAATCGTTCAGTTTCGGAGCGAGGGCCACGAAGCAATATATCTGATCGCTCGCCTGCGGGTTGCTCGCGCTGTTCCTCACGTTGTGGCAGCCTGCGTTTATCGCACGGATCTGCTGCGCAATCGCCTGGACATCGGTGGGTGTGTCGTTGTAATCGATCTCAGTCGTTATCACGACCGGCCCGACAGGCCCGTTGGATAGGCGCCCCTGCGTGACCGATGCACCGCCTGTTGCCAGCGAGTTCGCGATTTGGGTCGGACGAGCCTGGTCGATCGGGCCACCTTTGGTGTAGTTCGTGCTGTAGAGAACATAGACTGGGATCACATTCTTGCTCAGCATGCAGACAGCCCGGCCTGGATTCGGGATAGGATATTTCTGCGAGTCTGTCTGGACAAGCCATTGCACCGCGAGGTTGAGTTTTTCTGAGCAGAACTTGTCGGCATCAGAGAAATCGCCGAAAGTCGTGCCTGTCCCTATCCCGAAAGGCCTTAGCAGGAAATCCTTGTAGGTGCCGTTCGCGTAGCCCATGAACTGCTCGGGCGTGCAGTTCCGATCGAAATAGCAGTACTGGCCGATGAGGTCGGTCATTCCCTTGAAGATCCCTGTGTTGTTCTTGCAGACCATGCACCAGCAGGTGCCCATCGTGCAGTTCTCGATCTTGCTGGCGTCATACGGCGAAGCGTTGTAATACATATCTTTCAAGTAGGCGTTGTTGAGCTGCGCCTGCGAATCGCCGATGAGGCTCAAGCATCCGGGCAAAAAGAACAATGCGGCGACGATGGCGATGATGATAAGCGTTATCGGAATATATGCAAGGACGCGCCTCTCCATGACCAACTATCGATGGGTAAATAAATAAATGATTCGGAAGGGCGAATTTATCTCACGAGCCGTAGAGCCTGACACCGCATGTCGGGTTCTTGCATCGCACGCCGCGCTGGTTCATGATGCCGCATTTCGGGCATGAGATCATCCTGTCCCGCATATCCGGCCGGAAGAACCTGTTGATTCCTGCGGCTGAGCGCTCGGCGAAGCTGCGCATGCTCTCCGTGAACGGTTGCCCATGCCCGCCTTTGGCCCTCATCGCCCATTTGGACATGATGTCCTTCGGGGTCCAGGAAGGCGGCATGAATGGCAGCGGCAGATGGAGCAGGAAAGTCAGCGGGCTCGCCCAGCCGTAGATCGGGTTCGACATTATGCCGAAGTTGCGCAGCTCGCCTTCCCTTCTGGCTGCGAGGGCTTCTGCCGAGATTGTCCTGCGCGTGGTGTTGTCGAGTGCAGCCTTGCGGACGCCTGCGTCGTGGTAGAACGCTCCCTCCTTCATGCGGTAGAGGTACTCGGCCATAGGCGAATCCAGTATGAGCGTGTTGCGGTAGTTGTAGGCGCTTGCGCCAGGGTTGCAGTCATAGGTCCTCAGGTTCGCGAAAATGCCTTTCCTGGAGTGGAGCAGGTCGGCCGGACCCTGTTGAAGGCCTCTAATAAAGTCTGAACCTGCCAATTGCGAGCGCTCCATAGAGCCTCCCCAGTAATTGAGCTTCCTGATGCGGTCAGAGGTCTTGCCGCCGAACCAGCTGAACGAGAACGGGTTGAACGACTGCATCCATTCGCTGAACCTGGGCGCCGTGTGGTCCCACATGCGCATCGGGTCGCCAGTCATATCCCATTTGGACGGGTATCCCTGCATAGCCATCTGCATGCCCCTGACCATGGATTGGTAGGGCATCAGCATCCTGCCGGCTAGATCCATCGGGAATCCGTAAAGGGCCATGAAGTTCGTGAATTCCCCTTTGCTCAAATATGCGCGGAGGTTGTCCCTGACTTTGTATGGGACCGCAGGACCCATGTTGAAACCAGCAGCGAATGTCGCGGAGCTGCCGTATGATGATGATGCTTTTGCAGGGTGACGGTCGATCGCATAGTCCCAGACCTGGTGGAATCTCCAGTGATCTGCGGCCAGCTGGTTGAAAGCCACCTGTTCGTCCTTGTTCAGGTATTTGGTATATTTGCCTGAACCTATATCGGCCACAAGCTCCCTCGAGCGCTGGCGGTAGAGCTCTGAGAGCGGGGTGATGTCGTATGACGTGCGGAGCATATGGCCGCCTGCAAGCAACGAGACCTTGGAGATGTAGTCGCCCATGTGGAGCGCGATGTCCCTGAAAGGCTTGAGTATGGTTGTGAGCTGAGGAGCATCCACGCCGAAGAAACGCAGCGTCGAGGGGGCGAGCGGGGTGACCTGGCGTTTGGCTTCCACGCTGACAGCCGCCTCGTGCCAGTAGCGGGAATAATCATAGGTGGTGGTGCCGCAATGCCATAGGACCGCGGCCAGGACCGTCTCGCGGTCGTAATCGTATCCGCCTTCTTTTGCCCAGCTTTTCACCCGGTTGACGAAGCTATCCCATTCCTTCGGGTCCTTGACCTGGCCTACCCGGCCATATTCTGCGGCTAGGTCGTCGCGGTTCGCGAACTTGACCTGTACATCCTCTGGCGCGAACGCGCGGAGCTGGCCTTTGTTGTCCTTCAGCGCGAGCGAGCCCCCTATGATGCGGTCGGAGTCGGCGAGTAGCATGCCTTTCTTGTAGTAGGCGAAGCCGCCTTCATACATGCTGACCATGGCCTTGTTGGATTTGGCGATCTGGTCATATGTGACCGGCTTGCTGATGACATCCTCGAATGCCTGGTGGTGCTCGCCTAGGAGATTCTTGAGCCTGGCCAGCTGCTTGGGGTTCGTCATATCGAGCTGCTCGATAAAACGCATGCTCTCATGGTTGGATTCGAGCCCCTTGTTCTTCATCGCCTGCTCGAGGAATCCTGCCATCACGCCGTTATAGAACCGCATTGTCTCTTTCGTGGTTCCGTAGGTGTTCTGGCCGTAGAGCGAGTTGAAGCGTGATTCCATATCCTGGCGGAGCAGGTCTGCTATCCAGAGCTTCTTGGCTTCCAGGCCCCTGCGCTCGACCGACCAGTTGCCGGCTGCCGAGAGCTTGTCCAGCTCAGCCTCGAGCGATGCCTTGAACGGCGTTATGTGGCCTTTCTCGAAACGTGATTGGACCCACTGGCCCAGTGCGAAGTTCTCACGGGCCTTTATCTCAGGGCTCCAGAACCTCTTGATGTCCAGGAGCGTCGCGTTCTTCGGCATCTCGTGCTCAGGCTCTGTCCCCTTATACGCGCTTCCGCCTCCCCACCAGGCCATGGCACCAGTGCGTTTATCCACCTCGCCTGAGACCGGGAGCTTGCCAGCACCAAGGCTGAACGCGACTAGTTCCGCGATGCTCGCACTGTTTATGCTTTTCCCTTTCAGGCTCTGGAATTCGCGCGCGTATTCCTCAGTGAAGAGGCTCTTCAAATACTGCCTATTCCTCTCCTCCACCAGCTGGAGCTCGCCTATGTTGCGCATATGCTCAGGAAGGTGCTGCGTGCCGGTCGATGGCGCCAGCGTCGCGATGCGGTTGGCGGCTTCAAGGGTCCCCATCATCGCGTACTCGCGGATGCCTCCGCCCTTGTAGCCGTCCTCCTTGTCTTTGACCATCTGGCGGAAGACCAGGCTCTCCCAGATCATGGATCCCCGGGGCGTATCGCCGCCGACATGGCTGTAATACGCGTTATCGGCGTTCTTGTCGCCATGCGAAGACGCGATCCTGCGGTTGTTCTCGGTCTCGAGCGCTTCCTGGATGTGGATCATCTTTATGTAATCCGGGATGGCCATCTTCTCGATGCCTTCGAGCTTGTTGGAAACGAAATCCGCACGGGAGTCGATATATGCCCCATGGGCTTTCGCAGCGTTTGTGAGCGCAGCGAGCTTTTCTGATATTGATTTGGTGTGATCGGAAAGTATGCGCTCGACTTCCTGGTCGATGGAGTGGACAGACGAATTGTAGTTGATGCGTTTCAGTATGTCGATGTTCTTCACGCCGAGGTCAGCGAGCTCGGCTTCGCCAATATCCGAGCGGATGTTGGCCTTCTTGTACCACTGGCGCAGGACATAGCGCATCTGGTCATTGAGCGCCTCGTCGCGAAGCGTGGTGTAAAGATGCGACATCTTGTCATGGACCGGGAACATGTGGCCTATCTCGATATTCGAGGGGTTTGTGTTCATCTGGCGCACGGCCCATGCAGCGACAGACGATGTCTTTGCCCTGGACTCGAGCGCTGCCATCCTTCCTGGTTTCAGATCCACGATCGTGCGTCCTATGCCGCGGGCCATCTGGGGCGCTTCTGTTACAATCCCTTTCACCATCCTTCCGCCAGCCCGCGCGCTCCTGAAGCCTGAGTCTATAGTTCCGCTGACAAGGCCGCCGACTTGCGTATAGCGGTTCACGCCAAGGAACTTCCCGACCGTGTTTGATAGCGTGTAGTGCATGGCGCTCTGCTGAGTTACCTCTGGGTGCGCTGTCAGCACAAGGAGAGTATCCATTACACGCCTGCCTTTCAGGTAATCATCGATGGACCTGGCAAGAAGCTCCTCCCGTCCGCCTTTTGCAAGGAGAGGGTTGAGTATCTGCTCGCGTATATACTTGTATTGCGCATCCCTGTATTTCTCAGGCCGGATCAATGCCAGATCCATCAGCTCGTCCTTGGATTTCCCGAGCATGATGCCGCCCTTGATGATGACATCCTGCATGGCCGAATCCCGGTCTGCTTTTCCTGATGCCTTCTCGGCAGCCGACATCTTCGCGTTCCTCATGGCTTTGGAGAGCTCCTGGTAGTTGGAATTGAGCGCAGCGTTCTTGAGCGAGTTGGCTGCGAGCATGCCAGCCGCTTTTCTCACATCATCCATCTTCTTGTTGATCGTGCTTTTCATTTCCGTGTAACCGAAGGGCGCGATGATCTGTCCTGATGCCACCGGCCCTTTGGGAGATGGAAGCCTGGGCGTAGTTATGTCAAGGAGCGAGATCGGCGATTTGCCAGTGAAATACAATGATGCGAGCAGGACGCCCATCAGGAGGAACAGACCGAAGCAGATCTCCTGGGACGCTGAGGATTGCGCCGTGCCCTGCACCATATTATAGATCTGCAATGTTATCTGGTCGGCTGGCGCGATCTTAGCAGTCTCGATCGTGTATTCGGCTGTGCTGGGCTTGATTGTCGCGCCTGGCGGAGCTCCGGGTATTGCGGCAGCGTCGCCATCATGCGGCACATATGTCACCCTGACCCATGTGTGCGACTGGCCGCTGTATATGGCGCTTGGGATATCGCATTTGGCAAACCAGTACGTGATGGTTACCGGAGGTTGCCCGGCTATGTTGCTCGGAGTATACGAAGTGCCCTGGCTGGTCGCCACCACGTTCGATTCCTGGCAGTTGGGGATCTCGGTCCAGGTATTGGTGACGGTATTGAAGTATTTGAAACTGAAATGGGCGCTTGGCAGGTATGAGATGCTCATCTTGGCGTTCTGGGATGCAGTGCTGGACGTGGTCTGCATATCCTGCGTTGCCTGATACGTCATGCAGCAGTTGAAATCCTGGTACCCGTTCACAACGCATTGAGACGGGAAATTCAGTTTGCAAGCGCTATAGAATTTCTGGAAAAGCGCGTTCTCCTGAGCGCTGTTCTGGACAGAACCCGGGTTGAAGACGACCAGGGCGACGCTCTCGGATGTCCCCAGCTGCTGGGCATCAATCGGCTGGATGACAACCTTGCTGTCCAGCTGCGTTGCGGAAAAGACAGCGGTGCACATGAGCAATAGGGCAAGCAGCGACGTGAGCATTTTCCGCGCATCCATGACAATAACGGGGTTCCAGCGCTTTATAAATGTTAATGTTCATAGTCATTTGAGAAACTACAAAAACTACAAGATTTGTAGTGTATTGTTATAATGATTGATTAAAAGTGATAAATATGAAGATGCCGAACCCGTTCCTGCGCCCTGAGACAGAGGAAGAGATCATAGGCATGAAGGAAGAGGTGAGAGCCTTGGATGGCTTCATCAATCGCATCAGCGCGGGCCAGGCGCCTATCCTGATGGTGCACGGCGTACCCGGAAGCGGCAGGAGCGCACTGCTCAAGCATATGCGGACCGTCGCGGAGAGGCAGGGGATATCGATCGTCTTCATCCATGTAGAGCATGGCGAGAACATTGAAGAGCTCGCTCGCAGGATATTCAACGAGGCTATCGCGCCGGTCCTGCCATATAAGAAAAAAACTTCTGATTTCACCGAGCTCCTCGACACCCTACCCTCGGCGGCACGGAAAGGGAGCTTCGGGAACCTGCTCATCCTGGATGACATCGATTCGCTCAGGAAAAGCGAGGAATCACTGAAGATGCTGCTCGTGTCTATGGCAGGCTCGAGCCACAGGGTGGCGCTGGTGATGAGCTCGACCCGCGCGTTTCGGATCAACGAGCTTCCGACGCTGGAGCTGCTTCCGATCGATGAGACGCAGGCGAAGGATTTCGTGGCAAAGGCCCTCAAGGACTCGCATATGAGGATGGGCGATGAATGCATATCCACGATCCTGGCTGATACTGGAGGGAACCCGAGATTGTTCCGCGATGTTTGCATGCTCGTCTATGACAGCATGAAGGAGCATGAACTGGTGATATCGCAAGCCCATTACCTCTCCTATCTCCCTTCGATCATGGCGGTGCTTTCCATGGAATGGTTCGGCGCGCTTTTCCAGAAGACTCCGAAGCGGGAACGTGCGATACTTTCAGTGATGGCACAGGGCGATGAGAACGGGATGCATGTATCTGACATTTCCAGGAAAGTGGGACGCCCTATGGGCGAGACGACAGCGCTGATGGGAAGGCTGCTCGATAGCGGGCAGGTCGTGCGGATCGACCGGGGGACCTATCGGATATTTGCAGGCTTGTATGCGAAGTATGTGATGCAAAGAAGCTGAATCAGAAATTCACTCAGATTCTGCCAGTTTCTTCTTCAATTGGGCGAGCTCATCGTGGAGCATCTTGTTTTTCTTCAGCGGGTCCATCCTCGCTTTCGCTTCCAGATCCTCTATCCGCCTCTTAAGATTAGATTTGTGCCTTCCCAGGTCTTTCTTGCTCATTCCCATGATGTTGCACCTGTTAGATTAGAATTGATATATTAACAGAACTCGATTCGAGTTAAAAAAGGTTTAGGTGAGGGGGAAATCAGGATAATCTGGATTCCATATCTATCAAGGAAGGCTTCTCTTCGCCTTTACCAGCATATCAGCACCGGATGGAACCCGCGTACGCAATTCCGTCTCAGCGAAATCCAAATCTGCATTAACAGCATATTTATCTGATGCTAAGCTATAGCGGGCATTTCTCAACTGACACATTGACCGGAGGTCTTCCATTTGTAAATACCCGAGCCCCGCTATCCCGGAGTAAATAAGTGACAATTGACGGGTTAGTCTAGGATTCGGATCCTTCAACTGCCTTGCGACTTCGGCTCTCATCTCGCTTAATGCGATATTCCTTGTGCTAGCGTTTATGAGATAATCCAAAAGTTCGATATGAGCCTTACCTGAAGGCATGGATTTCCCATCCAATCCCTTGATGGCATTTTGGATCTCCGCTGTCTTATCTTTGGCGGCCTGCTCATCTTTGGCATTGGAGTCCTGCCTGGTTCCTTCAGGACCCGATGATCCGCTTAGTTCATCGCGTTCACTGCCAGATTCCAAAGCGCTTTCTGATCCGTTTTGGGGTGGGATTTCAGATGAGCGTGCATCAGCAGCCTGAACATTGGAGGCAGACTGGTCGAATTGGTCATCCACCAGAGGATCGAAAGTATTTGATTTACGAGGTTTGCCAGATCCGTGCTTTGCGCCTTTATTACCTTTCTTTTTTCTTTCTTCCCCGGTTGCCCTCTCTCGATCTTCTGCCCGCATTTGCTCGAGAAAGGCGTTGACGCGGCTTTCGGAGGGGGCGGCACTTTGCGATGGATCAGCTTTGGTCTGCCTTGCATTACTGAACTGGGCGTAAGCATTGACGTGCACATGTTTCGGCGGCCTGTTCCTCCTGCTCATAAGATCCACTGATTGATAGTTATATTTCAACACTTTGATTCACAAGTGTTTTTTAATGCCCCGTTTCCTGCTAAGAAATAGAAGTGAGGATAAAAGTTGTGCATCACTCTTGATCTCGCTTTGCGCTCTGTTCACCGATTGCTTATTATCCTTAATCTTCCAAGGTTTTCCCAGTGAATCTTTATGTTTTCTAAACCCAGATATACCCCGGTGCTGCTGATAATCATCTTGCTGGCTGGTTTAGCCTATTCGGCTTTGCCCGGCGCCAACCAGTATCGGTCGAATCCAGCCAACACCTCGACAGGGGCATTGCCTGCGGTCAACCCCAATCTTACACTCCCGGCCGAGATGACCATTGGGCCCCTTGCCTACGTCGTGGGCGATATAAAGACCTATATCAACAACAACACAGCCGTGCTCACTGATTCCGGAATCTATGTGATAGACACGAATTCCTATGATTACAATTCGATACTCCTCGGGAACGGGATGGAGGTCGAGTCCATCGGCGTGAGCCCGGACGGTTCGGTCCTTTATGCCGCCGTGTCGAATACGCAGATGGTCTCTGACGAGACCGGAACATATGATGCGGAATCCAACTTCCTCTACCGAATCAACACAACAAATGGCAATGTCATCGACAAGTACGACAATGGAGCGTTCAAAACCGTCCGCGACCTCTCCGTCGGCCCGGACGGGAAAGTCTATATCTCATGGGAGAGGTACGCGGGGGAGCAGTCCGGGGAGGATGTCTTCGATTTCAAGGCGAACAAGATCTGGTCCTGGAAGTGGAAGGATTACTTCGAATTCAACTCGGTCCCGATGAAAGTGGTTTTCAACAATGACGGTTCTGTTGCGTATTTCGGCGGCCTTGATCCGAACGGGTGGATTTACATTTTTGACTGGAAAGCGAATCAGATTTACAGGAATTATGTCGTACCTCCGGCGCAGACAAAGAGCATGAGCGCTACCGATGACGGGAAAACTATATGCACAGTCAGGTTTGATGACACATGGATAAGCTGCCTCCTCTATGGAAGCAAAAGGGCCGAATGGGACACGGGCTATTATCCGACAGACCTCCAGTTCAGCCCGGACGGGAGCACCCTTTATGTCGCTGGTTACGACACAGACACATATTCGCCGAAACTGCACGTGTATTCAGGCATCGCCATAGGCACGATAATAATCGGCTGGATGGGCGAGAGCGTAGTCCCTTTGACATTCGATAAGGGGAAGGCGACAGGGAAATTGGCGATAACCCCAGACTGGAAATACGCCTATGTGATCCCTGAAAGCGATTATGGAGAGGGGGTCGCTGTGGTCGACCTGCAGACATTGACCCAGGTCGCCACCGTAGACGTGCCTGTAGACCGGTTCGGCAACATCGTGATAGCATCAGAGCAGACGCTCTGGAACTCGAGCAAGGGTTCGTTCAAGAACGCCAACCTCTCCCTGTCCACAATGAACCCGGGCTTTGTTCTCATACCTTCCGTGATTTACACATCTCCGACCGGGAAGTCAACCTCCCTGAATGGCATCGTGAGCGCCAAGTTCAGCACGGACATTGATCCATCTACGATAGATTCTGATAGCTTCACTTTGCTTAATCCCCGCAACTACAAGGTCTCGGGCGCGGTTTCGTACAGCAATGGAGTGGCGGTTTTCACTTCTTCAACCAAACTCCTGGCAAATGCGACATACACTGCAAAACTTTCCTCATCCATCAAGGATTCTAATGGAGACCCGCTTTCCGAGTACTCTTGGAAATTCACGACAGGAACGGGCGCGGTCTCGTTCAGTAACATAACCATCAGAACAACCCTCAACGGGACCGGGATGAATATCTACCTCAATACTTCAGCGGAGGAAAATCAGACCGCTCCGCCTGGGCAAGGCAACAACACCGCACAATTGCCCCCAGTGCAATTGCCGCTAAATATTCCCCCGCAGCTTCCGATAATACCTCCTGGCGCGGGGAGCGCAACGACCTGCACAATGGATGCCAAACAATGCCCTGACGGTTCGTATGTATCTAGGGTCGGGCCGGATTGCGAATTCGCGTCGTGCCCCCAGGCAGGAACGAACGGTACGAATGCAGGTTCCACCAATGGGACGAATGCAAATCCCGAGAACGGAACGAACGCAAGCTCCGGAGCGAATATCAGCCCCGGGAATGAAGGCCAGCCTTCTCAACCGCCTTCAGAAGGGACCCCTGCCCAACAGCCTTCACAATCCGGGAGCCAGGCCCCTCCAGCCCAGGGAATCCCGGTGGAATTAATCGTCGGGGGAGCAGCCGTCTTGCTCATCATCGGCATCGCTTACGCATATCTCAGAAGCGTGAAAAAACAGCCATGAGAACAGGATGAATAAAGTAGCGTCAATCCTAGGCAGCGGCCTTGAAAAGGCTATGGCACGATTCCTGCGCGAAGCCAGGTGTTCCAAGCAAGCGTTAAATACATGGTTCCGTAATGGATTGTATGTTCAACTGGCGGATCAGTTGCCTTGCGCTTTCATTCTCGTTCCTACTGTTCAGCCTCGGTTGCTTGGCCCTGAAAAATTATACAACGCCTGCCGATCCTCTCGCGCTATGCACTTCTTCGTGCGAAAATACTTATCCCAATACCGTCGGCAACATCAGCAATGGAACCTGCACCTGCCCCTGCGAAAACGGCTACCGGCGATATAATGGGATTTGCATCACCCTTCAAGAATACGATGTTCTCTACCCGGCCATCTGCAAATCTGAATGTTCAGCAAGCTATCCCCATTCATCCGGCATTATCAAGAACGGAACCTGCACCTGCCCCTGCGAAAAAGGCTATGTTTCATATAACCGGACCTGTATCGCACCACAGGATTTTGAAAAGCTCGCGCCGCTCATATGCAAAAAGGAGTTTCCAATCCTCAAAATCTACGACTGGTTTTACAATAGAAAGAATTACTATCTCTCCATCTGCTACCAGAACGAGACAGTTGGAAACGCCATGGAAAACAGGAGCAGGCGGAAAGATTACTGGAATTTCGTCGATGACCCATATAGCAACAATTCAGTTTCAATCGTGAAAGAACAGCTTTCGAATATATCGGATCAGGAAGGCTTCAGCAAATATGAGCAGGTTGAATTTGCGATAGCGTTCGTCCAGAGCCTCCCCTACACGTTCGACAACGTGTCAACCCCCTACGACGAATACCCTCGTTTCCCCTCTGAAACAATCCAAGCAGATGGTGGAGATTGCGAGGATACCTCGATCCTGATGGCGGCCATCCTCAAGAAGATGGGTTATGATGTCGTTCTCCTGGAGCTTCCGCGCCACGTGGCAACCGGAGTATCGTGCAATCCATCCGACTTCAATTACACTATTACCTCTTATCCCTACAACGGTCAGAATTATTGCTATCTTGAAACGACCGGCGAAGGGTTTGGTATAGGCGAATTGCCTTCTGATTTTTCCTCTGCCACTAATGTCACAGTCATACCGCTTCGTGATCCGCAGCCCGACATATATCTGGGGTGGGGTCAGGATCATGTTTTCCGTTATGACTACTCATATAACTCGTATGATACCTATGTGAATGTCACAGGGATACGCGTCGATAATTTCGGGACCCTGCCGGCGAAAAACGTGGAGATAAACGTCGCGCTAGAATCAACGGAAGAAGGGAAGATCTGGGACCAGTATACGATTTCGGCAGGCGACATCCCGGTCAGGGGCTACTATGAGGCTTCGGTCACAAACCTCCATGCACCAACCGGCAAATCCTTCCGCATAAGCGTTGCTGTTTACGGGGATAATTTCAAATCGGTCGAGTCGAAG
>Ga0315268_10005732_pt1 | contig 13302 bp, 9 predicted proteins | sample C1_top_MG_FD_204535 | JGI IMG/M metagenome (GOLD analysis project Ga0315268, IMG submission 204535) | Sediment microbial communities from Yellowstone Lake, YNP, Wyoming, USA - C1_top | ecosystem: Environmental > Aquatic > Freshwater > Lake > Sediment | place: USA: Wyoming | collected 2017-08-01 | reverse complement strand
TGGCCGCGGGCGCGATCGCGGCCGACGAGGCGCGCACCATCGCAGTGCAGATCGCGACCGCGCTCGAGTTCGCCCACGGCCAGGGTATCGTTCACCGCGATCTCAAGCCGGCCAATGTCATGCTCACGCCACAGGGTGCCAAGGTGCTCGACTTTGGTATCGCCGGCACGTTGTTCGCCGAGCACACGCTGACCCAGAGCGACGCCGTGATCGGCACCTTCAACTACATGGCACCCGAGCAACGGCAGGGCGGCCAGCGCGTGGACGGCCGGGCCGATCTGTTCGCGCTCGGCGTCATCGTCTACCGCATGCTGACCGGCCAGCTGCCGATCGGCACCTATGCGCCGCCGAGTGCGCTGGTCAGCGGCCTGAGCCGGCGCTGGGACCGGCTGATCAGCCGCGCGCTGCAGCCGCTGCCCGGTCAGCGCTTTCAGACGGCCGCTGACATGAGCCGCGAGCTGACCGCTCTCGTGGCGTCGCGGGGCGGCCTGGTCCGCAGCGCGCTCGCTGTCACGCTCATCGCAGTGTCCGCGGCCGCGGCCGCGCTCGGCGTCCAGCACTGGGTTGCTTCGGCAGTGTCCGATCTCGGCTCCGGCGGCGGAGCGATCGAGGATGCGTCCGGGATCGACACGGCGGATGCGGCGTTTGAGGACGCGCGCGCCGTCGAGGACGCCACACTTCCCGACACGGCGCTGCCCGACGCCGTCCGACCCGACACGGCGCGGGATATGCCCATGCCCAAGCTCAAGGCCAAGAAGAAACCCGGCAAGGGCGCGGACAAGTTTGCGCCGGCTGCTCCGGTCGACGGCGGGACCTGAGAGCGGGAGCGATCAGTTGTACTGGCCGCCGCTGTACGCGAGCGCCAGCACGGCGCCTGCCAGCAGCGGTAGCGTGGCGCTGATCCAGAGCGCGGTCGCAAACGACGGATCGGTGGCCGGGTCGATCTTTGGATCGACCCAGGTCGACGTCGCCAGCCAGGTCAGGCCGACCGCTCCCGCGCTCACCAGCGGCGCCACGTAGGTGAGGGTCGCCTCGAGGTCAGAATCGATGGTCAGGCCGCCGATCGCAGCGCCACCGGCAGCACCGACCAGCCCGAGCGCCAGCGCCAGCGGGATCGAGCCATAGAGCGGCCACTGCAGCACCGTGCCCCCCACCAGCATGCCGAGCGATGCCAGATCGGCGCCCAGCCAGAGCCCCTCGTGCATGCCGATCGCGATCCGCGGGTCCCACTTCTTGTCGATCGACTCGAAGCCCGCACCGATGCCCAGCACCAGCGCAGTGCCAGCGAGCAGGCCGCCGACGTTCAAGCCGCTGCTGTCGCCGGCGATCGCCGCCGCCGTCCCGATCAAGAGGCTGCCGATGACCATCGAGTACTCGCCCACCGTCAGCACCCACCAGATCGGTGCGCTCTGGTCGATCTCGCTGTTGCGCGATTGTGCGTGCGCCAGCGACGGTGCCGTCAGCAGCGCCGTCACCAGCAGTGTGGCGACGAGTGGACGGGTTTTCAATCCAGCAGTCCGGCGATCTTGAGCTTGTTCTTGGCCATGACACCGATCTTCTTGCGGCCGGCCTTCTTGACTACGGCGTCGAGCAACTCCTCGCCGAGCGGGCTCTCGCGCTCGACGAAGTGGAAGCCCAGGTAGTACATCTGCTCGAGGGTGACGCTGCGCTCCTTGCGCAGGGCGCCGGTCACGTCGAAACCCTTGAGCGCGAGCTGGTTGAACAGACGGATCGATTCGTCGTCGCTGCGGGCACCGGGCTTGGTGTCGAGCCGGCTCTGGCCCAGCTCGAGCACGGCCAGCGCCAGCCGATCGTCGTCGTCACCGCAATTGTCGCGGCACAGCGCGCGTAGCACCTGCAGCGCCTGCTCGGGTTTGGCGCCCTTCTTGAGCGTACGCGCCAGGTCGCGCAGCTGCTTGGAAGTGCCGTCCGGGTCGACCGAGCGCACGATGTCGAGCGGCGCTTTCCAACCGCCACCGCCAGCGCGCATGCGCACGACCGCCGCCTCGAGCAGCTGCTTGCGCAGCGCTGGCGTCAGGTAATCCTGGTGGCGTCTCACGATGCCGCGAATCGCCCACATCCGGTCGGTGTCCTCGATCGCGAGCATCACGTTGCACAGCTCGGCCGCCGCGTCGGGCCGCTTTTCAAGGATCGGGATCAGCACCTCTGCGCGCTGCTGCTCGCAGTCGCCGAGCAGACGCGCCAGCAGACGCGCCGAGTGGACGTCGACCTGGCGGCCGAGTTGCTCGAACGCGAAGCGCGCGCGCTCGAGGTCGCGGTGGCGCGCCAGCTTCTCGATCGCCGGCATCTGCTTGGCCGGGATCTCCATGCCACCGAGGGTCATCATTGCGGTCTGCGCCAGCTGCCGCTCGGGCGCAAAGGCCGAGTCGACCAGCACCTCGATGGCACGGCCGAGTTCCTGTTTCTTGCCGATGGCAAAGCGCAGGCCGATCAGCGCCTCCTGCCGCACGGCCGCCGGCGCGTTGCGGTCCTCCGCGTAGTCGAGCAGCAGCGCGGTCGCGCGCTCGTCCTCGAGGTGGCCCAGGATGCGCAGCGCTGCCGCGACCGCCACCTCGGCCAGCGGCTGCTTCTTCTGCAGCCGCTTCAAGAAGCTCTCGGTCTGGTGCAGGTAGAGCGTGCGCTGCTTGCGGTCGGCGTCCTTGAAGTACTGGCGCAACTCGCGCGTGGCCGCGCGCGCCTGCTCCTCGTCGGCGCTCTCCAGGCTCTGCAGCAATGCATTGAACGCCGCGCTGCCGCCCAGCTGGGCCAGGATCGCATCCAGCGCGCGCCGCTCGTCCGGGCTGGCCTCGGCCGCGCGCTGCGTCAACTGCGGCACCACCTCCTCGCCAAAGGCGGTCACCGCCGCGATCGCCGCGCTGCGCACCTCGTCGTCGCGGCTGGCCAGCAGCGGCAACATCCGCGGCAGCACCTTGCGCGCGCCGATGCGGCCCAGCGCCTCGAGCGCCAGCCGCTGCAAGCGCGGGATTTCGTCGTCGAGCAGTGCGCTCAGCTTTTCGACCGCGGCCGGCAGCTTGACCTCCAGCTCACCCAGCACGATCGCGGCAGCCGCCCGCTTGTCCGGCGCGGGATCGGCGAGGAGCGCGGTGATCCGTTCGATCGGGTCCTTGGTCGCCATCGTCCCCTCCTTGCGGCCGCCATTATGCTGCGGTTCGCGGCGCCCTGCCTAGAGGCTTCGTGCGGGGCCTCGCCACGATCTCTGGTCCGTGGTTTGCTGACGGGTCAGATGATCCCCACGATCACGCTCGGTCCGGACGTGGTCGTCCGCACCGAGACTGGCATCGAGATCTACACGCGGCTGCCGATGGCGGATTGGGTCGTCAGTCCGCACCGGCCAACCAGCATCCGGTTCCACGGTGACGATTTCACGCTGGTCGAGCAACGCGCACCCACGGACGGCGGTGTCTGCTACGTGCTACAGCGCAGCGATCCCGATGCCAAGCTCAACAGCGTCGGCAAGACCATTCTCTACGACCTTGCCTACGTCCGCGCGCGCGAGGCCGAGCTCCGCGAACGATCGCATCTGGCCAGCATTACTTTCGTCCTGTGGTGTCTGGCGCCGCTGCTCGGCCTGGCGCCGAGCGCGCTGCAGCAGCGGCTGCACCGCCGCTTCGGCCTGCACCCGCAAACCATCACCTGGGCGTCGGTCGGCGCCGAGTGTCTGATCGTGATTTGTGGCGCGCTGGCGATCACGCTCCAGGCCGTCACCTTTGGCGGCCTGAGCAAGCTCGGTGCCGGCTGGGTGGTCTCGGTCTTTGGCATCCCGGGCCTGCTGCTGCTGCCCGACGTCATCATGCGCGTCAGCCGGTTGCTCGGCGGGACGCTGCGGCAGTACGGCTTGTACGAATGGCTCTGGCACCGGCTCCCGGTCGACGACTGACAACGCGCGCCGGCCACCCTACTGGGCGCCGTTGTCCTCGACCACGGTGAGCAGGTACTCGCCGGCGAGCACACTACCGGCGTCAACGAAGCTATCGACCACCAGGTGGTAGGTGCCGGGTGTGACATCGACGGTCACGAAGCGGTGGTTGCGCGTCAAGCAGGCGTTACCGCCGACCTGGTCGCCCAGCAGATGTATGTCGACGTCGACCGCACCGCGATCGTAGACGGCTGCGCGCAGCCGCATGGACCGAGTGACGACCAGCCGGTAGACCATCTCCGGGCCCGACTCGTCGGCTGCCGAGTTGCACCCCGGATAGCGATCGATGGTGTCAAACGGGCTGGCGCCGGTGTCGCCGACCGCCACGAACGGCAAGCCGTCGATGACGATCGGGTCGTCCGGCGCACCGCTGCCAGCGAGCGGCGCGGGCGCGGTATCGGGCGCGGCCGTACTGTCGACGACGACGCGCTTGACCCGGTCGAGCGCGTTGATCGTGATCCAGTTGCGCATGTTGTAGCCGTACTGCAGACCGTCGACGCCGAAGTTGCATGCGCGGTAGCCCGCTGCCGGGTTGTACGTGTTGAGGTGCACGCCGTCGCCGCCGATGCCGTGGCTGGGCAGCGGCAGCAGCTCGCGCTGCAGGTCGACCAGCGGCACCTGGCGCGCCTGCGCCACCGCGCGCACCACCAGATTATAGTGAGGCACCCACAGATCGGCGGCCACATCGTCGTCGCGCGGTGGGATGGTCGACAGGATCGGGATCACCCCCTGCCCGCTCAGGATGTCGACGATGTCGAGCACGTTGTCGGCGTAGCCGAAGATGTCGCGCCAGCCGATGTCGTTGGTGCCGTACATGACCACCGCGAAACGCGGGTCGATCGCGGTGACCTCTTGTTGCAGCGGCGAGGGCGAGCCGGCCAGCGCCTGGGCCGCGCGCCAGCCGACCACGGCACTCAGGCTGTCGCGGTCGTATGGCGTGGTGCCGCCCGCGACCTGGACCTTGAAGAAGTCGACGCTGGCGGCCAGCTCGGCGTGGCCTGCCAGGTCCACGTTGCTGCCAGCAAAGCAACGCATGAACGACGTGCTCACCGTGTTTGAGTCGCCGATCTTGGCAAACACGGTCGGCTGCTTGTCCGAGGCCTGGGCTGCGATCGCGCGCAGCACGGCCGCGACGTGGGGCGTGATCGGCGATTGCGTGCGGTCCGTCCGGTAGCGCGCTGGCGGTTCGCTGGCCGGAGCGGTGTCCGCGGTAGTGGCGTCGCGCACCGCGCTGACATCCACCGCGACCGCATCGGCACCGGCGGCCGTATCCGTGACGACCTGGTCCTGGCCCAACCCGCCGTCGGCAGCAGCATCCGTGTCGACCGACTGATCGCGACCGCTCGCCACGTCGCGCGCACCGTCCAGGACCACCGCTGCATCGCTGCCGGCATCCGCCGCGCCCGGCGAAAGCGCCGCATCGCCACTGCTGCCGGGCTCGGGACCGCACGCCACAGCCAGCACAACAACTGCGAGCGCGGTCACAACCGTGCACGCTCCACGACTCGATTGTATTTTTTTCAAGGCGTCACTCGCGGTCGACGCTGGGCAGCAAAAAACTGTCGACGTAGCCACGCTCATCGCCCGTGCAGAGGTGAAACTGGCGATCGACGAAGGTGCCCTTGACCAGATCGCGCTCGGTCACCCACGCCGTGCGACCGCCTTCGGGATCGGACACCAGGAATTGCCGCTCTGGCTTGCGGCCGTGCACCGCACTCAGCAGCATCCAGTGGCCTGGCTCGACGATGCCGAACGGCACGTCGTAGCCGTGGCGCAGCGCGCGATCGACCGCATCGAGATGGCGATAGGCCTGGCCGCGGGCAAAGCCGTCGCGCGGCCGGGTCTGAGCGTAACGGGCGCCGACCAGCGGCCCGAGCCAGGCGTTGACCGCGTCTTCGAACTCCTGGGCGCCGGTGCCCTCGTCGCGGCGGATGGTCTCGTGCCGCAGCCGGTCGAGTTCGCCGTCGGTCGGAAACCCTGCGGCCAGACCGCGACACGCCTCGAGCGCGCGCCGGGCAGCCGCGGAGAACGGCCCGCGCCGACCAGCGTAAGCGATCAGCGCGGCGCTCTCCGGATCGCTCACCTGCCCGCTGCGGCGCAGGCGGCCGAGCGCGTTCTTGAGCCGGGCGGAGGTGAGCAGCTCGCGCCGGCCGACCGCGCTGCCACCGCACGCCTCGAGCAGCTTGCGTTGAAAGTCGGCCACGTCGTCGTCGGTACGATCGCTGAGCAAACCAGCGTCGTGCACGGCCAGGGCATAGACCGGGTCGGCCTCGGCCAGCGCCATCTGGATCGTGGTCGGGCCGCAGGTCGCAGTGAAGCGCTGGTACAGGCCGTCGTTGTTGGCCTGTGCATCGTCAGCGCCGCGCCGACGGATCACGCCGCGCCGCTCGGACAGCGCCTGCGGATCGAAGTCGCCATCGTTGCGCCGCGAGTCGAGGTCGAGCACGCTCGCGCGCTGCCGCATCTCGTCCGCGCCCATGCCGTGCAGCCGTCGTGCAAAACCGCGCAGCTCGTCCAGCGCGCCGTCGTCGAACCGGTGCAGTCGCGCCGCGATGGCGCGCAGGATCAGACCGCGCGCCAGCGGTGCGGCGGCGCCGGTAAAACCTTCGAGCAGTTCACGCAGGTCCTGCTGGGTCGCCGCCGGCAGCGTCGGCAAGGCGTGGCGTAGCCGTGCAGCCTGCTGATCATTGAGCAGCCGCTCGCTGCCCTCGGGACCATCACTGCGGCGCAGTGGCCGCACCTCGGACAGCAGCGTGGACCAGCTTGCCGGCACGGTCGACGGCTTCGGTTCGCGTGCCGCGCGTCCACCAGCAGCAGCGGTGCGTTCATAAGCGTCAGCACGGGCTGGCGCGGGTATCGGAGCCGCGGTCCGAGCCCTGACCGGGCGCGCGCCCGCACTCGGTAGCGTGGGCGGAGTTGACCGCGCTTTGGGTTCCGAACGGCGAACCGGCATTGTGCGGCCTCCAGCAGCCAACCGCTGCACTGCGGCAATCGATAGTCCTATTGTCTGCTGGCTGCTTTTGGCGCGTCAACGCACGACGTCGTCCTCTTCGTCCGCCGCGTCCGCTTCCGGTGCCGGCGGCAGGAGCGCGATGGTACCGACGTCGATCTCCTCGCTCTGCTCGATCACGAGCGGCACCAGCGTCTGTTCGCCCGCGAGCAGCGAGTCGACCAGAATGGTGTATCGCCCCAGCGGCACCCGCGGCAGGAAAAAGCTGCCAACCCCGACTGCACGTATGTGCGCGCGCCCGTCTTCGCGGTGCAGCCGAACGATGAATCGCCGCGCCAGCCGGCCGTCGGGCGTCACCACCCGGCCGCGCACCGAGGCAGACGGCGCCAGCTGCAACCGCACGCTGGACGTTCCCGGCTCGACCCGAACCGCATCGGTCTGCAGCAAGGTTCGCACGTCACGCGCTGACAGCATCACGGCCTCGGTCAGGCAGGTCGCGACCTCGATCCGGCCGGCGCGGTCGGTGTAACGGCCCCCCCACCGGTATCCGCCGTCGGCGAGGAGATCGAGCGCGGTCTCGGCCAGCGCCAACCCGCTGCTGTCGACCACCTCGATGGTCAACGGCGGCGGCACCGTGAACTCGACCCCGGCCTGGTCGGCCGCAACCGCCTGTTGTCTGGCGCAGACGCCGATATCGTGCGCACCCTCCAGCGCGAGGTCGCAGCGGCTGGCACCGACCACGTCGATCTCGAATGCGCCCTGCTGATCCGGCGTGTCCGATCGTCGCCAGTCCTCGCCGTCTCCGGTGGCGCAGCTGGCGGTCACCACGAAACCGCGCGCCGGTGCTCCGCGGTCGTCGCGCACAGTGCCCGTGATCGTGTTCGACCGTGGCCAGACCAGGGTCGGCACCTCGCCTGGCACCTGGAAATGCACCATCGTGTGGCGCCCCGACGACCGCGGCCCGACCAGCCAGGCTGTCGCCTCGCCCGCCATCACCTCCTCGACCTCAGCCGTCCCGACGTTGACCGGCGCCTCGCGGTGAGCCATGTCGTCAGCGCTCTCGATCTCGACCTCGACCTCGAAATCCGGGTCGGCGAGCGGCTTGCCTGCGTCGTCGACGACGTGGAACAGCAGGCGGTGGCCGATGCTCAGACGGACCTCGACCGCGGCCGGCTCACCCATCGCCACGTCGAACCAGCCCTCGCCGCTGATGCGGCCAGGCGCCGAGACCTCGACCTTGTACGACTGCGCTGGCAACGCGGCCGTCCGGACCCGGCCAGTGGCGTCGGTGGTGAGCTCGGCGACCGGCTGCCAATCGTGGCTCTCGTGGGTGAGCACGCTGACCGTGGCGCCGGCGATCGGCCGCTGCTCCTCGTCGACCGCCCGCACCTCCGCCGTGCCCGGGTCTGCCAGCTCGAGCTCGATCGCGTCGACAGCGTCGTCGCCGGTTTGCACCTCGAACTGCTCGGACTGCAGGTTGCCGTGCTGCGCCCGCAGCCAGATCTCGGCGTCGAACGGAATCCCTGCGATCTCGAAGCGGCCCTCGGCATCGCTGCGCGCGCTGTGCTGTTGTGGAGCGCCGCGCAACATCGCCTGCAGCGAGTCGTTCATGACCAGCACCACCTCGGCTCCGGCAAACGGTTTTCCGTGGTGTACGACCTGGCCGCGGAGCACGACAGCGTGCCCGAGGATCACCGGATCCAGCTGGCTCGATGAGCGCTCGTCGCACTCGGCGATCGCCTCGTCGAACGCGGGATGCGCAACGCCGATCAGGAACTGGTCGTGGCGAGCCGCTGCGATCAACACCTGGTAACGACCTGCGCTGTCGGTGACTGCCGATTCGAAGCCAACCATGCCGACCACTCGCACCTGCGCACCGGCGACGGCGCCGCCAGTCTCGTCGACCACCGAACCGGGCAGAATGCGGCCGGGATGCAGTCGAATCTCGACTGGCGGACCATCGGCGGTCGTGGCCACGGCCATGCCGCCCGGATGGTCCGCGTTGCGCGCCAGCAGCAGCTGCGGGAGCGCATTGCCCACCGGCAGCTCGAAATGGCCAGCGTCGTCCGCGCCGATCTCCGCCTCGGCGCACGCTGCGCGCCACAGCGCCTCGTTGCTGCCCAGCGATCCCAGCTCGCGAAAAGCGATCAGCGCCGCGAGTTCGCCTCGGCCTGGCTCGTCGCCATCGTCGTTGACCAGAGGCGCCACGGCCAGGGCACAGATCTGGGCCCCGGCTGCAGGCCCCGCCTCGACCGAGACCTCGCCGCTCACGGTTGCCACGGAGCGCGGCTGCGCGCTGGTGCCAGCAGCGCGCAGAACGAAGTCGAACGCCGCTGCGCGCACGCTGCGTGGCCGCGCGCCAGTCGCTGCGGTGGCGGGTGCAATGCCGCGCTGCATCCAGAAAAAGCCCAACGCGCTCAAGCCCAGGGCTGTCGACCCGAGCAGCAATGCGCGACGCGTCCAGGCGCGTCGGCCCGCTGCTGTCGCTCGCACCTGTCCGCGCTGCCTGTGCACCATGCACCTTTGTCGCAGCCAGGGCGCGATCCTTACCGCGATCGCGGCGCAGCCACGCCTCGAGTGATGGACAGCACAGTTGGGTCGCAGGTTCCGCGCGCGCGAAGATTATGCGCGATCGCTCCAGTCGGTATCGGCTGCCAGGCCGAGCAGCTGGCGCCGCTGCCGCAATCGCTCGCTGCGGCTGCCGGCCATGGACCAGCCATCGTTGCACAGCTCGACCACCACGCCCTCGTCCGGGCGCGCCTTGAGCACATCGAGATCGGCGCGTGGGCGCAGCTCGAACACGGCCAGTGCGGCATCGACCAGATCCTGCTGGTGCTGGTCGAGCGCAATCAGGGCATGGCTGTACTTGTCGACGTCGGCGCGCAGCCGCGCCATGCGTTCGATGGTGGTGCCGGCGCCCGGCAGGTAGGAGGGCGTGCCGCGACCGGCGCGGTCGAACTCGAAATCCTCGGCCAGCTTGGCCAGCTGCTCCTCGATCAACCGCAGGTGGCGCTTGGCCACGTCGAGCTCGATCTCGTGAAAGGCGCGCGCCTCGGTCGCGAGCAAGGCGGCCACGGCGACGCGGCCGTCGACGCCAGGTGGGCTGACCAGGTAGCGCTTGCCCGGCGCCTTGGCCAGCGCGGCCAGTCCATTGAGCAGGTCCACCTCGAGCGGTGCCCAGCGCACGTCAGACCCCCGTCTGGTCGAGAAAGAACATGGCCGCCACCTGCTCGTCGACCAGCCGCCGCTTGTCGTAGTCGCTGGTCGCCCCGCGATCGGCGCGGTGGGCCCCCAGATCGGACGCGGTGGCGACGTCGGAGATGCGGAACACCGCGCGCAGCTCGACCGGGTGGTCGGCCTCGGCCGCGGCCGCCGCGACGTGGTAGCCCTCCATGTCGATTGTCTCGGCGACGCTCTTCATGCACTCGAGTCCGGCGCGGTGCTCCCGCAACAGCGTCGACACGTTGGTGTGGCGGGTCGGCGTCGCGCCCGGGATGACCGCCTTGTTATCGATGGCGACCGGCGGCCGGTCCGACTCAGCGCTGGCGACCGATCCCTGCGGCAGGACCACGGTGTCGGGCGGCAGGTCGTTGCTGAACGAGCCAGCCGAGCCGAACACGTTGACGCGGGTGATCGAGGGCTGCCGCTTGAGCGCGTACTCGACCGCAGCGTGTGCCAGGTCGCCATGCGCGCCGCCGACGTGCAGGATCAGGTGCTTCTTGCCCTCGACTTCGATGATGCGCTGGCTGAACAGCGGCCGCCGCAGGTTGGTCACGGTCCACGGCAGCTCGTTGAACGGAGGCCCGTCGCGGTAGGCCTTGAGCAACTCGCCGAACGGCCCGGTCAACACCGGGTCAGCCTGGATCAGCTTCATGCGCTCGGTCGCATCACCGGTCCGGGCCGCGATCTGGTCGAGCCGCGCCTTGCGCTCCTGCCAGCGCGGCAGCTTGTCGGGCTTGGCCTTCGCGATCTGCTGGTCGAGCAGCGCCTGCATCTGGCCGAACACTTTGACCGCGTAGGCCGGCCGGCCGCGGTCGGCGAGCACGCGCTCAAGTCCCTGGGTCAGCTCGCCGATGGTGCCGACCGTGACGCTGTCGAAGTTGTTGGCGTCGAGGGTCGGGCCGAGCTCCTTGGCCAGGATCTGATCGATGCGGTCGCTGCCCTCGACCAGGATCTGGCTCTGCGGGATGCCCTCGATCGCCAGCATGTGCAGGGTCTGGCGATACCAGTCCTCGCCGACGATGCCGATCATGTGGAAGTTGTGGTCCTGCGGCTGCCAGTAGACCGCGCCCGGGTAATCGCGCGGGCTCTCGTGGAACATTGGCTGGCAACGGCTCGAGTCGACGAAGCCAGCCTGGCTGAGCTTGAGCGCGCCGCGGTGCAGCACGATCTTCTTGTCGGGGTCGGCGCGCAGCGGGTCGAGCACCTTGTCCGTGCTGATGCGCTCCTCGATGTAGCGCTTGGGGTCGATGCCGCAGTCGCGCCAGTCGGCGCTCTGCGCCTCGTCGAGAATGCTCTGATAGAGCGCCGGGTCGACTGGTTTCGGTGGCTCGGCGCTGCGCGCAAAGAGCGGCGAGTTGACCACCGACCCGACGTCGGCGCTGGCGCGCGCGAAATCGGCCGCGGTCGAGGGCACGCCGCCGTCCGTGGCGACGCTGTCGATCGGCGGCGTCGAGACGTCGGCGCCGGTATCGACCTCGGGCGCCGCCGGGACCGGGGCTGCGCCCGCCGTCGTCCGCAGCGCGGGCGTCGCAACCGTGTTCAAAGTCGTCCGCGGCATCATTGATAAATATCAGCGACCGGCAGGATTGGCGAGGTCCGGCTCGACCGCCAGCTCGGATCGCGCGCTACCTTGACAAGGCCGCACCGCGCCCCCTACCTTACCTCGTCATGCGCCGTCTCGCCTCGCTCGGACTGCTTGCCATCGTCGCGGCTGCGACGTGTCTGGGCGGTTGCGCGTCGGCCCCGCGCATCGTGCGCGAGCGCTTCACCCAGCGCTCGCTCTGCTCCTACTACGAGATCGACGTGGTCGAGACGCGCGAGATCCCGGAAGAGGATGCGCGCGAGTACACTGCCACTGGCTGCGGCGAGCGGCAGGTCTACCGCTGCTGGCAACATACGCTGTACGAGATCACCTGCTCGCGCGTCGGTTGAAGCCGGGCCTACGGCGCCACGCGAGCTGCGGCTGCGCTCAGGGCGCCAGCACCAGAGTTGTTACGCTGTATCCCGGCATGGGGTAGACAAAGGCGTTGACCGCGCCCAGCGTGAGGTCGGCCGCGCGCACCGGTGCGGCCTGGGCGCTGGTCAACTGGTAGACCGCCGCGTTGTGCAGATGCACCCTGTGGCGAATGCGCACCGCCGCCGTCAGCGCGCCCGCGCTCTTGTTGATCAGCACCAGGGTGACGCGCTGCGGATTGCTGGCGTCCAGGGCGGCGTAGCTCGAGCTGCGCGCGACGTCCGCGCTGTGAGCGCGGACCGACGTGTCGCCAAAGGCACCGCCGCCGCCGTCGACGTTGCGGAACATGGTAAACGCGGCCAGCGCATAGTCGATGGCGCCGATCGGCCAGGCCGTGGCGACGAAGACCCCCTCGCGGCCGAAGATACCCAGCACGTCGGCCTGCGCGAGCGCACCCGAGATGTGGCCGCCGCCGCCAAACCAGTACTCGCTGAAGCCGAGCGCGGTGCCGGGATAGTGGGCGGCGACGTGCTCGCGCAGCCAGGGGATCAGGCGGATCGGTTGCCCACCCAGATAATCGCGTGCGATCCAGTCACTGTCGTCGACGAAGCTGCCGTCCCAGAGCGAGCGCGGCGCCTGCAGGCGCGCCGCTACCACGTCGGCGCGCGTCGCATTTGCGCCATCGTCGCTGATGCGGGTGTCGCCGCCATAGGCCTCGGAGTACCAGTGCAGGTCGAGCACATCGACCAGGCGCATGCCCGCTGCGGCGCCGGCCGTGTTGAGCTCATCCAGGAAGTAATCGATGAAGAGCCGGCCACTGGCGTCGGGCGCACCTTGCAGCGAGACGAAGCCGTTGTAGCCGTAGCTCACGAAACCCAGCACCAGGGCATTGGGCGCCATGCTCTTGATCGCGGTCGCGTAGTCGATGCTGCGCTGCCGCAGCTCGGCATAGCTGACCGGGTCGGGATGGACCTCGGCGTGGGTCGAGCTCCAGAGGTCGGGCTCGTTGTCCAGCAGGTAGAGCAGCGTGCGCTGCGGATCGGTGCGGGCAGCCGGAAACTCGCGCTCCAGCCACCAGACAAACTCGTCCTGGTAGACGTCGCCGTCGTCGGTCGCCGGCGGGTCGCTGAACGCTGCGCCCTTGACCGCGTGGTTGGTGCGAAAGCGGGTCTGCAAATAGTTGCCGCCGCTGTTGCGCACGTCGCCGTCACCGTTCTTGTCCGCCGCCACGTGGTCGAC
>Ga0315268_10005731_pt1 | contig 13302 bp, 11 predicted proteins | sample C1_top_MG_FD_204535 | JGI IMG/M metagenome (GOLD analysis project Ga0315268, IMG submission 204535) | Sediment microbial communities from Yellowstone Lake, YNP, Wyoming, USA - C1_top | ecosystem: Environmental > Aquatic > Freshwater > Lake > Sediment | place: USA: Wyoming | collected 2017-08-01 | reverse complement strand
CGGCGAAGTGAAAAAATATCGATCTGAGGGGGTACTGACGGTTGAGATGGAAACGGCAGCGCTCTTTGCCTTAGGCGGTGTGCGCGGCGTGCAAACCGCTTCCGTGGTCATCGCCAGCGACAGCCTGGCCGACCTGAACTGGCGCAGACCTGTGGACATAAAAGCCATTGACCGCTCCTTCATGCTGGCTTATTCTGCAATTGTGGATACGTTATGCAAGGCAGTTCCTGTTTTGGGACAATAGACAGATGAATCCGACCATCGTTGTCAGCGCCTATAACCGGCCGGTTGCATTGAGACGCTTGTTGTCGTCACTCTCCAAGGCGGTCTATCCGCCAGGGGCAGGAACGAGGTTGATCATTTCAATTGATCGCGGGGATGACAATGGATATGTCCAGGTGGTGGATCTCGCCAGGGAATTTAAATGGCCTTTTGGTCCGAAGGACATCATCGAGCAGGAAGAACATCTGGGTCTGGTCCGGCATTATTTTTTTTGCTGCGGATTGTCGCAGATCCATGACCGGATCATCCATCTAGAGGATGACTTGATCGTTTCCCCGGTTTTTCACGCTTATGCAGCCCAGGCGCTTGATCATTATTCAGAGGATGATCGAATAGCGGCTTTATCGCTGTATGGGCTGTGGTTCAATGGCTATACTCAGCAGGCCTTCGTCCCGATCGCGGATGGTTCTGATGTCTTTTTTCTTCAAATGCCTTACACACAGGGACAGGTATTTACCCGTTCACAGTGGAAGAATTTTTCCGGTTGGATGGCTTCAGACGATGGGAGATTATCATCCGGGGACCCCCTGCATGATTCTTTTTTCCATTTTGGACCCGATGAATGGTTCCCCCTGCTGGCGAAGTTCGTGGTCGCGACCGGGCGCCATGTCGTTTATCCGCGCATTTCTCTGGCCAGCGGTGCAGGGGATGCGGGTACGCATTTTGACCGGTCCTCCGTGTTCTTTCAAACCCCGCTGCAGGGTATGAAATTGAATTTTAATTTTTCAGCCCTGGATGATGCACTGGCTGTATATGATCCCTTTTTTGAAATCCTGCCCAGTCGTCTTAATCGCCTGGCCGGCCCTCTGGGGGAGTTTGACTATGAGGTGGACCTTTATGCGACGAAGGCCAGGCGTCATCTTCACAGCGAATATGTTTTGACATCGCGCCGCTGCCGCACCGCCCGGCTGACTTTCGGCAAGACCATGTGGCCCATCGAATCGAACGTGATCGAGAATGTACCCGGGGATGAGATCTTTATGACAAGAGTGGATGATCTGAAATGGGACTGGCGTTCCGAGCTGCTCACGCGCAAAAGCAATCATGATTTTTTTACGCGCCATCGCCGGATGAGCCGCAAGCTGCAGCTTGAATTTGCACTGATCGATCTCTTCGCTGCGGTCAGGGATCACCTGCGATGACGAGGGCTTCCCTGGTTTGTCCGCGCTGCCATGCCCTGCTTGATGAAACGGACCCGCTCACGCGCTGTTGTCCGCAGGATGGGTTGATATTTCACCGGGTGGAAGGGATCTGGAGGATGCTTTTGCCTGAACGCGGGGAAGTGTTCTCCCGCTTCATCCGGGACTATGAAATTGTGCGCCGTTCCGAGGGCCGCGGCTCGGCTGACGGGACGTATTATCGCACTCTTCCGTATCACTCATCCCCTGACTGGCGGATCCGCTCAAAAAGTTTTGATGTGTTCGTAAGGAAAGTACTTGCGCCAATGGAGATCGGATCGAAATCGCTGGATATTATCGATCTGGGTGCGGGGAACGGATGGCTGTCAAATCAACTTGCCCTGCGCGGGCACAATCTCACTGCGGTCGACCTGACGGTCAATGACTTCGACGGATTGGGTTGTCATCGTTTTTATGCATCCCATTTCACACCTGTCCAGGCCGAGTTCGACTTTTTACCCGTTCCGGAAAAGGCAATGGATGTCGTTCTATTCAATGCCTCCTTCCACTACTCGGTAAATTACAGAACAACGTTGGTGGAATCGCTGCGCATCTTGAAGGATCCCGGTGTGATCGTGCTGCTCGATTCGCCTGTTTATCATGATCCGGAAAGCGGACGGCGGATGGTGAACGAGCGCGAAGCTCAGTTTACACGGAAATATGGCTTCCCCTCTGATAATCTTCAGAGCGGGAATTACCTGACATATGCGCGCCTGCAGGGATTGGCGCGTGAATTGAATGTTTCCCCGGAAATCCTGACGCCATCCTACGGTTTGCGCTGGGCGCTGCGCCCGGTAATAGCGCGCTTGTTGGGTCGCCGCGAACCCGCCAAATTTCATATGGTGGTATTTCATCCAGCCAAAGCCACAGGGTGACTCTCCACAGCGTGCGAAAGGCGGGCAGCCACATTCAGGAGGGAAATTGAGATCTTGTCCAAAAATTATAAGACTATAATTTGAAGGTGCAGGGTGCTTCGGAGATGCCGGGGTTTTGCCGACATTTGCCGGACTCCATTTGGGCCGATCAGCCGTGGAGGAGCGCGAAGAGGAAAAATGTCATTACATTCGGAAATTCTTGAACAGCCCGTTCGACTTGAGAAATTATTGTCCACACAGAGAAGGAACGTCGAGCAGATCGCGCAGTCGATCAAATCGAGCGGGATCCAGTATGTTTTTCTAACCGCGCGCGGTACGTCTGATAATGCCGGCCGATACGCCAATTATTTGTGGGGGGCAGTGAATGGGCTGCCTCTGGCACTGGCTGCGCCATCCCTGTTCACGTACTATCATCAGCCGCCCCGTTTGAAGGGTGCCCTGGTGGTGGGCATTTCGCAGTCAGGACAATCGCCCGATATCGTCAGTGTATTGGAGGAGGGCAGGCGGCAGGGCTGCGCCACGCTCGCCATCACCAACCTGCCCGATTCACCCCTGGCGAAGTCGGCGGACTTTCTGCTCGATATTCAGGCCGGGTCGGAGTTGGCGGTGGCTGCCACGAAGACCTATACTGCCGAATTGCTGACGATCGCCATGTTGTCCGCCGCCCTGAGCGGGGAGGAAGGGCGTTGGAATGAACTTGCCCGGGTGCCGGGCTGGATCAGGGATGTATTGAGCCAGGATGATGCCATTCGCCAGGCGTCACAACGTTATCGATACATGCAGCAGTGTGTCGTACTTGGGCGCGGATACAACTATGCCACTGCATTCGAATGGGCGCTCAAATTGAAGGAGCTGACCTATGTCGAGGCGGAGCCATATTCCTCCGCGGATTTTCAGCACGGTCCGATCGCCCTGGTTGCCAAAGGGTTCCCTGTGCTGGCAGTGGTGGCGGATGGAAAAGTATCCGCTACCCTGATGGAATTATTGGTTCATCTCAAACAGGATCTGTTCGCGGAACTTGTTGTGGTTTCCAATGTCCCCGAAGCGCTCTCACTGGCGGAAGTCCCGATCAGTATTCCAACCGAAACACCGGAGTGGCTGACGCCGCTGGTCAGTATTGTCCCGGCCCAGCTGTTCGCCTATCATTTGACGATCGCAAAAGGATTCGACCCTGAGAAACCGCGCAGTATTCACAAAATTACCGAAACCCGTTAATGAATTCGACGGTGATCCAGCCGGATCCTTGATGCGGGAGTCGCTGGAGTGAGGCGGCCGGCTGAAAATTATTTCAAATCCCCCGCCTTGGGTTCCTCATCCGATTGGAAGATAAATGATCGGGCAGACTTTTCTGCCCGATCTGCATATTACCTGCTCGAATCCCCCACAAGTATTTTTATCTTATTGGGACCGCAGCATACTTGATGGGTCGGCCTGATAATTTCCAGGCTGGCCATGCTTTTCCTGCCAGTCGGTCGATTCCGTGGCAAACCTGCCTTGCACCTCGGGGGCCCACATCTTTTGCAAACGGTCCAGATCATCCACCGGGACAAATGGAATTCTCATAAAGTTTGCCAGGGCTCTCATTTTATTTCCAAATGTATTCCGGGATTTGGGACTTTCCGCCACATAACGGCGTGTGATCGTCTCGAAATCCTCCGGCTCACGTTCGCCGATACTACGAACGACATCAGTGGGCGCACCGATCCCGAAGGCATTCCGTTGATAATCCTTAACATAATAGCGGACCTGCGCCTGAGTGAATGAGTCCAACCCAAAGACACTCATGGCCCTGATAAGCATCCAGTCCGGTATATTCGGGAAATACTTTACCGGCCGGTCAAGGACCTTTGCAAAAATACCTGTGATTTCAGCGGGCGACAACAGGCGCGGACCCGTTGGCCGATATGTCCTGCCAATGTGTCGGGCGGGGTCGCTGAGTATACCGGCAACCACCCGGGAAATATCTTCATTCGAGGGAGGTGCATTGAGACCATCTCCCAAAGGGAGGGGCAGGATACCCAACTGTGCAATGGGTTCCAGCAAAAGCATGTAGTTGTCGGCAAAAAAGCCCGGGTTGATGGTAACTACACCCACATTCGGCATCCAGCGCAGGATGCCATCTGTAAGCCAATGGGTGCGTGTGGTAATGGAAGGATGGCCGGCATCCGAGAGCCATTGACTCATGACGACCACTGCCTCAAGTTTTGCCTCCTGCGCGGCAAGTGCAAAGGCTGCCCCGTAATAAAGCATGTTGGAGTTCCACGGAGCACAAAAATATGCCCGTCGAATACCCTGCATGGCCCGCGATAGATCGGCGCTGTCTCCCAGATTGCCGACAAAAATTTCTGCACCTGCCGCCTCGAGCTTTTGTGAACGGGCATCCTGCCTCCGGACAAAGGCGCGAACTGGAAAGCCCTTTTCCAAAAGCTGAATAACCACAGGCAGGCCTGTTATGCCTGCCGCCGAGGTAACGAGGATCTTTGGTTTTATCATTTATTTTCTCCATTTGCCTTGAAAGATTGATAACTACGTGTATATGCACATAATTAGTTAAAAAAAGGAGCCTATTCCTGCGCGCTCCTGGACAGGCTGCCCAATTCCCCCAGGAGCACCTGCCACCGGTCGGCCCCAAATTGTTTGAGGACATGTTGTTGTGCCTGACGCCAGAGTGGAAGCGCCTGTGCCAGCTTGTCCAGGCCCCTGGGAGTAATGCTTACCAGTTGAATACGATGGTCTTGATCATCCGGCACAACATGAATGAACCGGATACGCTGCAATGGCTGAAGGTTGCGGGCGAGGGTGGTCCGATCCAGGCCAAGATCGTTGGCCAGGGTTGAAATGGGCACACTCCCTTCCTTTGCAGCCAGGGCGGCCAGCAATGAAAATTGGGTTGACAGAAGTCCGCTGGGCTGCAGGCTGGCATTGTAAAATTGCGTTACTGCCCGCGAGGTGGCGCGCAGGTTGAAACACACGCAAAATTCCGCCTGTTCCAAACCCTGTAACCCGTTATTGAGGTCGGATTTATTTCCCATAATTAGGAGTATATACACCTTTTTGGAATCCGTCAAGTGGCTGATGCTGGGAGGGGAAGGTCATTCCCGGCCCGGGAAAGCGCCGCGATCCAGGGTGGATTTACGCCGAACGGCCCTTCCCGATTCAACGGTTCCGGGTATATAATGTCATCTTCTAATTATTAGAAAGGCTAAGTAATTATGTCCAAACTGCTGGATAGCTGTGCACGCGAATTAATGGATACTGCGCCGAAAATAGTTCAATCCATTCGAATTGAAATGCGGCGGGGGCGCGGCGCTGATCTATCGATCCCCCAGTTCAGAACGATGAGATTTGTCCAGCGCAACCCTGACTCATCCCTTTCCAGTCTGGCGGAACACCTGGGACTGACCCTTCCGTCGGTCTCGAAACTCGTGGACGGATTGGTCAAATCCGGGTTGATCAGCCGTCAGGAATCCACCATGGATCGGCGTCAGCTTACGCTGGTATTGACACAGAATGGGGAAGCCATCGTCAACACTGCACGGGCCGGTGCGCAGGCCAATCTTGCCAAAACCCTGAATGGCCTTTCCAGCGAGGAATTAAAGACCGTCCATCAGGCCATGGAACTTTTACGTCCGCTCTTTGTGCCGCCAAACAAACAACAACCCGCAAAAGAATAACCAATGGCCCAACTTTTCAAGCTCCTGCATTTTGTCCGTCCATATTGGAGACGTTCCGTCGCGGCCCTGGTGCTGCTGACCACGCTGGTCTTCTTTGATCTATCCATCCCGCGTTTGATCCAGCGCATCATCGACCAGGGCATCACGGCCCACAATCAGCAGGTTGTGATCCAGACGGCCCTGTTGATGATAGGCATATCGATCGTCAGTACGGTCATTGCCGTCGCCAACAGCAATTTGTCTGTGCGGGTTGGGGAAAGCATCGCCCGTGACCTGCGGGATGCACTTTTCACACACATTCAGACCTTTTCATACGGCAATCTCGATGAACAGAAAACCGGGCAGTTGATGGTGCGCCTGACCAGTGATACCACCGCCGTCCAGCGGGTGGCGCAGGTCTCCCTGCGCATCGGGACGCGCGCACCCCTGTTGATGATCGGCAGCCTGATCCTGATGGTCAACACCAGCCGGGACCTGGCATTCAGCATGCTGCCCCTGCTGCTGGTCACTTCGCTCATTATTGTGGTCTTCGTGTTGAAAATGGAGCCTCTCTTCCAATCGGTGCAGCAAAAACTGGACCGGCTCAACACTGTCCTGCAGGAAAACACCGCGGGGGCACGCCTGGTCAAGGCCTTCGTACGTGCGGATTTTGAAGGCGAACGTTTTGAGAGCGCCAATGAGTCCTATACGGATCATTCTGTGCGGGTGATGCAGATCATGTCAAGCATGTCGCCTGTGCTGACGATGTGCGTCAACATTGGCATGGTCATCGTTATCTGGTCGGGCGGCCTGCAATCGATTCGCGGCGACTTGACCATCGGACAGCTCGTGGCCTTTACCAACTACCTGCTGACCACGATGGGACCGTTGACCATGATGACACAGCTCTCGAATACCTGGGCCAGCGGCCTGGCTTCGGCCAAACGTGTCAATGAAGTATTGGATACCATCCCTGAAGTTCGGGATCCTGTCGACGAGGTATGTCTGCCCGAACCGGCTCTGGGACGGCTGGTATTTGAAAATGTTTCCTTCCATTACAATGGCAATACCTCTGAATCGGTTTTGGAAAACATCAACCTGATCGTTGAACCCGGCCAAACGGTTGCCATACTGGGGTCCACAGGCGCAGGCAAATCCACGTTGGTCAACCTGGTCCCGCGTTTTTATGATGTCTCATCGGGGCGCATTCTGCTGGATGGCGTGGACATCCGCCAGGTTAAGCAGGATGCGCTTCTGGCCCGGGTCGGGATTGTCCCTCAGGAAACGGTGCTCTTCTCGGGGACGGTGGGCGACAATATCCGATACGGGCTGCCGACTGCCGGCGAAGAGCAGGTCTTAACTGCTGCCAAAGCCGCGCAAGCTCACGATTTTATCGTTGAGTTATCAGAAGGATACGATACCCACGTTGAAGAGCGCGGCACGAATCTTTCCGGCGGGCAGAAACAGCGCATTGCCATCGCCCGGGCGCTCCTGACCGATCCAAATATCCTGATCCTCGACGACAGTACCAGTTCTGTTGATGTCGAAACCGAGACCAGGATCCAGGAGGCGCTGACGCTGCACATGCGGCGGCACACCACGCTGGTGGTTGCCCAACGCATCAGTACGGTACTGAAGGCGGATAAGATCGTGGTCATTGATAATGGCCGCATCGCTGCGGAAGGTACCCATGAGGAACTCATGCAGTGCAGCCCGATCTATCAGGAAATCTATGAGTCCCAGCTGGGGAATGGCTTCCACCTGGAGGAACTGGTGGGCAGTGGCGTTCAGGGAGGCCGGGTATGAGCAACCTGCCTGCCCACGGCGGTTTCCGCGCCGGCCTGCAAAGAAGACCGGCCGACCCCGGAAGGATCGAAAAGGCGCATGATCCGCGAAATGCATTGATGCGCCTGCTCCCCTATCTCAATCCCTTCAAATTGGTTTTGATCCTGGTGTTCGTCTTCGTGCTGGTCTACACGGTTTTAGGTCTGATCGGCCCATACCTGATGGGGGTTGCGATTGACAGGTTTATAGCCACAAAGGACGCAGCCGGGCTGGCGAAAATTGCGTTCTGGATGCTGGCTGTCTACCTGCTGAGTAATTTGTTTCAGGCCATTTCGGCCTGGTTGATGTCGGATGTCTCACAGCGCGCCTTAAAACAAATGCGCAAGGAATTATTCAGCCACCTGCAAAGCATGCCGATCGGCTTTTTTGACAGCAATCCGGCAGGTGACCTGATGAGCCGCCTGACGAATGATATCGATGCCATAAACCAGGCTGTTTCGCAAAACGTTACCTCCCTGCTGGCCAGTGTGCTGTCGCTGGCCGGGATCCTGATCGCGATGTTCGTGCTGGATAAATGGCTGGCGCTGGCATCCGTGCTGGTGGTCCCGATCATGTTCTGGTTTACGGAATTTGTGGCAAAGTACACCCGGCGCGGTTTCCGGGAACTGCAAAAGCATTTGGGCCAGCTCAATGGAGTAATGGATGAAGCGATCAGCGGCCAGAAGGTGGTCAAGGCGTTTCGCCGCAACGAATCGGTGTTGGAAACCTTCCGCAAAAGCAACCAGCAGGTCTTCCGCGCAGGCGTATCCGCAAACAGTTACGCGCTGTTGTTGATGCCGCTTACCAATGTGCTGGGTAACTTCTTTGTAATTGTGCTGGCCGGATTGGGCGGCTGGCTTGCCCTGCAGGGTCTGGTGAGTGTGGGCATCATTGCCACATTCATCACGTATGGACAGAATTTCATTCAACCCCTGCGCCAGTTGGCAAATATGTACAATTCCATTCAGGCGGCGCTGGCCGGAGCTGAACGCGTCTTTGAGATCATCGACGCGCCCGCTGAAGTGGATGATGCTCCACAGGCTGTTTCGCTGGCTGCGCTCAAGGGTCATGTTCAATTCGAACATGTCATTTTTGGTTACCGGCCTGAGACGCCGATCATCAAGGACATGACCCTGGAAGCCAGAGCCGGGGAGACCTTTGCGCTGGTTGGCCCGACCGGTGCGGGAAAGACCACCATCATCAATTTGTTGACCCGTTTCTATGAGATCAACGGTGGCAGTATCAGGATCGATGGCACAGACATCCGTGACATTAAAAAGGCGGACCTGCGGCGTCAACTTGGTCTGGTATTGCAGGATACGTTCCTGTTTTCGGGGACCGTGATGGATAATATCCGTTACGGGCGATTGGACGCCACCGATGAAGAATGCATTCAGGCCGCCAAAATGGCGGATGCGGACCATTTCATCCGACAATTGCCGCACGGCTACCAGACAAACCTTTCGGAACGCGCCAGCAATCTCAGCCAGGGACAGCGTCAGCTGTTATCCATCGCACGCGCCATTCTCGCCAATCCATCGATCCTGATCCTGGATGAAGCCACCAGCAGCGTCGATACCCGGACAGAGGCGCGCATTCAAAAGGCGCTGCTGCGGTTGATGAAGGGTCGAACCAGTTTCGTTATCGCCCACCGGCTGAGCACCATCCGCGATGCAGACCAGGTACTGGTGATCAACAACGGCGAGATCGTCGAAAAAGGTACGCATCAACAACTGTTGGATGCGCACAGCTTCTATCATCATTTATATGTCAGCCAGTTCAAGGGGCAGGCCATATAATTACCGATCAGCGGCAACCGATCATTGACCCGGATTATCGAACGCGGATGGCCGGGTAATCGAATTGAACTTCTGTTCGGGATCATCGCTGAATGCCTTTCAGCGATGATCTTTTTTAATGGAAATGCGGGGACAACCTACATAAATTCCAAACAACTCCATCATCGATTCTTTACCCCTCTTCACTATACTGTTGGCAGTTGCACCCGCAAAATTCAGATCATTGCGTACGGGTTGCATAAAAAAGAAAGGGTAAAGATGAAAAAACGTCTGTTATTCACGATCATGACCGCCATCGCATTCGTGCTGACCGCTTGTGGAAGTTCGAGCAGCCCGACCAGTGCATCCTCCGCGGCCGGATCATCCGGAGCGGGTGACGTCATGACACCGGCATTGCAGCTGGCTGTAGGGACTCTCAAGCTCGAGGGGACCGATCAGGCAATTGACTCTCAAACGGCGGCAAGATTACTGCCTTTGTGGCAGCTGCTGGATGGATTGAGCACCAGCAGCGCAACTGCGCAGGAGGAGGTTGTTGCAGTCGTCGACCAGATCAAGGCAGCGATGACAACCGAGCAGGTCAAGACCATCGAAAATATGCAGTTGACCCAAAAGGATGTCGCCTTGCATGGCGGCGTATCCGCAGCCACGGCAGTTTCCGGTACCGCAAGCACAAACAATAGTCAGCAAATTGCCGATCCCGGCTTAATGGGCGGCGGCGCTCCACCTGCCGGTGGATTCCCCGGAAACGGAGCCGGCGGAGGGTCGGGAACTGCCACACGATCGAGTACATCCGCACAAGCTGCCCAGCTTTCCGGCAGTTCCACATTGATCAAGCAGGTGATCCTACTGCTTGAAGACAAGGTAAAAGGCTGATCGGCTGCCAAAGTTTGACGGGAGCCTTGAAGGGTATGGCTCCCGTTTACCTTTCATATCTGTGGTTGGGACTTGACGGCCAGCTAAAGGGGGAGAGTGATCCTGATCATGGTTCCCGCGCCGGGTTGACTCCCGGCTGATATGGTCCCGCCGTGAGCTTCAATGATCGATTTGGCAATTGCGAGCCCCAGCCCGGATCCGTCCGCATGAGTTCTTGCCTGATCGGCGCGGTAGAAGCGGTCAAAGACATGCGGCAGTGACTCAGGTGGAATCCCCCTGCCATTATCGTTCACGGTCAGAATGAGATCGTTCTGCACCTGGGCTGCCTCGAGTGTGATCCGGCCGCCGCGCGGGGTGTAGCGTAACGAGTTGGTGATAAGGTTTCCCAATACCTGTGCCAGACGATCGGGGTCAGCATTGATGTGCGGCAGGTCGGTCCTTATATCGGTCGTCAAAATGACCCCCTGTTTGTCTGCCAGGGGACGATAAGACTGGATCATCCGATCCGCCAGTGCAGCCATGGAGACCGGTTCAAGATCGAGCCTCAATTCCCCTGCCTCGGCCTGGGAGAGGATGCGCAGATCTTCCACTAATCGCTGAAGATGCTGAACTTCCGTCTGGATCGCGTCGAGGCGTTCGGGTGTCGGCTTAAGTACGCCTTCGCGCATCGATTCAATGTAGCCGCCGATCACGGTCAAAGGATTTCGAAGATCGTGAGCGATATCAGCCGTCATCTGACGGCGGGACCGGGTCAGCCGGTCGAGGTCGGCGCTCATTTGGTTGAAAGCTGCGGCAAGTTCACCCAGTTCATCCCTGGATCCCACTTCCACATTTTGTTTTAGATCCCCTTTGGCGATGGCACGAATGGCGGTCGTAAGATTTCGGATCGGATGGGTCAAGGCGCGGGCCAGGATGATCCCCAATACCAATGCCACTGCCAATGCCCCCAGCGCGGAGTATAAGAGGGCAAGGTTGGTTCGATTTAAATATTGTTGTTCAAGGTTTCCAAGAGGCGGGGGATTGCCAATGACCAGCACGGTACCCACCTGTACCGAGTTGACGAGGACGGGCGTACCATTAATCAAATCGACCTGCAGTACAGTGCTGCCGATCCTGTAAGCACCCGCCGGAATGAGGACACGGCCGTCTGTATCGGCCAGAACGAAGAGGAAAGTCTGAGGACGCGGCTGGCCGATACCAGGTCCGGGCGGCTGCAAGTTGGGCTGGGGCACAAATGGCGGGTTGGCTGAACTGCGCAGTCGATAATAATCAAGAACACCATTCCAGGAGCCGTTGGTCTGATAATAAAAAGTCATATCCGCCACGAACCTGTCACGCGCCTGGTCAAAGGTCAGTTGCTTGAAGTCCCGCACGGTCAACCAATAAGTAATGCCGGAGGCAAGCGCCACGCCGGTAATACTTACCAGCAGGAAAGCCAGGATGAGCCTGATCGTAATGGAGCGGGACATGTCATTTTCCTGTGAAGCGGTACCCGACCCCAAAGATGGTTTCAATATAGCGCGGCTGGGCCGGGTCGGGTTCGATCTTTGAGCGCAGGTTGCGGATATGCTGGTCGATCGTGCGGGCGATCCCTTCAAAAGCGGTGCCCTGGATGGACTCCAACAGGTCCGTCCGTGAAAAGACGCGTCCAGGCGCGGACATGAGGATTGACAGCAGATCGAATTCCGAGGGGGTCAAACGGACCTCGCGGCCGGCGACCGTTACCGAATGCTCCTCCTGATCCAGGGTAATGTCTGCGACACGCAGCACCCTGCCGGGCGGCGCCGTACTTCCGGCACGGCGCAAAACTGTTTTGATGCGTGCCGCCATTTCCCGCATTCCGAATGGCTTGGTGATGTAATCATCCGCCCCCAGTTCCAGACCGATGACTTTATCAGATTCTTCCAGTTTGGCGGTCAGCAGGATGATGGGGGTTCCGCTTTCCATGCGGAACCTGCGGATGAACTCGTAGCCGTCCATTTCAGGCATCATGATGTCAAGCAGGATCAGATCGGGTTTTTCCTGGCGGGCTGTGTAAAGCGCATTCCGGCCGTTGTCTGAAATGACAACGCGATAGCCCTGTTCTGTTAAATATTCGCGCACCAGTGTGCGAATATTTGCCTTGTCATCCACAACCAGGATGGTCTTGGACATCATGCCTCCACATCAAGATCCGATTGATCGATTATATTCCATAGCTCAATTTCCACAATCAAACAGGGTTGTATTCGATGCGGGGCTGCCCGCGCCCGCCGGACTTGCACGGTTCACGATCGTACAGTTCTGCCTGACCCATTTTGCGATCGATTGATGACGATCAAGCCCATCACCCAATACGAAACGCAGTTGTCCGTTTTTGACGAGTGTCGAAAGTTGTTCCACTGAAACCTCATCATATTGCCCGAGGAATCCCCCAAAAGTTAACACGGGACGGCCAGTTTCCAGGATAAAAGAGGCGGCGGAATTTGCCTGCCCTGTGGCCACCAGGTACGTTCCGGGCCTGGTGTTGGCGAGCAGGTACTTCAGTAAATTCGGATCATTGGAAATTTCAGGGCCGCCTAAGGGCAGTGCCGGCCGGGGGCCATCTTCGGGAATGAGGGGCATCATCATTGGATTGCCGTAGGAGTCATCGGTCCGTGCGCGAATTCCATTTGGAGCGGCATGTGGTTGTGCCGGTCCGGCATAAGGCAGGCCGCTATTCGGAGATGAATTGAATGTGGTCAAAACAGACCATATCCCCGGGGCAACCAGCATGGCTGCCAGCAAAAGGCCCAATGCCGCAGTTGCAAACCGGACCCGCTGCCTGCCTGCAACTGCC
>Ga0315268_10005730_pt1 | contig 13302 bp, 14 predicted proteins | sample C1_top_MG_FD_204535 | JGI IMG/M metagenome (GOLD analysis project Ga0315268, IMG submission 204535) | Sediment microbial communities from Yellowstone Lake, YNP, Wyoming, USA - C1_top | ecosystem: Environmental > Aquatic > Freshwater > Lake > Sediment | place: USA: Wyoming | collected 2017-08-01 | reverse complement strand
TAACTGCAGTGTTTTGAAGGAATACCTAGACTTCTTGATCGCGAACAATCTTGTTGAAGAAAAAACAGTTGGCAAGAAACGCATAGTTTATGCCATAACCGAAAGGGGCACAACTGTGTTGAAGTACTTCAGAGAACTCAAATCTGTACTACCCATCATCGAGGAAGCGAGAGCCGCAGCCAACAACACAATGCACAAACCTCTGCCACCAATGCTATACTAATAACTAAGCCTCCCCCCTCCTTCTGTTTCTAACCTCAACTAAACAACAGATAGAACTGGTTCTCTTTCTTTCTCAGAAAATGCAGAATGCCCATGTGACTAAAGGCGTTTAGTTGCTCTCTAAAAGAGTTCTTTCACTTGCGAGGCACATCAAGAGCGATGTAGAGCACATTATTTCCGCGAACAAGAACGTTGCCGTAGTTTGCAACTATAGAATCGTTCACATGCTCTGAAGCGCCGTCTAACAGCATGTTCATGTAACCGTCACAGCGCACCATCGTGCCGTGGTACTCCACCCCGTTCTTCAGCGTAATGATTATGTATGAGTTAAGCCGTTTCGTCAACACATTCAAAGGCTTCTTGCTAGGTTCCATCACTGCACCGCCAATGCTAGCCATGTTACTATCACCAAACGTTCATACTATAAAAGTCTTATGAAAACAAACTCCTCATCAGAACCCTGTTTTTGCCATTGTACTCGGCTCCATCCACAATCTTAAGAAGAAACCCTAACTCTACACTCCTAGTCTGAAGGTGCTTACGTTGCCAGAGGCCATTGCTGTTACCTTCAACATTGAAACCGAGGTAACACCAGCTTACTACGAAGAACTGCTCAAGTACACGTATCAAAACTACATCCAGCCCACTGCTCAACGATTTGCAAACATAAAACAAACTGCAGTAGACGGCGACTACGTGCTCGACTTCACCTTTCTCGAACCTGAGGGAAAATGGCGCATTGATGTCAACATGAAAACTGGAAAGCCTGTTCAAGTCACGATGACCCCAAGTGACGTAAGCGTACCTGAATCTGCCTTAGACCGTTTGAAAGAAGACCTTATAATTGTTGTTCAATTTTTTGAAGAGCACGTTCGGCGTTCAACACTTTACTTTGCATGGGTTCAAGGTAGAGAAGTTGTGCCTGAGAAATCGCCGTTCAGGCGTGCAAGAGTAATTGAAAGAATATTCTTCGGCAACATCCTGTTCCTCTTCGTGCTCCTGATCGCCGTCAGCATTGTCTTATTCGTTTTCCTAGGGCTTTGGGCAGCAGTTGTTATTGTGGTGGGTCAGTTTCTGATAATACTGTTCTCTGACAGGCTTATTGGCACGCTGAGTGATTGGCCAATCAGTGCGCAGAACTCAACAGTTCACATACTTCAGTATCACCTGCCGCCTCAGGAACGAGCAGCGTTCACTCAGAAATATGATCGACAAAAACTGTTGCAGATGAAGAAGGAAATCTACGACAAGACAATAGCCTTGGGCAAACCAGTTGAGTGTGAGACTGCCCGCGACGTCATGTCCAAATATGGTTTGCAATGTTCACCCGAGAACATGGCAACCAAAGCTGTCAACGTTTATGAAATGGTTGAAAAAACAACGCAGAAGTATGGTTTACCCATCCCGAAGATTGCTCTTTCCAACACCATGGTTCCCAACGCAGCAGCCTCGGGTCCGAGTCCGAAACACGGAATTGTCCTGATCACTACGGGGCTGCTTGTCCAATTAGACGAAGACGAAATCTTATCCGTTTTGGGACATGAATTGAGCCATCTCAGCGCTAGAGACCCGTTTGTCTTGTTTGGGCTTGTGACGGGTGAATACGTTTTCAGACTCTTTGTTCTATTGTCCTTTGCGCAGTCATTCAATCCCATTCTTTTCTATCTTTATCTCTTCTTGGTGTTCAGCGCAATCTATTTTGTAGCTAAATTCTTTGAAGCCAGAGCTGACCTTGAATCAGCCATTAAAATGGGAAACCCAAAAGTTTTGGCAGGAGCGCTTAGAAAAATCGGATTCCGCCGGCTTCAATTCGAACGTAACCCATCCTACAGAATACAAGACTGGATAACTTGGGATCCGCATCCGCCAATCTATTTCCGAGTTGAACGTTTAGAAAAGTTTGAGCCTACGCGGCAAGTGAAGCATATTCTTCTTCAATCGGCGAAAGACTGCGTACGCGGTTTCTTCGCTGCGTTTTAGACCAACGCTTTCGAGAGGCTTCAGAAAATAACAAATAGGTTGCGGATAGACAGTCTAGCTGGCGCAGATGGAATGGAGATAAAGGGTTTTGTGGGTGTGAGCCTTTCAGACTGGGACGGAAAAGTGTCATCTGTCATATTCCTGCCAAATTGTAACCTGCGCTGCCCCTTCTGCTACAACCAGAGACTGGTTTTGCACCCTGAAAAGATTCCAACCATTCCGTTTGTCCAAGTTGAAAATTATCTTGAAGCTAATCGAGAATGGATTGATGGGGTAGTCATAACCGGGGGCGAACCGACATTGCATCAAGATTTGTCATTTCTCTGTAAGAAAATAAAGAAAACAGGCTTCGACGTCAAAGTAGACACGAACGGTACCAACCCCAGAATAATATGTGAGTTGATAGAAAGACAACTTGTTGATTCTGTGGCAATGGACGTAAAAGCGCCCTTAAACAAGGAAAAATACTCGGCTGCCTGCGGTCTCAACGCTACTCCATTTCTTGAAAGGATCAATGAAACCATCAAAATCTTGCTAACTGATGCCGTTGAACATGAGTTCAGAACCACGATGGTTCCAACGTTACATCAACTGGAAGATGTAGAAGGAATATGTCAGGCGATAAAGGGTTGCAAGAAGTATGCGTTACAGAACTTCAAGTCAGAAGTGGAAACGATAAATCCAGAATATCAAAATCTGAAGCCATTCTCCAAAACACAAATGGAGGATTTTCTACGCATAGCGAAAAAGACTGTTCCGAATATCATTTTCAGAGGTTAGTCATCAATTCAAGGGGTCGACTTCATTTTCTCATACATTTTCTCCAGGGTCCAGCGAATAGTTGACTTGAGTTCCCTCCCCCTGTCTTCTCCAACGTTTTTTATGACAAGTTCACGAACTATGTCGCCGTCTTTGACTATTTCATAAGAAAGAATCTTGTCGGGCGGTGTTTCTCCAGCGCCTGCTGATTCACGGTCTTTCTCCTGCATCTTAGTTAGTACGCGTTCAACCAAGAAGGCCATAAAGGGCGGGGTGTCAGCTGTGAACTGTTTTTCTTGGGCAAGAACTACTTTTAGAGAATCGTCGTCGGTGTATAGGTTGGCGAGTAATTCGCCTGTGGCTGTCTTAATTGGAATTGCCTGCGTATGTTCCATGGGGGTTGGCGCGGTCTCCGTTTCTGGGGAGACTGATAGTTGTGGCGGAGCTCGCTCTTGCATGACAGGAGCTGGCGTGGCAGGTTTAATCTCCGGCTTCTTGAAGCCTTTCTCTAATAGGGCGGAATTGACAAAATCTAGCAGGGCTCTTGACTGGTCCAATTCTACCTGTAGTTCCTTGACACGTTTTTCCAGAGTTATTCGCAGTTCAGCCATTTTTCGCATTCTGTCTTCTCCGCGTTCTGCGTCTTCCTCAGACAAGGTGTACCCTCCCACTCTTCATTAATGGTTCAGAGTTGCTTATCTGCTTATCAGCTTCAAGCAACCTAACGCAATTATACGTAGTTTCAAGTTTGGATGGTTAACTATGTATGACTGCAATTTGCTTATCTCATGTCCTTGGCCTTTCGTGGGGGAGGCGAGACGAGAAATCGCTTGCTTTTTGAGACTGCTTGGCGACGAAAAACCAGCTATTGAACTCACCGTCGCTCGTGGAATTATAGGGGTGAAAACACGTTTGGATTCCAGAGAGGTCATTAAAGAGCTTAGAGTCCTTTTCAGCCAAGATCCGAAGAGATTTCAGTACACTTCGAAATGGATACCCGTAGACCTGTGGACAGATTCTGACATTGAATCGATGAGAAAGGCGGTTGAACCGGTTAAGGACAAGATTAAGCATGGGGAACGCTGGCGTATGATTGTGGAGAGACGCCGCTATACCCTCTATCATAAGATTGACATCATCGCGGCGTTGGCTGAGCTTATTGAAGAAAAAGTCGATCTTACAAATCCAGACAAAATCCTACGCATAGACATAGTAGGTAAGTTTGCTGGAGTCTCAGTCGTCTTGCCATGCGAATTTTTCTCCATGGCGAAACTGAACGTAGCCGAAACTAACTAAACCTTGGCTGTGACGATGTCTTGAGCTGACTTAAATTTGACGCCCCATTTCTTCTGCAGGAAGTTTTCGAACTCTTTGAAGATGTTACTCTCGGTTGAATTTAGTCGTGTACACATAGGCTTGGCAGAGTGCAAGTCGCTCATGTCGTAGAGTGCAGTGTTCTTCGCGAGGTTTTCGTTGTCTCTTACTGTTTGGATGAGTTCTTCGGGTGGTGCTTCTGAAAACAGCCAGGCGGTGTAGGCAATATCCACCACCTTGTAGGAGACGCCTTCTCGCACGGCGCACTTTGAAGCCTTGGCTATCTTCTTGAGCGTAGATGGGTGAATGGTTCGGGTCCACAAGAAGTTGTGATACTGCTGGTCTGCGAGAACCCAGTCTTCATTCTCTGATGTTTTCCAGCCAGCCGACTGACATTCGTGTTTGAAGCTGCGGATCACTTCCCAGATTCTCGGGACTGCCATTTTGCGCCACTGTGATAAGAGTCTAGAAGTAAGTTCTAGTCGAAAAATTTAAACCTATTCGACACCTAAAGAGCAATTTTTTCGTTTGAGAGATAGATTTTTGAAAAAATGAAGAAAATAGAAGTTGGAATCGACAAATTTACGATTATTGAAATCCAGAAATTTTACGGATAATTCCATGTTTTTTCTACATTTTTCCGACAGCAAATAATAAATCAATGGTGTAGCGAATTTAAATACATTAGGGTTCGACGGCATGAGACTGAAAGGGTCATGGGCAACGTTAGACGATTTGGATTGCCAGATTCTGCGTTTGCTTCAGGAGAATGCGAAGCAGACCTACACTGAAATCGGCAGTAAACTCGATGTTGCACACTCGACTGTGTATGATAGAATTCAAAAGATGGAAGGACTAGGCGTCATCAAAAAATACGAGGTGGTCATTGACTCGGAGAAACTGGGGATACCGCAAATAACGGCGCAGATGATCATAACCACAGACCCGAAGGAAACGGAGAACATAGCGAAAAAACTGGCGAGGTTTAGCCAAGTGCTAGAGGTTTCAACATCGTTTTCTGAGGAGTTGGTCATCATAGCCAAAGTGGTTGCTCAGGATCAGGGGGAACTGCACTCTTTTATAGCTAAATCAATTGCACCTCTCACAGGTGTATTGAGAATTCGAACTGCAATCGTAACCAAAAAGTACAAAGAAGAAAGGTGCAGTGTTACTCCAAGAGAAAGTGCTTCCCGAGTGAAGAAATAGTTTAATAGAAGAAAGCTGTATATTTGGCGTTTAGAAAAATGTGAGGGACTTGCATGTCGGTTTTGCCTTCTCGTGTGCTTCGGAGCGTGTTGCGGGAGGAAGCTTTCTACTTCTTTACGTCCATTGGCAACTATACAGGTGTGAGTGCGTCTTCCTTGGATGAGTTTCTGCAGAGGATGAAGGATGTGGATATCAAGTCGTTGGAGTTTCACCTCTTCCGAGAGGACTTTGAAAAGTGGATATCTCAGACCTTGGGCGACGACAAATTGGCCAATGAAATTAAGCTTGTGCGTGCTCAGAAAATCGTGGGAAATACTTTGCGTGATCGTCTTTACTTCGTTGTATCGAGGCGTTTGAAGGAGTTGCGGGGCGGTTCTGCTTCGCCTTCGGTTCCAGCGTCAGCGTCTAAGGAACGGCCTCAGTGGGTTGTTCTGTGACTTTCTTTAGTTGGCGTTGATACATTTCAACGATTTCTGTGATGGTCGTTGCATCTTCCGCTGCTTTGTCTAGTCGATAGTTTCCTGTGAATCTTGGGAATCGGATGGCTAGTCCGCTTCCCTTTCGTATTTTGTCCATTGCAGCCGTGTGAATGGGGCTGAGGGTGATTTCAGCTCCGATTACTTCGATGACGGTTTCTGGTTCGAACCAGACGTCGGCTTCGAGGGTTGAGTTGACTCTTGGGCTCTTGTGTGCCAGTTTGTGTTTTTCCAGCATTTTTGGGAGTCTAGCTAGGTCTTTGTCGGTGAAGCCTGTTCCACATTTGGTTACTGTCTCGTATTCGTCTTCTTCTGGGTCGTAGGCGGCTAGGAGTAGGGCGCCGTAGGTTCCGCCTCTTTTGCCTCTTCCGTGGAAGGCGCCGACTATGACTAGGTCGACGGTATCAGTCATCTCGCTCTTGTAGTCTCGTTTGTACTTGATCCAGAGCCAGCCTCGTGCGCCCGCTTGATAAACGGAGTCTGGTGTGAGGCTTTTGCAGACTACGCCTTCGCAGCCGTCTTCTATGGCTTTTTCGAAGAATTTTTCGAGTTCATCTGGATCATCGGTGATCAGGTATTCGGCTGGTCGAACTCGGTCGGTTTGGATGATTATTTTTTCCAGTTTTTCGTGTCTGGTTGGATACGGCGTTTGGGTTAGGTCTTTTCCTTCGGCGTAGAGGACGTCGAAGACGTGTAACGCAACTGGGTAATCTTGCATGGCTTGTTTGATGCCGTATTTGCGTCGGCGGTGCATGAGTTCTTGGAAGGGTCGCATTTCGCCTGTGTCGGTGTCTATGGCGACGATTTCGGCTTCTATTATGGCTTGTTTCGGTTTGACGTGTTTTTTGACCAAGTCAACTGCGTCGGGGTATTGGTCTGTTATGCTTTCCAGTCGGCGTGAGAACAGTGTAACATTATTGTTTTGTTTGTGGGCTTGGACGCGTTCGCCGTCGTATTTGTATTCGGCTATGCATTTTCCGCCTAGTTTAGCGAGGATTTCTTGTGGGCTGCCTAGTCTTTCGGCTAGCATTGGTCGGATGGGTTCGCCTATTGAGACTGTGAAGTTTCTTATGCCTTCTATTCCCTTTTCAGCCACGGTTTGGGCTACTCTGCCTAGGTCGCTGCTGATGTTGTAGGCGCGTTCTACCTCTTCCCTTGCTTCTTTTCCGCCTCCGTACGCGATGGCCAGCGCATCTAGTACGGTCATGTCGGCTATGCCGAGTCGGAGTTCGCCTGTGACGGTTCGAATCAAGTATTTGGCTTCTTTTGGTGTGGCGTTTGTGAGCAGGCCTGAGAGTAGGTTGATTTTCATGTCCATTGAGCCAGGACCGGTTGATTTTGCCATTTTGTCTAGTGTTTCGTAGACTTTTTCCACTGTTAGTTGCTGTTGGAAGAAGGTTTGTTGTTTCTTTTTTTCTAGGAATTTTTGGGCGGCTGAGCCTAGGTCGCCGGTTTTTTTGGTTTCGTCTTCTATTTCTTTTTCGTTTTGTCCTGTTGCTTTTGCTATGGCGCGTATGGCGAGTTTTTCGGCTATGCCGATTTCGATGCCAACAAAGTCTGGGTAGAGTTTGCCTTGGGTTAGATAAGCGACTTTGTCAATAACGGTCTTTGGCGTTTCCTTGAGGAAGTCAACTAGGTAATCAGTCATTTCTAGTCGTTTGGTTGTGCCTTCAATTTTCTCGTAGGCATCGGCTATAAGGGAGTACTTCATGAACGGGACACGCTTCTGGCAAATAAGACACAGATTATCGTTTGAGTATTAAAGTTTGAATGTGGAGGCATTTTGCCTATTACTTGTTTGTTTTTTTGTGAATGTGACCGTGCCTGTTGAGGCGTAGGCGCCGCCGAAGAAGATTATGAGGTCGAATAAATCTCACATTTTCTCCTAGGATCCCAATCTGATCCCAGCGAAAATCTTAACGCCAAACTGACCTCATTGACTATTGGATTCAAAATGAACTGCATTAAAGCCTTGAAGATCACAACATTAGCAGAAAACATCGCTTATGGAAAACTCCTCGGCCAATGGGGCCTATCGTTCCTCATAGAAACGGTAGATGCCAGAGGCAAGAAAACAAAAATAGTCTTCGACACAGGAATCAACAAGAAGGCGCTACTGCACAACATAAAAACGTTAAGACTAGACTTAACCGACGTCGACTCCATCATACTAAGCCACGGCCACCTAGACCACACAGCAGCAACAGCTGAAGTCACAAAAACCGCTGGAAACGTGAAAATCTACGCACACCCACACACATTCCTACCCAAATTCCACCAAGACAAAAAAGGAAAACGACGAAACATAGGAGTCCCCAAAAACGAAGGAATAGACCACATCGAAAAAGCCGGCGGAAGAATCCACCTCAAAAACACTCCCACAGAAGTAGCGCCAGGCATCTGGACCACGGGAGAGATTGAGAGAGTAACCGCCTTCGAACAACCACTACCACTCTCCAAAAAAGAAAGAATAATCAAAGTCATCGACGGAGACGAAACCGACGACCAAATCCTCGACGACCAAGCACTCTGGATGAACATCAAAGGAACCGGCCCAATAGTGGTCACAGGCTGCGCCCACGCAGGACTCATAAACACCCTACTACACGTTCAGAAAATCGGCAACTTCAAACAAATACACACACTAATCGGCGGAACCCACCTCATCGACCGCACAGACCAATACTTCCAACAAACAGTAAACGAACTCAAAAAAAGCGGGCTAAAACTCATTTCACCATGCCACTGCACAGGATTCAAAGCCACAAGCAACCTTTGGCACGCATTCCCCAAAGAATTCATCTTAAACTTCTCCGGAAGGACAATTGAAACAGGAAAAGAGCCAGAAATGCAATTATTCTAACCTCTTCCGCAGGCGCGCTTCGAATGAATCTTCATGGCATTGATAATTGTATGTTGACGCTGATGGTCGTCTGGAGTTTGCCCTTTTTGCGTTTTCTTTACTGGCCATGGTTTGGACAAACACTGAGATAAGAATGTATGTTTATATCATTGTTCGCGTGAAACTTTAGAAATCAACACTTGGGAGGATACGCAAGGTGGTTGAAGAGCCTGAAGGGCTGAAAGCGCAGGAAAAACAGAAAAAGAGCGACGGGCAAGTTGAAACGCTTGAGAAGGTTCTGGAAACCGAGAAAAAGCGTTCGGAAGAATACCTTACACAATTGAGGTATGCCAGAGCAGATATTGAGAACCTGAAGAAAAGGTTCGATCGACAGTTAGAAGAAGCTAAAATATACGCTAATGAATGTATTATAATCGAACTATTAGAGGTCGTGGAAGAGTTGGAAATGGCTGTCAAATCCGCTGCCTCATGCGGCTCTGCAGAAACCCTTGTTCAAGGAGTCGAGATGACCCTTAAGAAATTCACGAAAATCCTCGAAAACGAGCAGGTCTCTCCAATAAAAAGTGTAGGTGAACCCTTTGACGCCGAAAAACACAACGCTGTTGCAAGAATTGAAAAAGAAGGAGTTGAAGGATGTACGATAATCGAGGAAGTTCGAAGGGGCTACACGATGAGAGGAAAAGTGATTAGGCCGAGCATAGTTAAAGTTGTTGTACCATCGTCACAGTCACATAAAGAAACTGAAGGAGATGAACTCAAATGAGTAATAGCGTTAAACCCGGAGAAAAAATACTTGGCATAGACTTGGGAACAACCAACTCCGCAGCCGCCATCTTTGAAGGTGGACGAGCAACCGTGATACCCAGTTCTGAAGGACCCACAATGGCTGGAAAAATGTTTCCCTCAATTGTCGCATTCACCAAAGATGGAACCCTGCTGGTAGGCGAATCTGCAAAGAGACAAACAACCGCCAATCCTGAAGGAACAGTTTACGAAATAAAAAGAAAGATGGGAACCGAATACAAAGTCTCCATCGCAGGAAAAGAATACACTCCACAACAAATCTCAGCGATCATACTTCAAAAAATAAAGAAAGACGCCGAGACATACCTAGCAACCACAATAAAGAAAGTAGTGATAACCGTCCCAGCTCATTTCAATGACAATCAGCGACAGGCCACAAAAGACGCAGGAGAAATAGCGGGCTTAGAAGTTGCAAGGATAATAAATGAACCCACCGCAGCATGCCTTGCCTACGGAATTGACAAACTCGAAAAAGAAATGAAAATACTTGTCTTCAGCTTCGGCGGCGGCACCCACGACGTAACAATAATGGACTTCGGCAAAGGAGTCTTCCAAGTGCTGTCAACGAGCGGCGACACACAGATCGGCGGCGCAGACCTGGACAAAGAAGTCCAAGACTATTTAGTCGAAGAATTCCAAAGACAGACAGGTATCAACCTCCGCAACGACAAAGTGGCAATATCAAGGCTAAAGGAGGCCTCAGAAAAAGCAAAAATCGAACTGTCAGCCATGATGACCACTGAGATTGACTTACCATTCATATCTTCCGATGCTTCTGGATCAAAACATCTGCACTTGACACTGTCTAGAGCCAAACTGGAGTCGTTAGCTCAACCTATAGTTCAGAAAACAGAGCGCACAATCGTAAAAGCCCTCGAAGACGCCAAAATGACGCCGAAAGACATAGACAAGATAATCCTTATCGGCGGAATGACCCGAATGCCCTATGTTCAAAGATTCGTTGAGCAACTGATGGGCAAACCTGCGGAGAGAGGCGTAGACCCAATGGAATGCGTGGCAATCGGCGCGGCAATACAGGGCGCTGTCCTAACAGGAGAAGTAAAAGACCTGTTATTGCTCGACGTTACACCGTTATCTCTGGGTGTTGAAACCCTCGGTCGTGTGTTTACAAGAATTCTTGAGAAAAATACAACGATACCCACGAGAAGGAGCCAGACATTCTCGACAGCCGCAGACTTCCAAACAGCCGTTACGATTAATGTGCTCCAAGGTGAGCGTCAGATGGCAGCAGACAATGTTTCCCTAGGGATGTTCAACTTGGAAGGCATACCGCCCGCGCCAAGAGGTGTACCACAGATCGAAGTCGCTTTTGACATCGACGCAAACGGGATACTGAATGTCACGGCAAAGGATTTGGCAACCGGCAAGATAGCAAAAATAACTATTACAGCCTCAACCAAACTGTCCAAAGAAGAAAAAGAACGCCTAATCAAAGAAGCAGAGCAGTTTGCTGAACAGGACAAGAAGAAACGTGAAGAAGCTGACATGAGAAACAACGCTGACACTCTAATCTACACTGCGGAGAAGACCAAGAAAGATCTGGGAGAAAAACTCACGCAAGATCATAACAACAAGATAGACGCAGCGGTTTCAGCCCTTAAAGACGCTTTAGCAAGCACTGACTCCGAGAAAATCAAGGTAAAGAGTGATGAGCTCACGAAAGTTCTCCAAGAAGTTGGAACGGCGGTTTACCAGCAGACAGCTACTGAACAGGCGAAGCAGAAAGAGCAACCAAGCGAAGGCGAAGCACAACCAGAATATGGACCTGGCGGAGACAAGGTGGTTGACTCGGAAGATTACAAAGTGAAGTAGGCGTTCTGGACGAGGCGAGTCAATCCAGTGTATGTATTTCGGGTATGATGGTTCAGAGATGGCCAACAAAAGAGATTACTACGAAGTCCTCGGCGTTTCCAAAACTGCTTCAAAAGAAGAAATAAAAGACTCTTACAGAAAACTGGCTTTGCAATATCACCCTGACAGAAACAAGGCGCCTGACGCAGAAGAAAGATTCAAGGAAATATCAGAAGCTTACGCCGTGTTATCGGACAATGAAAAGAGAACCCAATACGATCAACTCGGCCATGCAGGTTTTGACCAACGCTATACTACAGAAGACATATTCAGAGGCGCAGACTTCGAATCCATATTCCGAGACCTAGGCGGCGGCATGGGCCCACGGGATATATTCAGCTTCCTTTTTGGCGGGGGCTTCAGAGAAAGAGCAGCAAGGGGCAGAGACCTCGCCTACAACCTTGGAATCACGCTTGAAGAGGCAGCAAATGGCGCGGAGAAGAACATAGAAATCGAGAGAATTGAAAAATGCGATTTATGCGAAGGCAGCGGAGCCGCGCCCCACACGTCGCCCAGACAATGCTCCAGGTGCAAGGGATCTGGAAGAATCCAAAGCACAACCCGAAACGGCTTCGGCGTGTTTGTGCGAGTTACACAATGTCCCACCTGCGGAGGAAGAGGCAAAATCATAGATAAACCATGCCCGAAGTGCAAAGGCAGCGGCATCACAGAAAGAGAACGAAAAATCACTATTAAGATACCACCAGGAATAGATGAAGGATACCAGCTTAGATTGGCTGGAGAAGGAGAAATAGCTTCAGAACAGGGATCTCCGGGAGACCTATACGTGTTAATCAATATTGCCCCCCACCAGCACTTCAAAAGATATGAAGATGACCTCCTATACAATCTCGAAGTCGGTTTTGCTCAAGCAGCATTGGGCACTGAAGTCACAGTCCCAACTCTTGAAGGAGACACGACCATAAGAATCCAGCCGGGAACGCAGCCAGGCCAAATAATAAGACTGCGAGGCAAAGGTATGCCCAGATTCAGAGAGTACGGCAGAGGCGACATGCAGGTAAGAGTAGACATCTCAGTTCCGAAAAAACTGACAACTCAGCAAAGAACCCTGCTTGAACAACTAGCCAAAGAATTCGACGAAAACATCAGGCCCAAAGGCCGTAGACTAAAACTCTAACAGCCACAATAATCCGTCCATTTTACACACCATGTTTCAGGTTCAATAACACAATACTTTTGTCTCGGTCTTTGCTGGCGTTCATTGCACCAAGGTCATATCCTGCCCGCAGCAAACCAAGGTTCCTGCGCCCTCTTCCAACACTTGAACCTTATTCCCACAGATCTCACAAAGATATATTTCGCCCTTCTTTGTCACGCTACTTACACCCCCCCTTTTCCATCGTAAAGAATCAGCTACACACATGAAGAAGGATATTGAGCTGAAAATCTGATATTAGACAGTTCACTTTTTGGCTTTGCTTTTCGCCTTAGGTTTGGTTTTTGGTTCCACTTTCTTCATCGGAACGCCACAGCATATCAAATCGCATGGTTCGCATCCACACGCTTTGTCAACTACCATAACCACTCCGCATTCTCCGCATTCATATTTTGTGCCTTTCCTCGCCATATCATTCACCTCCCAAACATATGACATCAAACATGCTTCAAGAAATATAAATTATTTTGTGCGCTCAAGCTGAAGGCCTTATTTGGCTCCAAATAGAGGGGCCTACAACAATTGCACACACAAACAAGCCAGAAAACCAAACACAGAACGCGCTAAGACCCAACCTCGCTCCGCAACCACAGCAAAGTCTTACTAATCACTTCATTCTCTTTGCCCTG
>Ga0315268_10005729_pt1 | contig 13303 bp, 11 predicted proteins | sample C1_top_MG_FD_204535 | JGI IMG/M metagenome (GOLD analysis project Ga0315268, IMG submission 204535) | Sediment microbial communities from Yellowstone Lake, YNP, Wyoming, USA - C1_top | ecosystem: Environmental > Aquatic > Freshwater > Lake > Sediment | place: USA: Wyoming | collected 2017-08-01 | reverse complement strand
TTAGACACTAATCAACACTGATTTGCTATGATACTTCTATTCTTGTACCTATCATAATTAATCAGTGTCCCTCAGTGTCAAAAGGAGCCTTGCTTTGATCTCGAACATCCCCATGGAACACGGCCTCATCCTCGCGGCGATCCTGTTCGTGCTCGGCCTTGTCGGCGTGCTCGTGCGAAGGAACATCGTATTCATGCTCATGTCCGTAGAGATCATGCTGAATGCTGCGGGCCTTGCATTCGTGGTCGCGGGAGCCCACCAAGGGCAGGTCGACGGCCAGGTCATGTTCATCTTCATCCTGACCATGGCAGCCGCCGAGGTGTCCGTGGGACTTGCACTAGTGTTGCAGATGTATCATAGCTTTAAGACATTGGACACAGACGTCGTGAGCACAATGAAAGGCTAACGTATCCCCTCCCTTGATGGGAGGTGACTGAGGGAAGGGTGAGATATCGATGCCACCCCCACCAACCTCCCCCATCGGAGGGGGAGGCTACAACCAACTATGAACCTCCTTTATCTCATACCCGCCCTGCCCTTTGCCGGTTTCATCGTCCTGGCGCTGTTGGGCCGTGGCCTCTCGCGTGCTACTGCGACCCTCGTGGGTGTTGGTTCCGTAGGCATGTCCGCGCTCCTTGCCCTTGCACTAGCAGTACAATTCATCGATTCTCCACCCGTATCCGGCGCTTTCACGCAAACGCTCTGGACCTGGCTGCAATTCGATGGCTATTCAGCAGGGATATCGTTCTCCCTGGACGCGCTTTCCCTTGTGATGGTCCTCATCATTACGGTTGTCGGTTTTCTCATTCATTTGTATTCGTCCGAGTTCATGCAGGATGATCCCGGATACACCAGGTTCTTCGCGTATTTGAACCTCTTCGTCGGGTCCATGCTCGTGCTGGTGCTTGCCGACAACCTTCTGCTCCTCTACTTCGGATGGGAAGGCGTGGGCCTCTGCAGCTATCTTTTGATCGGGTTCTGGTATGATGACCCGGTGAATGGCGCGGCCGCGCGCAAGGCGTTCATCGTTACCCGCATCGGCGACACGGCCATGGCTCTGGGCCTGTTCCTGTTATTCACTGAACTTGACACGCTCAACATACAGGACCTGATGCAGAATGCGCAGACACACTGGCCCGTGGGATCAACTACTGCGGTCCTTGCCGCGGCTCTGCTGCTCTGCGGTGCGATCGGCAAGTCTGCCCAGCTTCCTCTTCAGGTCTGGCTTCCGGACGCCATGGCCGGCCCCACACCGGTCAGCGCGTTGATCCATGCCGCGACCATGGTGACTGCAGGCGTGTATCTCATCGCACGGACGCACGTCCTGTTCGAACTCGCCCCAGCGGTCCAGTCGGCTGTTGCGGTCATCGGAGCATCGACCCTGCTTATTGCCGGCATGAGCGCGCTCGCGCAAAAGGACATCAAACGAGTGCTCGCCTATTCCACGATCAGCCAGCTCGGATATATGTTCCTGGCGCTCGGCGTGGGCGCCTGGTCAGCCGCAATCTTCCACCTGATGATCCATGCGTTCTTCAAAGCGCTCCTGTTCCTGGGCGCAGGCGTGGTGATCCTGGCTCAGCACCACGAACACGACATGTTCAAAATGGGCGGTCTGAAGGATAAGCTTCCCTCGACCTTTTGGGTTTTCCTGATCGGATCCGCATCCCTCTCAGCGCTTCCGCTCGTGACCGCGGGTTTCTACAGCAAGGACCTGATCCTGTGGCAGACATTGGCTTCGCCGTCCAACGGCGCTGCGCTCTGGCTAGCCGGTCTTCTCGGAGCGTTCGTCACCTCGGTGTATACGTTTCGCATGGTCTTTGTGACCTTCTTTGGGCAGCAGCAGCTCGAGATAAGCTATGCCCCTGGCAGCAGAATAAGCTTACCACTGATAGTACTGGCAGTGCTGTCGATCTTCGGCGGATTCATTGCTTTTCCTGACACTCTGTTTCCCGCAAAGCTTCAAGAACATACGGGGCCCTTCACAGAACACATGCATCAGCTCGTCGCGTCCGTCGTGTCGCTTTCGGGTATCGCTTTGGCATACCTGTTGTACAGAAGACAGCCCCGCGTCCTGGACCAATTGACCCGCATTGCATCTTTTGAATCGACCAGAACGTTCTTTCTCAAGGGATGGGAATTTGATGCTCTATATGACGGTCTGTTCATCCGGCCCTTCCTCTGGCTCGTTGAGATTTGCAAAAAGGATATCATCGACTCTGGATATACGGGCATTGCTTCCCTGAATCAATGGTTAAGTTCGGTATTAAGCAGGACCCAGACCGGGAATATCCGTTGGTACGCGATGGGGATCGCGATAGGGGCAGTGGTTTTTCTCGGGATTGCTATTTTTCTGCATTAAATTGTAGCTCTCCACTTGTGGGAGGGGCTACTACGGAGAATACGATTAAATCATGATCCTCCTCTGGCTCATCATCATACCGCTGATCAGCGGGCTTCTGGCGTGGACCTTCGGCAGCGGGAACAACAACCGTAGCCGCTGGATATCGCTTGCCGCGCTGCTGATCGATTCCGCGCTGCTGATCAAGCTGTGGTCAGAACCTGCATCACAGATCGCGCTTGACCGCGGCACCTGGCTCAACGAGCTGAACATTCCCTGGATACCGCAGCTCGGGATCAGCCTCCATCTTGCGGTTGACGGGCTGAGCCTTGTGCTCATTGCGCTTACCCTGTTCCTCGGCATCGTCTCTGTGGTCTGCTCCTGGACCGGGGTCCGCGAACGGGTCGGGTTCTTTCATCTGAACCTGCTCTGGATCCTGGCAGGCATCCTCGGTGTGTTCATGGCGCTGGACCTGTTCCTGTTCTACTTCTTCTGGGAGCTTATGCTCGTGCCCATGTATTTCCTGATCAGCATCTGGGGCCATGAGAACCGCGTGTACGCCGCGCTCAAGTTCTTCATCTTCACCCAGGCCGGAGGCCTGGCCATGCTGCTCTCGATCCTCGCGCTGTACTTTATTCACGGGAAGGACACGGGCGTTTATACGTTCGATTATCCTCTTCTACTCAAGACAGCCATGGCCCCGCCTGCCGCGTTCTGGATCATGCTGGGGTTCCTTGTTGCTTTCCTGGTAAAACTACCGGCCTTGCCGTTCCACCCCTGGCTTCCGGATGCACACACCGAAGCGCCGACCGCGGGCAGCGTGATCCTTGCCGGACTGATGCTCAAGACCGGAGCGTACGGACTGCTGCGCTTTGTGCTGCCGCTCTTTCCCGATGCCGTGGCATCCATCAGTCCTGTCATGCTGGTCCTGGCCGTAGCCGGGATCGTGTACGGCGCCGTGCTCGCCCTTGGCCAAACCGATCTCAAACGCCTTATCGCCTACACGAGCGTCAGTCACATGGGATTTGTCCTGCTCGGCATCTTTGTCGGAAGTGCGGCTTCGCTTTCGGGTGCCGTTGTACAGATGCTGGCGCATGGCGTCACCACGGGCGGTCTGTTTATCATCGCCGGCATGCTCCAGGATCGCATCCATACCCGGGATATGGACCGCATGACCGGATTCTGGTCAGCCGCGCCCCGGATCGGCAGTGTTGCACTCTTTTTTGCCCTGGCTTCTCTCGGTCTGCCCGGGACCGGTAATTTCATCGGCGAGTTCATGGTCCTGCTGGGTTCGTACCGATCTCATGCCTGGATAACCGCGTTGGCGGCCTCAGGACTGGTCCTGTCCGCGCTCTATTCGCTCGGCCTCGTGCAGAAAGTATTTCTTGGCAGGAACAGCACCGGCCGTAAGTTCGTGGATCTGTCAGCGCGGGAGAGCGGTGTGATTGCGGTCATGATCATAGCCGTGCTCTGGCTCGGCATCTTACCGCAGCCTGTGCTGAATACCGTCAGGCCTGTGCTCAAGAACATCGAGTGCTGCGCTTCGCATGCACACCCAACACACATGAGCGGAGGCGATAAATGAACTACGCCGACCTGATCGCCCTGTCTCCCCTCATCGTCCTGGCCGCCACATCGATCGTGGTCATGTTGGTCATCGCGTTTTATCGGAGCCACCTGCTGACGCTGGTCCTGACCCTGCTGGGGCTTGCTCTTGCGGCTGCAAGCATATCCTTTGCTGCTTCCGTTCTTCCCCGCGCCATACCACCGCTCATCATGGTCGATCGATTCGCGCTGTATTATACCGTGCTTGTTCTGCTGGCAAGCTTCTCCGTCGCCGCCTTGTCCTACCCGTACCTGAAGCTCCAGGTCGGGCATGCCGAGGAGTTCTATCTGCTGTTGCTTGCCGCGACAGTGGGCTGCAGTGTGCTTGCCGCTGCAACGCATTTTGCCTCGTTTTTTCTGGGAATCGAGATCCTCAGCGTTTCGCTTTATGCGCTCGCTGCCTATCTCAGGCATCGCGATCGCAGCATCGAAGCAGGCGTCAAATACCTGATCCTTGCGGCAATATCGTCCGCGTTCATTCTTTTCGGCATGGCGCTTGTCTATGTCGCAACCGGGACCATGGAGTTCCGGGCGCTCGCCTCGCTCAGCAGATCCAACGGCGTTGCAGGCCCGGTTTTTCTTGCCGGCACCTGCATGATCGTTGCCGGGATCGGGTTCAAGCTCGCGTTGGTCCCTTTTCACCTGTGGACTCCTGATGTGTACGAAGGAGCGCCGGCGCCGGTCACTGCCTTTGTCGCGACAGCTTCAAAAGGCGCCGTTTTTGCGCTTGTCCTGCGATACGTCACGCTGGTCGATCTGCAGGCGCATCCTTCGCTGTTCGCGATTTTCACGGCTGTCGCGATCGCATCAATGTTCGTCGGCAACCTGCTCGCCTTGTTCCAGAAGAACATCAAACGAATGCTGGCGTACTCTTCGATCTCGCACCTCGGCTACCTGCTGGTGACCCTGCTCGCAAGCAGCACGATGGCAGTTCCGGCATCATCGTTTTATTTGACCGCATATTTTATTACGACATTGGGCGCCTTCGGCGTGGTGACCGTGCTCTCCACAACAGAACGGGATGCAGACAGCCTGGACGACTATCAGGGCCTTGCCTGGCGAAGACCGTGGCTCGCGGCTGTATTGTCGATCATGTTGTTCTCGTTGGCCGGCATCCCGCTCACCGCGGGTTTTATGGGGAAGTTCTACGTTGTCGCGGCAGGCGTCGGATCGTCCCTCTGGCTTCTGGTTGCCTCCCTCGTCATCAACAGCGCGATCGGCCTGTACTATTATTTGCGCATCATCGTGGCCATGTTCTCGCCGGCTGACAGGGAAATAAGAACGGATCCGACATCAGTTGTCAGTTCCGTTATCCTTACCGCGCTCACGCTCATGCTGCTCTGGCTCGGCATGTATCCGGGGCCGGTGATCAGCCTCATCGGAGCAATGACAATTCATTGATTGAAATACCCCTATTCACGGATAGGAACGAGTTGTTTTGAATGTCGAACTGTTCTGAGGATACTGCTTCTGAGGAAAGAACGTCACGTGCGGTATGCTGGTGCTGCGTTAACGATCGCTACTAACTGTTCGTGGATACCCGGTCCCGGCCGCCCTGCTTTGAAGCATACATCGCGTCATCGGCCCGCTTAATGAACGAGTCTATGTTGTCGTTCACGGAAGCAAAACCGGAGACGCCGATGCTCAGGGACAGCCGCACCGGTTTGCCCGAGGTGATCTTCAGGTCCGCGTCCCGAACTGCCATGAGCAGCTTGTCCGCAAGGCTCTCCGCTCCCTTGACCGAGGTCTCCGGCAGGATCAGCATGAATTCGTCTCCGCCGTGCCTTCCCGCGATGTCCGTCTTTCTGAGGATGGTCTTCAGCGTTGCCGAGATCGTCTGCAACGCCTTGTCGCCCGAGTCATGCCCGAACGTATCGTTGATCTCCTTGAAATTGTCGATATCGCACAGGATGAGGGACAGGTCCGAGGAATATCGCTTTGCGCGGTCGATCTCGTAGGCAAGCCTGTCCGTAAGCGCTCTTCTGTTGATGAGCCCGGTCAGGCTGTCCGTTCGTGAAAGATATTCCAGCTTGTCGATAAGACGTTTCTTCTCGTCCTCTGATTTTTTCCGGTCCGTAATGTCCCTGGTATACTCTATCGTGTGGGACACCTTGCCCTCTTCGTCAAGGATCGGATAGGTATAGATCTCCATCCAGACCTCGGTGCCGTCCTCAAGGACCACGAATTTATCCTTGGCGCAGGGGTCGGCGGAATAGAACGTCTTTTCGACCACACAGGCCTCGCACACGGTGCCGCGATTCTGAAGCACTTCATGGCATTTTTTGCCGACCAGATCGTCTATGGTCTTGTTCTTCAGATGAGCGTACGCTTCGTTGACCCTAATGATCCTGAAATCGCTGTCAAAAATGCAGAACGGGTCACGGATGCTGTCGAAGATCGTGTTCAGAAAGCGTTCGGATCTGCGCAGCCGGTCTTCGCTCCGTTTTCTCCAGGTGATGTCCCGGATGATGCATATCCTGCCGCCGTCCTCAAGCATGGTTACGGATGCTTCCTGATAATAGGTGCTCCCATTCTTTCGTTTTGCTATGAGTTCTCCGCGCCAGCGTCCGCTCTTCTGAAGCGTGGGTATGCAGACCTGCTTCATCCGCTCGATCTCGTTCTCTTCGTAGGCCGTCTCATAACTCCTGCCGATCAGCTCATCCGGGCGCGTATAACCGTTGATCGAAGCGTACGACTGGTTCACATAGGAATAGGTGTTTCCCGCATTGTAAACAGCAATGCCGTCCATGGAGGATTCCATGGCGGCCGAATGTCTCTTCAGCATCGACTCGGCCTTGTCGTGCCTCGTCAATACTCGTGCGATAAGGATGCCGAAAAGAATAAAGCTCAAGGTGAGGATGATGCGCAGGAAAGGTTCGTGGCTTGTTACGTTCAGCAGAATATCCCGGAACGTGCCTTCATGCAATACGAACGCGTCAAAGGCGGCATCGACGATCCAGATAAGAACCACAACAACGATCGTGGCTATGATAACTTTATGTTGGTCTTTCGTTTTGCCCATGGCCCCCGCCATGCCCCCTCCGCTGAAGAGCGGACACGATACCACACAACGTATCGTCACAAACTATACCTTAAAACAACCCGAAGCGCAAGCTATTATTATTATTTTAAACCAAAATAAACTGTTTTCCAGATGATACTTATTGTAACATGCTGGTATTGTTCTTATTGCGATTCGGAAGGGTTCAGGAAATGCGGATACAGCTCTGGCAAAACAGGCAGACCGATTAGATCAGACGTTCGTCTTGATGCTCTCATCCTGGATGCCGAGAACGCGTTCAACGATCTCGGCCAGTTCTTCATCATGGTCGTGGTTCAGGGTGAATACCCGGCACTGGACAACGCGCGCCGGGATATAGTCAAAGAAGTCCTTCAGCGGCTCCTTCTCGACCTTGCGGGTCGAGGGGTTGAACACATGGATCTGGCGCTCTCCCATCATCAGCGGGTTGATCGGCCGCGGGTCCTGGCTCGCCATATCCACGCAGAACTGGAGGTCCTTGAGCTTGGGAGAGAGGTTCTTCTTGATCCGCTTCACCAACTCCGGCGCATCGATCAGGGTCTTGCCTTTTTCAAAGGTCTTCATCGAGAGCGTGACATCATAGGCCATCTTCCACTTTACTTCCCGGGAAAGGATGGCGGACCACTCCCTGCCGAGCGAGGCTGTTGACCCGTCATCGCTGCTGCCCCATCTGCGCACCGCTTCGAGCAGCGTCCAGTCGGTCAGTTCGAGATACTCCTTCAGGTTTTCAGCGGGATTATACGGGAACAACGCCGCCATGGTGTCCTTGAACAGCTCCTTGAGGTGTTCGTCGATCGCCCGGGTCGTGCGGTGGTAGTAGACATTGGTGTACATGTACAGCCGGGCGTTCAGGAACATGTTCAGCGCAGTCAGGCCTGATTTATGGAGCGTGAGGCCCTTGTCCGTAAAGAACGTGTAGTACATGAGCCGGTCGATGTCCACCGCGCCGATCGCCACGCCGCACATGTACGCGTCGCGCATCACGTAGTCGAGGTTGTCCACGGTGTAAATGCCCGAAAGGAGCGGCTGCAGGAACACCAGCCACTGCTGCTTCTTAGCGGACGAAGCAGGCTGCGCACCTTTGCCGATCAGGAACGCGATCTGCTCCGGGTCCAGCTTCTCTTTCCTTGAGAACTCGCCGTTCGGCCCCCTCCGGATGTCCCTGATGATCTCCGCGAGCTCCTGCACGATGATCCGCTGGCCGAGCTTTTCGTGGGTGAGTCCGAACTGTTCGAGATAGTTGTCGTCAAAGAAATGACCGAAGGGGCCGTGCCCGATGTCATGCAGCAGCGCGGTCACGCGAAGCAGCTCTTCGATGTAATTGGCGGACGGACAATCCGGCACCGCGGCCTTAAGCGAGGGGTAGAGATGGCGCGCGAACCTGCCTGCCAGGTGCATTGCCCCGAGCGAATGCTGAAAACGGCTGTGCTCTGCCGAGGGATAAACCCACCGCGCGCTCTGGAGCTGGTAGATCTGGCGCAAGCGCTGCATCCACGGGGTATCGATCAGGTCCTTTTCCGTCCGCTCCCCCGGCTCCCTCGGCGTGGTAAAGGTTATATAGCCGTGGACCGGATCGCCGAGCAACGCTGTCCCGTCGTAGAATTCTTCGCCTCGTTTGATTTCGCGCATGAGGATCATTATACCGTGAATCAAGGACGAGTCAACCTGAAAAAAATGCGTTGCAGGGGATCATGAAGCAGGGAAAAGCTATCGAGCTGGTCAACGGGAAATGCGGGTGGGGGTCCTAACGTGACCGATCAGCCTTCTTAGCGCACCACATATGCCATCGCGCCTTCTTCAACAGCAAAGAAGACCGAGAGCAGGTCCTTTTTTGTCAGGGAAATGAAGGGGATATCCGCCTCCTGAGGAGGGACGGTTTTCCGCCGCCACTGGATAATGAGCGACTTTCCGAATCTGAGCGCATGGCGGTCGTTCTTCGCTTCCGTTTTCTTGGTGATCACCAGAACACCAGGCTTAAGCTGCTCTGCGTTAAAATTTTTCGATGGGGTGAAGCGGAAATCCTTCAGCACCCGGTTCTTGTACAGGAGCTGACCCGTCCGTGCGCTGATGTTCAGGACGAGGTACTTTGAATCGACAGCGTACATCGCCTTCTGGAACTGCAGGCGGTCCTGCTCGCTCCTGAGCGAGTCCACACGCGCGTTCAGCTCCAGTTCCTGCTCGGCGAGGACCGATCGTTCGGCAATCGCCTGATCGCTGTTGTCCGCCCCCAGGAGGAACAACGAACAAACGAGCAGTACTACCACGACCCTATGTTCCGCAGATTTTTGCACTCAACACTCCGACGTCGGGATCAATACAGATATACCTTCGTGCCGATCTTCACCGATTTGTAGACCAGTTCAAGATCATCGTCCCCCAGGGACACGCAGCCATGCGTAAAACGGGTCCCCAGAAGGTTCGTCCATTTCGTGCCGTGGATCTTATACCCGTTCCCGAGGAGCAGCGCATACTTGCCCAGAACGCCGCGCACCAAACGGTCAGGGTCGCTTTCCGCCGGGATAGGCATGTTCTCTTCCACGTACGACCAGTCGGGCCGGATCCAGACAGGGTTGCGTTCCTTGCCAAGGACCGTGAACGAGCCCATGGGCGTTTCGAAGTACCAGTTCCGGCCGGTCTCTTCCTCGATGAACTGCCTGCTTCCTGAACCGCATACGGCCGCGTGCAGGACAGCGTTCCCCTGCCTCAGCGACAGCCGGTTGCTCTCGGTGTCAACGACCAGATACAGATCATCATCCTCCAGATCCTTCAGCATCTGCCTGATGCCCTTGTTCTCTTCTTCAAGCCGGGAAGCTTCCTGCTGAAGGGCCTGGACGCGGCTGCGCAGCTCGTCCAGAGGCACGGCAAACGGGGAGCTCTGCGCATGCAGCGCAGAAGGCAGCACCAGGAATAGCGCCGGAAGAACCAGCCAAAACATCATTCTTGATATTTTGTACGGCATTTTCATTTTTCCTTCAATTACGAATATATGCGATCTGGCAAGAGCCGGCTACAGAAAGATCTTTCCGGGGTTCAGGATGTTGTTCGGGTCGAGCGCCTGCTTGATCCGTTTCATTGCAGCGATCGTGTCCGGCGCCAGCTCCATCGGAAGATACGCTGCTTTCGTCAAGCCGATGCCGTGCTCTCCGGTGATGCTGCCGTTGAGACGAAGCGTTGCTGCAAAGATCTCTTTTGCTGCCACAGCGGCCCGGGGCAGGTCCTGCTCGTCCACCAGGATGTTCGTATGGATGTTACCGTCGCCGGCGTGGCCGAAGTTGACGATCATCAGATCGTGCCGCTTCGCGATCTCGCTGATCTCGCGCAGAATGTCCGGGATCCGGCTGCGCGGGACCACGATGTCCTCGTTCACCTTTTTCGGTTTGATGGTATAGAGTGCGGGAGAGATGGCGCGGCGCGCTTTCCAGAGATGCTCCTGCTCGGCCGCGGACGATGCCTGCGTGACCCGGCTTGCGCCTGACAGTGCCATGAGCTCGGCGATCCGCCCGATCTCACGCGTCGTGGACTCCACGGGGCCGTCCACTTCCACGAGCAGCATGGCTGCCGCGCCGCCGGACAGGTCCTCCTGCAGATAACGCTCTACCGCATTCAGCGCGGCATGGTCCATGAACTCAAGCGCGCGCGGGAGGATCCGGCTCCCCATGATCTTCGAAGCGGCCGACGCCGCTGCAGGAATATCGCTGAAAAACGCTGCAAGGGTCCTTACGCTCTCGGGCAGCGGCAGAAGCTTGACGATTATTTTGGTGGCGATGCCGAGCGTTCCTTCGGAACCGACGATGAGCCTCGTGAGGTCATATCCCGCAACACTTTTGGCCGTGCGCGCTCCGACGTTGACGATCTCACCCGTGGGGAGCACGACCTCAAGACCAAGCACATAGTCCCGGGTGACCCCGTACTTCACAGCCCGGAGCCCGCCCGCGCATTCGGCCACGTTCCCGCCCAGGGTGCAGAACCGGTGGCTTGCCGGGTCCGGCGGATAAAAAAGGCCGCGCGCCTCGACCTCGCGCTGCAGGTCGCCGGTGATCACGCCGGGCTCGACCACAGCAAGAAGGTTCTCTTCGTCGATCTCGAGGATCCGGTTCATCCGCTCGAGGGAAAGGACCACGCCGCCCCGGATAGGAACAGACCCGCCCGACATGCCGGTCCCCGCGCCCCGGGGCACCACGGGGAACAGCTCCCGGTTAGCAAGTCTGACAATGTCCGCAACCTCCCGGGTGGTTGCGGGCCGCGCAATTGCCCAGGGAAGCGCTTCCTGCTGCGTGGCGTCATAGGAGTACACGACCAGCTCTTCGGGGGCAGTTGAAAAATTGGCGGGGCCGAGGATCTTTTTCAGTTCATTGAGGGTTGATGGCTTAAGCATACACGCGATAATCGATATCAGGGAACAGGTTGTTCTTGTATTCTATCGTGCTGAGCCATGCTTCGTCAAGCGAGTTTCCCCTGATATCGCGGTACAGCCGGTCGAACTGCAGCAGGTGCTCTTTCGTCCGCTTGATCGCATACTCCACGTGGCTCCCGGTCTTCAGGATGAACGCCCAGTCCGAGCTCTGCGCCAGAAGCACTTCCCGCGCTGCCTGGTTCAGCGCCCTGCGCAGGAGCCCGTCGGAATCGGGAAACGCCTGCGCAAGTTCGACCATCCGTTCCGCTGCCTTGTGCAGATGACGGTAGATCCAGTCATTCGATTCGTTGAGCCATACTTCGGAGTATCCCTTGTATCCCCAGCTGGAACCCGAGGGCGTCGCGACCTGGCACTTCGGGTTCTCCTTCAGATACTCGGAGGGCGTTATCAGACGCACGGTCTTCTGATCGCATACGGTCTTCCTGATCAGGAAGTTGATCCAGTCGGGGCCCTCGAACCACCAATGTCCGTACAGCTCCGCATCATACGGCGCCACGATGATCGGCTTCCGGTCCTGGAACACACTGCCGAGCCACTCGACCTGTTTCTCCCGGTTGAACAGGAAATTGCCCGCGTGGTCCGCCGCGCAGTCGAGCGCGCGCGAGCGGACATAGGGGTCCTTGTGATTGGAATTGCCCGTGATCTTGTAGTACTTGATGCCCAGGTTCACCCGCACGCCGTCCGGGTGGATGTACGGCCGCACATATTCGTAGTCGAGATCGAACCCCACGTCGCGGTAAAAATCCCGGTAGTTGTAATCGCCCGGATATCCCTCGATCGAGCTCCAGACCTGCTTCGATGACTCGATATCCCTGCCGAACGCGGCCACGCCGGACCGGCAGTAGATCGGTGCATAGACCCCGTACTTGGGCCGCGGCTCCGCATGGAACACGCCGTGAGAATCCGTGAAAAAATAGCGGATGCCGGCGTCGTGCAGGATCTCGTCAAGTCCGGGATAGTATCCGCACTCGGGCAGCCAGATGCCCTTCGGAGGCCTGCCGAGGTGCTTCGTGTGGACGTCTTTCGCGACCTGAATCTGGGCGCGGACCGCGTTCTTGTTCTGCATGAGCGGCAAAAAGCCGTGCGTCGCCCCGCATGTGATGATCTCCAGCACTCCCAGGTCCTGGAACTTTTTGAACGCGGTGACGATATTGCGGCCGTATTTTTCCTCGAACACAAAGCGGGCGTTCTCGAACATATCCCGGTACATGCGCGCGATCGGTTCGAACTCTGACTGGCCCCTGGTGCGCACAAGCTCCTTGTCCGCAAGCTCGATCAGCTTGTTGATGTGGCGCACATACCGGTGCTGCAGGAGCGGGTCCGTGAGCATGGAGATGAGCGTCGGGGTCAGACTGATGGTGATGCGGAAATCGATGCCGTCGTTCACCAGACCTTCGAACACATTGATAAGCGGGATATAGGTCTCGGTGATCGCTTCGTACAGCCAGTCCTCTTCGAGGAACTGATCGTGTTCCGGGTGCCTCACATAGGGCAGATGGCTGTGCAGCACCAGCGCCAGATAACCTTTTTCCATACCGTTCACATTACCCTTCGCGTTTGTTCTGATATTTGTGCGTGCCTTCTTTGCGGCCATGCAGCCTTCCCGGAGCGTTCAAAATAATGAGCAATTTATTGCAGCGGACGCAGAGGAAACCGGATGTTCCGGGTAGAATCGAATTCACTAAAAGATAGAGAACTCTATTCGTGACATTCGTAATCATGCGTGAAATTCGTGTCCACTTTTTTAATGTGGATCCGGCTTGTCCGTGTTTAGTTCAAAAGAAAAGTCCACCCATAAACGGATGGACTCTGCGATCAGATGCTGTCGTTGCCGTGCAAATGGCTATTTCCTTTTCGCGCTGTCCCGGGAGAACAGGCCCGGCGAGGTGATCTCAAGCTCACGCCT
>Ga0315268_10005728_pt1 | contig 13303 bp, 10 predicted proteins | sample C1_top_MG_FD_204535 | JGI IMG/M metagenome (GOLD analysis project Ga0315268, IMG submission 204535) | Sediment microbial communities from Yellowstone Lake, YNP, Wyoming, USA - C1_top | ecosystem: Environmental > Aquatic > Freshwater > Lake > Sediment | place: USA: Wyoming | collected 2017-08-01 | reverse complement strand
TGTTCCCGTACTCGGGCAGCGATACCCGCATATTCTACGCGCCGGCCAAGCTCAGTGACAGGCGCCTGGACAACAACTCCATCCCCTACGATTTCTACAAGGTATACGCTGTTGATTCGAACAACCAGCAGCACGAGCTTGATGCGGTCACTAGCAGCATGACGATCACGGGCTACCAGATAGTCTACCAGTCGATGTTCTACGATAGCATGTTCTACAGGGCCTACGGAGGCTACAGCGGCTCTGACCTTGGCCTATCCAATACTGCGCTCCCAGGCATGACAGGCGCGTTGCAGAACTTCCAGCCCATGCCTGGTTGGAACCTCACTCACTTCCGCGTGGTCTACCGGACCGCCTACTACAACCCCTACTCCGTGGCCAACCTGCTGGGCCACAGTGATGCCTGGGCCGCTACGGAATACTTGAAAGCCGAGGCCCTGAAGAAGCAGATCAATGCGAAGACTATCGAGGGCACGGTAGACGATACAGCGTACACATACTACAACACCGCTTGCTCGTTCCTCGAGTACTACCACGGCGCTTTCGTAAATGGCACGCTCTCGACTGATCAGGGGGCGCCCGTGCAGGGGGTCCGGGTCACCATCCAGGACGAGTACGGCATTCCTCACGAGACCACTTTCACTGATGCTGACGGGCATTACTCGATTCTTGCCCCGTTCGGGAATGTCACCCTTTCATATTCCGTCGGCAGCATGAGCAACCCGACCCTTGTCGGCGGGAACGTGATCAACAGAACGACGTTCTATGTCACAGACGCTCAGGCTATGAGGATTAGGCAGGACCTGGACGGGGACGGGACACTCGACTACATCATAACCAAAGATTATGTGATGCGGGGCAGCACCGTTGTTGGCGATATCTTCTGGGATGTCAACAGCGACAACAACTACACCTCTGGCACGGACGAGCTCATACCCAATGTCACGGTCTACGCGAGCGATGTCCGAAGCGGCAAGGTGTTCCGGCTGAACGCCACTGAGGGCTCGGTCGACTCTTACCTGCCCTACGGGCAGTACAACTTCACCGCAGTGGCGCTCGGCTCCAACATCACGGTAGCCGAAAAGGTGAACGTGTCCGCAGGGGGGAAGCTCACACAGAACCTGCCGATCGTCCCGGCGAAGATACTGGGAAACGTCACGACGCCCTCAGGTGACGCTGTCGCTGACGTCCCGCTGACGCTCATGGATATCATCACCGGCCAGCAGTTCCACACGAACACCACCAGCGAGGGATCGTACGTGTTCGACCGACTCCTGAGCAGCAGGTACATGTTGAGCACCTCTGACCTAGACAGCGTCATTTTCAACCAGTATCTCAGCGCTGACAGCAGCGTCCCGACCTCGAGGAATGTCGTCCTGTACGACAAAGCGACCCTGAAGTACCGCGTTGTCGACTCATCGGGGGCGGGCGTTCCCTACGCCGTGTTCCTGGTCGCTGACAACTACGACCCGACCGCGTCAGTCTCAGGCCTTGCGGACGCTTGGGGCGTGATAGATCTCGACTTGCCGGTGGGCACCTGGTCCATGTACGCATCCTACCACAACGGCCTATCGGACTCGGCCGGGCTAGTCCTAATAGACATCCAATCTCCCGGGGCCGTGACAGGGACGGTTCGGCTAGAGCCTGCCTACAAGGTCGTTGGGGCCATGAGGAACCCGAACGGCGTGACTCTGAACAAGCAGTATGTGTGGTTCGAGTCGGTGACGACAGGCGCGCGTATACCCATGCAGACGAACACGGTGGGCGCGTTCGACACCAGGTTCCCGGCAGGGACGTACAAGATCACTGGCATGGACACTGTCAGCAAGGGCGTGTACTCTGGCACCGTCGCCGTGAACGAGGACGTCGTTGGGCTGTCGCTGAGGATGGGTGACGCATCTGTTGTCAGCGGCACGCTCTGGATGAACGCAGATAGCACCGGCACATTGGGGCCTAAGGATATCGGGCGCCTGGGCGAGATCAAGATAGTTGACTCCGCCGGACGAGTCTTCACCACCAAGGCTGCCACGGACGGCACCTTCAGGATAGCCATCCCCAAGGATTCCGAGGTCACGCTCAATCTGGGCAACCCCGGCTATAGGGCCTGGACTCAGAAGATCAGCTATGCCAGCGACACGAGCTCTGTCGGCATAGTCGCGAAGCCCGACAAAGTCCTTTTGACTGGTAGAGTCACATCGGCCTCTGGCTCTGGCCTGAGAGGCATACAGATATCCCTCGTTCCCGCCTCGGTCTCGCTTCCGACAGTCAAGGTCACAACCGGAGCTGAAGGCCGCTACAGCGTGTCCGTCAACCCTTCGAACTACACTGTCTCCATAGATCAAGCCGCGGACAGCTCGGGAGGAGTCAGGTATCAGTACTCCGCTCAGCAGGTCATAAAGCCCAGCGCGACGGCTGTCACGCTCGATATCTCCCCTGCTCTCAGGGCCAACTTGTTCGGCACTGTTTTGGGCGCGTCGACGTCGATACAGGTCAAGATCGTCGGGCCCGAGAACAAGACACTATCGCCAACGACATTCAACTACTCCGTGTTCCTGTTGCCGGGCACCTACCAAGTGTATTCCACTGGCAAAGTCGGCGTTACGCAGTATGCGAGCCTGGCGCTTCTGCAGCTCAGTCCGAGCGCGATGGAGTACAACATCCTGCTCAAAAGGTCTTACGAGGTCAGAGGTGTCGTGACCATCGGGATCTCCACGGTGAGTAAGCAGGTCAATGTGATCGCGAGGGCCCTCGACGGCGCGAGCGCGGACACGCTCTCATCCAGGCTAGGGGTGTATTCGATGCAACTGCCTCCGGGGACCTATGTCCTAAGCTACGCGCTCGAGGACCAGCTCGTGCAGGGCACGCAGACCCTGGCTGTGGAATACGCTGCCGAGAGAATCGTGGACGTCGTCTCGGCGAGCCAGTCAGTGAACCCGAGCTTGGTGATGCGCATGGACAACGTGACATTCAGCGGCGCCGTGACGACCTCGGATGGCGCGCAGGTACAGGCCATGATCGGGCTGAAGGTCAATGGTAAGAGCGGCCTCGACACGACGTTCTTCACATCCGCGTCGGGCGCGTTCTCTGCGAGCATACAGCCGGGCGATTATACTGTATATGTTTCGAGGCTGCAGGACCGCTGGGTAGCGCTCACATCCCTGCATGTCACGAGGAATACCCCTCTGGAACAAGACATCGCGCTGGTTTCAGGGAAGTATCTCACGGGCCAGGTCACCATGTCCAACGTGCCTTCTTCTGAGACGGTGACCGTCGCGAGCGGTGATGCTAGTCTGAAGGTCTCATCAGACGCCTACGGGGCGTTCAGCGTCCTCCTGCCACCGGACAACTACTCCCTAAGCGGCAGCGCGAGCAATACCGAGAACGGGCTCACCATCGCCTACACTCTCAGCAAGACTGTCTCCGTCGGAGCCAACGATTTGTTCGTGAGCTGCACGTTCGACCGCGACACAAAACGCAGCGTCTCGGGCAGTTGGAGCAGGAACATGACAAAGTCAGCGGGCCCGAACCAGACGATCACGTACACTTTCACGGTCACTAACACTGGCAACATCGCGGACACATTCACATATTCCTACACCGGGACGGGCTTCACGATGGCCTTTGTTCCATCAGAGGTCAGCCTGGACTTCGGGAGCGGCCAGAAGTCTGCGACCGTTGCTGTCTCAATCACCGTTTTGGACACCCAGGCTTCGGGAGACACGCAGGCCAAGGTCGTGATAAGGTCCAAGACGCTGACCTCAACGAGGTCCGACTTGTCCCTATATGTCAACGTCCTCCCGGCAAGAGCCGTCAAGGTCATCAACCTGAACCAGTCCGAGACGGTCTCGAGCAAGAGCTCGTACACCGCGTTCACGCTGAACAACACAGGGAACATACGTGACAGCTTCGTCGTCGAGGTCGCCAACCTGCCGTCTCTGGCGGAGCTAGGCTGGACGGCTATCATTGTCGATCCAGACACTGGCGAGCAGGTGTACAATGTGACCTTGGACGCATACCAGGGTAAGGAGCTCAAGGTCAAGTTCACGGCCACGCGGGCGGAGCCCAACCCAGTCGCCACGGCATCGGTGTACGCGTACTCCAGCACGAACCCATCGGTCAGCACTTATGGCGGAGTTACGGTGCTGTTGCCGGACCTGGTCGTCGGCCCTGGTGACATGCAGGTCACCGGGAGCGATATCGCCTATTCCATTGACCCCATGAGGGCGGTCGTCAACATAGCCCTGGTGGTCACCCTGGGTGGTCTTGTACTCACTTTCGTCATACTCCGGAGGATGAAGGGATTGAGCGGAGGTCGCAAGAAATGAGCAGGCCGGATTCCGTCAGAGGCCTTATCCTGGGGATGCTTCTCCTGGCAGGCGCGGTATCGCTCGCGCTTCCCTCGGTCTCTCTAATCGCGACGAACGCATCCGCCTACGGTGATATCAGCATAGATTTCGAGCACGCGTCGTTCGCTGGCCTGAACCAGACGATCCAATGCACGCTCACGACTAGTGGCGGACCGGCGGTTGGTACCGGAGGCAACTACACTTACAAGATAGACCTCTCCGGGGACAACACAACGGGCTCGTCTGCGACCCCGTCGAGTGGAGGTTCTGTAACCGGCGTGTTCAAGATAAACGTCACCATGCCCGCTACCGCGCCCCAGACCTTGACCGTCAAGGTCAACGTTACCTCCAAGTCGGGCACTAGCTCGACGAGCACCTACAAGGTTCGCGAGTTCAAGATTCAAGTGGTCGTCCCGATCGTCATTCGGGCGACGGTGTACAACACAGGCGCTGTTGACGCTAGCAACGTCACCGCGAGCTTCTATGCGGACGGTATACTCCTCGGGTCCCAGACTTTCAGCGTCACCGCGGGCTCGAGCACGGCGCTCGTGTATAATTGGACCTGGGCGAAGGTGTCCAAGGGCGCGCACGAGGTGACCGTCACTATAGACGACCCGAACAGCATAGCCGAGTTCAGCAACGGAAACAACGTGATGTCGATGACCATCTATGTCGGCAACCAGGGAAACCCGCTTGGGGCGGTCCTGACGATCATAGTCATCATAATGGGCGTGCTAGTGGGTTTGACGTACCTGCAGAAACCCATCAGGGGCAAGAAGACCTGAGGCTCGTCTGCCGCTCCCCAGCATAGGCTCAAATACGGGAGATTGTTTTATCCCGCCTCACTACGAACACAGAGGAGCGATCAAATTGCCAGAGGATCTGGTGCATCTATCGGATGGCAACTTCGAGTCAGTGGTCAAGAGCTCACAGAAGCTGATAGTCGATTGCTGGGCCCCCTGGTGCGGGCCGTGCCGCATGCTAGCGCCCACCTTCGAAGCGCTTGCGAAGGACTACAAGGGCAAGGTTGTCTTCGGCAAGCTCGACACCGACGAGAGCCCGAAGACGGCCATGGCCCTGAGCATCCACAGCATCCCAACACTGATATTCTACAGGGACGGCCAGCAGGTGGAGAGGATGACGGGCGCCCATCCCAGGGCGAACATCGAGGCGGTCATCAAGAAGCACTTCGCTTGATGGCCCCTGCATTCTCTGTGGTCTAAGTCTTTTTCAAGAGCTCGTCGAGCTTGTCGTGGAGCTGCCGAGCGCTCGATGCGACGGCGAATTCCCCGCGCGTCTTCTCGAGGAGGCTCCTGGCGACATCCTGCTTCCTCCTGACCGCGACTATCGCATCAGGATAGTCGAACCTAATGAGCGCCGTGAAGATGTCCTCCATGCGGTCTAGGAACCGGCTCGCCTTCTCAACGTTCCCCTGCTTGAGCTCGTCCAGGCAGAAACGCCTCAGCTCGCCGATAGTGTCTCCCAAGCCCAGGAGATAGGGCACGCTGTCGACCTCCAGCTCCTCCGGCGAGGGGACATCGTCCTTCTCCAGGATTGACATGACTATCTCGACCTCGGCGTACTCCTGGAGGGCGTTCTCGACATATCCAGCACTGTAGAGGTCCGGGTGGTCTGAGAGCAGGCTCGAGAGCCTCGATACCTCGTCCTTGAGGTCCCCCAGCGCATCGGCGACCCGCTCGTTCCTGTGTAGCCCCTTGAGCAGATCTCCCGATAGCCGCACGATGGCCCTCGATGACTTCAACGCGACCTCCCGAATCTCGTCCTTCTCGTCCAGTTCCTCTTCTATCTTGGAGACAGTCTTCTCGAGGTTCTTCATGCTCCCTTGCTCCTGATGTCCTTCATCCGCTTCACCTTGGCGTCGAGCATGGCCTTCTTGCCTATATCGTGCCTCACGAAGACCTTGCCGGAGATGTGTCCAATTGCCTTCTCGGCGATCCTCTCGGCATCGTCGACGGAGTCAGCTATTCCTACAACGCCCACCGACCTGGAGGTCGTTGTATACACCTTCCCGTCCTTCTCGTTTACGCTGGCGTAGTACAGGACTGCGCCGTCCTTAGCGATCGCGTCCTCATCGACCCTGATTTCCTGACCAGCGAGAGGCGCCGTGCCATAGCCCTCTGGAACTACGTATTTGCAGACGGATGACTTGTCCAGGAACCCTACATGTCTGGAGGACAGGCTCCCATCCGCCATCCGATCGCAGATCTTGACGAAATCGCTTTTGAGAAGCGACAGGACGTTCATCGCCTCAGGGTCACCGAACCTGGCATTGAATTCGATGACCCTGGGGCCGTCCTTGGTGAGCATGAACTGACCGTAGAGCGTGCCCCTGTACTCCGCCTCCTCCTTCTTCAGAGCAGCCAAGACCTCGTCCATGATTTCCACAGCGTCGTCGTACTCATCCCTCGCGAGGAATGGCAGCAGCCCCCCTTTCTGAGAGTAAGAGCCCATTCCGCCGGTGTTGGGGCCTTTGTCGCCCTCATACGCTCTCTTGTGGTCCTGAACCGCCAGCATCGGGGTCGCGTGCTTGCCGTCGCAGAACGCCTGTATCGTGAACTCCTCTCCCACGAGCTTCTCCTCGAGGACTATCTTTGCCGTCCCTCCGATCTTCTTCGACAGGATTTCGTCCGCATAGGCGTGGACATCCGCCTTTGATATCAGGTGCTCGCCAAAGACCTTCACGCCCTTCCCGCCTGTGAGCCCGGTCGGTTTCACTACTACTTCCGTCCCCAGCTCCTCCAAGCCGTCCTCGATGTCATCTATCGTCTCCGCGATCTTGAACCTCAGAGCGCCTTTGATGTTGTGTTTTGCCATCAGCTCGCGCATGAAGCTCTTGGAGGTCTCTATCCTCGCTGCGGCTTTGGACGGGCTCGCTGTCGGAATCGCTTCCCTCCTTAGTCCGTCTGTCAGGCCCGCTTCCAGTGGCGCCTCAGGCCCCACTATTGCGAGGTCCACACCCTTGGTCTTGCCGAACTCGGCGACCTTAGCGACATCGGTCTCCTCTACCAGAAGCCACTCCTTTGCTGCTCTGCATATGCCCGGGTTCTTGTTCTTCAAGCACGCGTAGACCTCAGCGCCTGAGCGCACGAGAGCAGCGACGATCGCGTGCTCCCTGGCCCCTCCTCCTACAGCCAGAACTCTCATCCTATGCGACCAGTCGGCTAATCAAGTTCGATTCATAAGAAGGTTCCCACATCGACTCAGGACCTGCCAGCAAACCATTTAAAACGATTAACCCTATCTAGACCCTGGATGAAGTACACTGGCCACGTGGGCGAGCTCATCGAGTCAACAGGGGCAGAGCTCGGCGACGTCATAGAGATTCGCAACGGCAAGGAGACGCACAAGGGCGTCCTGATGCCGCATCACGACTTCAGTGACAAGGCCATCATCACGCTCAAGCTGCCCAACGGTTACAATGTCGGGATCAGGGTCGACCAGTCCACGAAGGTCTCGGTTGTCTCGAAGAAGGAGTCAAAGGCCCACGACAGGCACCTGATGCCCAGCGACCCCAACAAGAAGGATGTCGCGGTCATTAGCACGGGTGGCACCATCGCGTCCTATGTAGACTACAGGACCGGTGCTGTACATCCTGCCAAGTCCGCAGAGGAGCTCGTTTTCTCCGTCCCGGAGCTGATGAGCCTCTGCAATGTGCGCGCGAAGGTTCTGTACTCGATTCTGAGCGAGAACATGAGAGTCAGCCATTGGCAGGGGCTCGCGCGGGCGGTCGCGCACGAACTCAACTCAGGCGCCGTTGGTGCGATCATACCCCATGGAACAGACACCATGGGCTTCACATCAGCCGCTCTCTCATTCATGCTCAGGAACCTCACGGGGCCCGTTGTCTGTGTCGGCTCTCAGCGGTCATCCGACAGGCCCTCTTCGGACGCGACTATGAACCTCCTGGCCGCCACCAGGCTGTGCGTAGACAGCGACCTCGGCGAGGTCGTTGTCGTGATGCACGGCGAATCGTCGGATTCCTATTGTCTTGCGCATAGGGGGACCAAAGTCAGGAAGATGCACTCCTCAAGGCGCGACGCGTTCAAGAGCATCAACGCTGAACCCATAGCCAAGATCGAGGGTCCTGTCATAACATTCCAGGGGGAACACCAGAAGCGCTCCAAGGGCCCCGTGGAGCTCAGGGACAAGATCGACGGACGCGCGAGCCTCTTGTATTTCTACCCGGGGTTCGAGCCCGATCATTTCGACCTGATCGCGCAGCACGTGAAAGGGATAGTCGTTGCCGGCACCGGCCTTGGCCACGTGTCCGAGGACATCATCGGGTCGATCAAGCGCGCAGTCAAACGAGGAGTACACGTCGTCATCACGACTCAGTGTCTTCACGGCGCCGTCAACCTTAACATCTACTCGACCGGGAGGGACATGATCGCAGCGGGCGCGTTCCCGGTGGGTGATATGCTTCCTGAGACAGCATATGTCAAACTGATGTGGGCGATGGGCCAGACTGAGGATCGCGAGGAGATACAGAAGATCATGCTAACAAACATCGCAGGCGAGCTCACCCCAAGGAGGGTGATATGAGTTGGACTTCAGAAACGTCGGTCTGAGGGTCGGGATCGAGATTCATCAGCAGCTGAGCACGGGGAAGCTCTTCTGCGAGTGCGCCTCCGACCTCGTGGATGAACATCACAAGGAGATCGTGAGGCGGCTCAGGCCGACCCAGAGCGAGCTGGGCGAGATAGACCGGGCGGCGCTCGAAGAGGCTGAGCGGAAGCTGCAGTTCAGGTACCAGACCGTCCCGTGCTCGTGCCTCGTCGAGGCGGATGAAGAGCCGCCGCACGACGCCAACAAGCGCGCGATCGAAGCATCGCTCGAGATGTCCTACCTGCTCAACATGTCACCTGTTGACGAGGTCCACTTCATGCGAAAGATCGTCATTGACGGATCCACCACGGGTGGGTTCCAGAGGACGGCATTGATATCGACGAAAGGGCACATGGATGTCGGGGGGAAGCGCATAGGTATTGCCAGCATATGTCTTGAGGAGGACGCTGCCAGGAAGTTAACCGAGCACGGCTCTGAGGTCGTGTATCGCCTTGACCGCCTGGGGATCCCGCTGATAGAGATGGCAACAGATCCTGACATATCATCTCCAGATGAGGCCAAGAATGTCGCTGAGAGGCTTGGCTCGCTGCTCAGGGCAACCAAGAAGGTCAGGCGGGGTATAGGCACGATCAGGGAGGACCTGAATATATCCATCTCGGGTGGCGCGAGGGTCGAGATCAAGGGCGCCCAGGAGCTGAAGCTCCTGCCAGTATACATCGAGGAGGAGGTCAAGAGACAGCTCGCGCTCCTGGATGTCAAGAAGACCCTGAGGGAGCGCGGAGCGGTCAAGCAGGCGCCCGAAGTCAAAGACATCACGGGGCTATTCAGGGCGACAAAGTGCAAGGTGATCGAGTCTGCGCTGCAATCGGACGGCCGCGTGCTCGGCATCAAGCTCGAGAAGTTCTCAGGCATGCTCGGGCGCACCGAGAATGGCGTGAAGCGGCTCGGGCCTGAGATGGCGGCCCATGCGAGGGTGGCCGGAGTCAAAGGTCTGTTTCATTCCGACGAACTCCCGGGATACGGGATCACCAAGGCTGAGGCGGAGGATGTCATCTCTGCCCTCGGGATCGCTCCTCTCGATGCCTATGTCCTCGTTGCGGATGCAGAGGACAGGGCGAGAGCGGCACTCGCGAAAGCGGCCGACCGTGCCAATGCCGGGATCGAGGGTGTGCCTGAGGAGACCAGGGACCCGCTGCCTGACGGCCAGACGATCTACAGCAGGCCTCTGCCTGGCAAGGATAGGATGTATCCTGAGACAGATGTGCGGCCGATACTGATCAACGAGCAGATACTGGAGAGCATCAAGCTGAACCTGCCTGAGCTTCCGGAAGCCAAGGTGACTCGTTTCACCAAGGACTACGGGATAAGCAAAGGGCAAGCCGAGGCGCTGGTCGCGAGAGCCTACGAGGACGAGTTCGAGCTCCTGGCGGGGAATATCGGCTCTCCAGCCGTTGTCGCCCGCATATATCTCAACACGTATCCCGAGCTCGAGAAGGAGGGCTTGGACCCACGAAGGCTCAGTGTGGAGACGATCCGCGAGGTGCTCGTCGCGCTAAAGAACGGCACGTTCGCCAAGGAGGCGATTCCACAGATCCTGTCCTGGATGCTCAAAGATGATGTCATGGACGTCTCGAAGGCCATCGACTCTCTCGGCATGGGCCCAGCGGACCTGTCCGTTGTGAAGGAGGTCTGCGACAGGATCGTGAGGGAGCGCGAGGGGTTCATAAGGGAGCGAGGCAAGGGCGCACTCGGCCCGTTGATGGGGATAGTCATGAAGGAGCTGCGGGGCAAGGTGGACGGGAAGGTCATCAGCGAGGTTTTGGCCGAGAGGATAGAACAGCTCCTTGGCTGAGGTCTTTCTTGGAGAGCAGTGTTAGGAAGTCCTTGCAGTATTCGAGCGCAGCGCCCTTGTCGGTCTCTTTGCACTCTAGGAAGCTCTTGCAGAGCTCCTGCAGGTCTCCCGGGTCGTTGTATTTCCGTATCCTCTGTTCGTTCACTGGCGCCCCTCTCTGAACCGGATTTCCTCAATCTCGGATTCCAATATTAATACTTCCCTGTCGAATCTCGGCCGCCGACGATTTCAGGGCGAACCTGTAACCGAAGATCGACTCGAAGAACATATGTTTCTCGACCAGCATCTGAGAATCATACCTCTCCTTGGCGGCCTTGAGAACCGAGGGGACTCCGCCGAGCGACGAGAGGATGGTGAATATCCTGCCTCGTGGGGCGAGGTGCATCCAGGCCTGCTTCATGAACCTCACGGTAACCTCGCTGCCCTCGCCACCCCCGCTCCAGGACCTCTCCATCCAGCTTGTGGACGTCGCCTCCTGAGGGAGGTAAGGTGGGTTGAACGCGATCACGTCGAACACCCCAGGGACCTTCTCGAACAGGTCGCTCTCGATCACTTCGACTCTGACGTTGTTCCTCGAGGCGTTTCTGCGGGTGCAAGCAACGGCGCTGGGATTGATGTCCGCCGCGACGACCCGAGCTCCTGCTTTGGCCGCATGCACTGATACAAGGCCAGACCCCGACCCCATCTCAAGGAAGGTCTCGTTGGGAGATAGCTCGACGATCTCGAGCAAAAGGTACGAGTCATCGCTCGGGTTGTATACCTCAGGGAGTAGGTCGATGTCCAGGCTGGTGTCCAGCTTCACTGGAGGGAATACGCCTTTCGTCATCCTTAAGGTTTTACTAGGGGAGTACAATCCCCCGGTCAACTGGTGAAGGTCTTCGGATGAACGTCTGGGTTCTTGTGGTAATCGCGCTGATCATCGGGAGCACGATATACTCCTATTGGAAGCAGGTCAGCTACTCGATCGTGGCCTCAGTGACTTGCGGGATTGCCTTCGGCATCCTGGTCTTTGCTGGCGACCCACAACAATATCTAAGCTCGGACTTGATGTACAACCTCGAGTTCACTCCCCACGACCTTGCGGATCCGACGAGAGCGTATACTCTACTCACCTCGATGTACACGCACGCAGGGTTCTTCCACCTCTTCTTCAACGTCCTGGGCTTGGCCTTCATCGGGATGCTGTTCGAGCAGAGGGTCGGGACGAGATCGTTCATCATTCTCTATCTGCTTACGGGCGTCTGCGGCACCCTGACCTTCGCTGCTATTCGCTGGAACGATCCTCTCATCGCCGTTGTCGGCGCGTCAGGCGCGATCAGCGGGGTGCTCGGAGCGTTCGCGCGGCTGTTTCCCAACGAGCGATTGTCCATGATACTGTTCTTCTTCCCTCTTCCTCCGATGCCTACATGGATAATCGTGATAGTGTTCGTCCTGCTCCAGGGATTCTTTCTGTATGGACAGCCGAACATCGCGGTCGAGGCTCACCTCGGCGGCCTCGTTGCTGGTCTGCTCCTCGCGCCCATCGTTGTGAAGATGCAGCACAAGAGGACCGTTGTCAGGAGAGCGGTCCCCCACGCCTCCCTCAAGAAGTTGGCCACAACGCCAGAGCTGAAGAGCATATTGATCAGGATCGAGAACGAGGAGATCCTGGAGGTTAGGAGTGCGTGGATCCAGGAGTTCCTGGCCAAGGCTCGATGCCCGTCCTGCGGCGCGAAGTTGAGGGTAAGTAGGGATTCTGTCCAGTGTGAGCAGGGGCACATGTTCTGAAACGCAAGAGACCCAGGCCGCGACGCGCCCTTCGAAGTAGCTAGAAACAAGTAATATGCAGGAGCACGATGGCCATGTTACATGGCGGTTCCAGCGTCAATCATGGTCGAGTGTCCAATGTGCAAGGATGAGACGCTTCACGAGGTCCTTGCTGGCCGAATAGGCGGAAAGGCCCAGACAGTCCTAGACTCCACCGTCAAGTGTAAGGCATGCGGGCATGTGCACCATGTGCTCCTCAAAGGGGACAAGCCAGTCGAGGTGCCCGTAATCATTAGCTGGATCGACGAGTCCGAGAGGTCCAAGGCATCCTTTGACCCGGAGGACGTGCTCTCCGTTGATGACGAGTTCATGTGCGGGGACCTGCCCGTGCTAATCACTTCGATAGAATCCAAGGGCGCGAGGGTCAAGAGGGCCAAGGCCTCGTACATCACTGCCATCTGGGGCAAGAAGTTCGAGAAGGTCAGGGTTCACTTCTCCATAACCCGGCGGGGCAAGAGCTTCTCCGAGGTCGTGGATGCCGTCCCCGATGAGGAGTTCTCCGTCGGCGATATCCTTAAGGTCGGCAATCACGACATCGTCATTCACTCAATAAAGATCAAAGAGAAGGCCCTCAGAAGGGGAGGGGCCCAGGCGAGGGACATCGTGAGGATCTACGCGAAGATAATACGCAGGACGGACTACTAATCGTAAGTTTCGCATGAAGGTTTAATTCGCCCGACCTCCATTTTCGTCCAGATGTCAGTCCTCGGGG
>Ga0315268_10005727_pt1 | contig 13306 bp, 8 predicted proteins | sample C1_top_MG_FD_204535 | JGI IMG/M metagenome (GOLD analysis project Ga0315268, IMG submission 204535) | Sediment microbial communities from Yellowstone Lake, YNP, Wyoming, USA - C1_top | ecosystem: Environmental > Aquatic > Freshwater > Lake > Sediment | place: USA: Wyoming | collected 2017-08-01 | reverse complement strand
TATAGACGGTTGAGAAAGGTCTGAGGAGAGTCCAGACCTGGGTTATGGCTGAAAAGATAGATGATGTACGGTTTAACCGCTTCTAGTGCAGTCAATAACTCTGCACGACCGGGGGGAATGCTCCAGATTGCCAGAATGCGACCAGCTGGCAGGTGATAACGGTCCGCTCCTGGCAGGTTTCCTTCCCGGTCACCTTCACTCCATATCACCCACCCTTCGCCCTCCTGTATCTGTGCAGTTTGGAGTGCCATCAAGGGATCAGGCGACATACGCATATCTCTTATCTGAAATTCCTTTGGTGGATTGATTTCACTAGTACTTTCCTCAACCAAGCGAGCTCCAAGCCATTCAATCTGCAAGGTGCGCTGCGCACGATAATTGCTCGACCGCACCTGGTATGCCAGATCAAAGCGTCCTTCGGGCAATGGTGAACCAGCTCCTTGCCACCAGATCACCTTACTCGACTCGCCATTAGAATCCTCAACGATTAGTTGAAGATGTTCACCAGTCTTACCGATTGAACTGTAACTTTTGAGGATTGCTCCTCGACTGCAAAAGACCAAAGGGGGATTTCCCGGACCAAATGGTGCCAGACGGTCCAGGTCCTCGACCAATTCCAAAGTGGCTTCCCCAAGTGGAAGGTACGCATCAATTTGCAGCTCATGGCTCAACGGCTGACCAGCAGTCTTTTCCAGGATGGTTCGCGCCAGAGCGCGGCGAAACTCCGGGATTTTTTCTGGTGTTAATGAAAGTCCGGCTGCCATAGGATGACCGCCAAAACCTAACAGAAGGGCTTGATTGGCTGCGATAGCCTGGGTGATATTGATGCCTTCGATGGATCGGGCGGATCCACGAGCGGGTTCGCCAACTGGAGTAGTAAGCAGCACCACAGGTCGATGGTACAGCTCGACTAACCGGCTGGCTACGATGCCTACCACACCCCCGGGCCATTGTGAATTTTGGAGCACCAGGACAGGAGTTTCCAGCAAAGACCGGTCTGCTTGAATTTGAGAGAGGGCAGCCTGAAATACCTGATCACAAAGCAATTTCCGTTGACCGTTCAAGCCTTCTAGCTGAGTAGCGACTTGCCGGATAAGACCCAGGTCTGATGAGGTAAGAAAATCGACGATTGGGTTGGCATCTCCCAAGCGGCCTAAGGCATTCAGACGGGGAGCTAAAACAAAGCTGATGTGTTCCTCATTCAGGCTGACGCTATCTACCTCGGCAAGCTCTAACATGGTCTGTAACGCCAGCCGATGGCCTGATCGAAGGCACTCCAGGCCGAGTCGAACCAAATAGCGGTTTTCTCCTTTTAGCTGTGCAAGGTCAGCAACAGTACCCAAGGCGACCAAATCTAGCTCTGAATCCAACTCCTCCAATCTACCAGCACGATGATAGATCTCCTTGATTAATTCAAAGGCAGTTCCAACACCGGATAGACTTGATAATGGATGATCTCTGGAAAGCCTTTGAGGATTGACTATTGCTAATGCAGAGGGTAGCTGAGGGGGCAGGCTGTGATGATCGGTGATCAGCGTATCTACCCCCTGGCTACGAGCATAATCTACTGCATCGTGGGCCGTGATACCAGTATCACAGGTCAAGAGAAGGCTGACTCCACCGGAGAGGAATGTCTTTAATCTGGTAAGGTTGATCCCGTGTGATTCTATGGATCGGATTGGAATATGATATTGAACAATCGCTCCCAGGTGGCGTAGAGTCGAGACGAGTAGCGTAGTCGCGGTTTGGCCATCAACATCGAAGTCTCCCCAAACTCCAATCGTCTCTTTGTTGCGAATGGCTTGTTCCAGGCGATCGGCGGCGCAAGACAAATCTGGGAGCTCTTGAGGAGCTGGGGAGGTGTGAGCAGAGGAAAATAAAAAAGAGAGAGCCTGCTCAGGGGTTTGTATTCCACGCCGGACCAGTGTGGTCGCGACCAACGGGTGACCGCCAACCACCTCGGTCAGGGGCTGGGGCACCTCAACGGGTTTAGGATCAATCCATACTTGTTGTGGAATGGCGAAAGACATCTAGAACTCAATTTCTGCAACCTGATCGAAATTAACATTTAAAGGGATATTTTCATCTCCTACTTCATCCTCCTGAGTCAACCAGTCGCCTGCTTGAATTCCTCGATTACATAGCGAACGGTAAACGCAATATTCGCAGCGTTTCTCGTGATTGGTTAACATAAACCGACCTTCTGGAAGTTTGATGATCTCAGAAATTATCCGATGTAATTCTTCTCGGTCGGACTGGTATCTCTGGGTTGTGTATTTAAAACGCCAAGGTTCCTCTGGGCAAGTAGCAAACCAGAAGATCATCTCAATCTGGTCTGGTTGGATAGGTTTTCCGTGATTCAAATTTGTGCCGGCCTCAACTAACAGGAAGGGATATAAGCGAGACTGGATTCGTTTTGCGAGATATGCAATAGAAGGTTTGGTTTGAGATGTTTTCCAATCTAATATCACTATCTTGTGGCCTGGGTCAATAACCAGCAAATCATACTTCGCCACCAGGCGAGAACCGGCAAAGGGGGCTGAAAGAGAGAATTCAGGATAACGTATTTCCGGCAAGCCCGACAGAGGATTAGCCTGCATGAAATTTTCCCACCAAACGCGTAGATCTAAATCCAAAAGGCGGAGTTGTAATACCTCTACTGGAATTCCTAAAAGGTACTGGTGAACCAATTCGTGAAAGCGATGACCTTGTTCGAGCAATCGTTCTTGTTCTAGAACCGGTTCGCTCTGAAGTGCTGGCCAAATTGTCTTTTGAATATAGCGCAGCTCAAAACGCCGTGGACAATCGACGAAGTCTTGCAGATTGGATTGTGAAAATTGGAATCTACTCCATTCCATGATGCTCTCCCTGGATCCGCTTTTCCCAGAAGCTGCGTAGCTCAATTAATGCTCGAGCGGGAAGGCAGTCGCTATTCTGACCATTGTTCCAAGTAATCACCAATTCCTTGCAGGCGCGGGTAATACCGACATAAAGCAAGCGCAAGCGCTCAGAAGCGTAATCAATCCTGGCTTGTTGGGTCGCCGGTCCTTCTTCCATGTATACACCTGGGATATCATTGGACATCAAAGCTTTCAGCCGAGCAAGCGTCTCGGCTTCGAGATTAAGCGAATCGCGAACGAACCATCTTTCCGAGAAAAATCTATCGTAAGAGTCTGCGGAAGGAAAATCATAATTGTTGACTGATAGCAGGTATACCCGATCCCATTCGAGCCCTTTGGCCTTGTGAATGGTCGCTACCACCACCTTGCCCTTGTACCGTTGTGGGTCGAAACCAGTATCTTCATCGCTGAAGCCGGTGTACTTTCGACGATTCTTTAGGATATCATCCAATTCCTGGCTGAATTCCTGTAGATGCCATTCTGGATTAGCCTGAGCAGCGCGTTCCAAAGATAAAGCCAGTTTATGTGCTAGAGCGAGTTCGTGCGGAAGGGTGAATAAATCCTGGGAAATGGTCAAAAGGAGCTGGTCTATCGGTAACAATGTCGCAGATTGCCAGCGGAGAATAGTATCACGCAGGATTTTAAGCTCTTCGATTACCTGTGGGGGCAAATTATCTTCGATCGATAACCGCCCAAGCCAATCCCGACCAGGGAGTGGCCAGAGGTAATCTTCAGGGAGTTGATTCTTAGAGATCAGACTATCAACGGTGTTGATGATGTCCTGGTATCCATCGGTTACATTCTTTCCATCTCTTTGGTGCAAGGCGAGATAGACTTGAGACAAACGGCGTGAAGATGCGGGTTCTGCCAGGTAGTGCAAAATAGTACCGAGCAAGCTGATTGTCTGTCGAGTTGTATCGGTGGTCCGTAAGATCTCAACGTAGGGGATATCGTGTTTCTTAAGAGCCTCTACTAACTTAATTCCGCGCTCGTTACGCGGGACCAAAGCAGCAACGGTCGAATCGGAATGCTCAGGCAACCACCGTTTCAATGAGCGAACCACATTGTCGATTTCCTTATCAGGGGTATATTTCGTATTTGGAAGGTGGATTCCCTCAGGTTGGTCTTCAGGATTCGGCTGTGGATCTCCAGGCTCAGTTGGCAAGATCCAAGGAAGGTTCAGGGCCGAACGCAATAGTTCGTTGGGGTGATTTTCCCGCACCCATTCAATCAGGTGATTCGCCAAATGAATAATGCTAGGAGTGGAACGACCTGAATTGGGGAGATCGCGGACAATCACACCCCGTTCAGTCCTGAAACGAAGCAAATATTCGGGACTTGCAGTGGTAAAAGTCTCATAAATAGCCTGGTTTGGATCCCCAACCCTGACCCAATTGCCCTGAGGGCCTGAAAGCAAGCGTAGAATTTCTTCTTGCAATCGTGAACTATCTTGTGCTTCGTCTTCCAGTATGTAAGGCCAACGATACCTTAATCGTTCAAGGAACTCAGGATCACTCTCCAAAGCCAGGAGGCCCAATCGGATCAGGTCGTCAAAATCAAGAACTCCTCGATAATTAAGCGCACGTTGGTAGTCTGTATAAATCTCACTACCCATAATGAGTAAAGGGTGCAAAACCCGAAGTTTATGCATCTGCTCGCTGATCTGGTTCGGCGAAGCTTGCAAATCCTTTGCTTGCCGGATAAATGCGCTGGCTGTTGAGACCACTAGACCTTGCCATCCCGTCATCAACTTCCGATCCTGGTAAGGATCTCGATCTGGGAGGGAAAAGGTATCCATGAAATCATAGTGGGATCGTAGCCACGTATTGCAGACTCTTTCAAGAATATCCTCGGCTTCGGCTTCATCAATTATTTGAAAATGATCAGAGAGGCTGACTAAATCGGGTCGCTCGCGAACAATATCATAGGCAAGACCATGAAGTGTCCGTACGCGGTAGCCCATCCCCGGAAGAAGACCCAATGGTTGGATCATACTTTGGATTCGGCTGGTGAAATTATCGACTGCCGAATTGACCAATGTGACAATCAACACTTCCTGGTCTTCTCGGATTGCCTCTTCAGCAATGAGTAGAGCAGCAAGTTGAGAGAGGGTCTGAGTCTTGCCACTACCTGGCACAGCCGAAACCCCCATGCGTCCCTGGCGATAGCGAAGCACCTGTGCTTGAGCGGGACGTGGGCTAAACAAGGCTGTTCTCCAGAGGATTATTTAGACGACGCAGGACTTTTTGCACAGCAAAGAGCAGGGGTCCACGCTGTTCATCCCCCTGCTCATTGATGTTGGTGCTGCACAGGATGATCGCGCTTCGGCAACGACGTATCAAGCCAGTTACCAGGTGCTCCATAGCAGTCTGGTTGTATTGATATTCGTCTGAATCGTTCCAGGTGCGCCCCTGTGGCCAGCGCCGGCTGAGCACTACCGGGTGGGTGAGCGGCTGGTACAGACGTTCCCACCATCCCAGGCTTCCCACATCCAACCAGAACTGGATGGATGTGGGTCGGTTCATCATTAGAAATGTGTATGCGGGAGCGAGCAGTACAGCGTCAGTTGGTGGCTCTTGCCAGGATTGAAGGTATTGGGCAGCTACGACTCCCTCATCGACCATGCGCAGGTATTCCTGTCCAACCGGACGGTTTTCGATGATCAATGTGTTGGTGGTAACTCGACGGAATTTCTGAACTGATTCAATCAACCGTGCTGTCACTGCGGCAGAATCAAAGGCGTCCGCAAAACCAAACCCAGGTTGCGAAAGAACTTCCCCAAATAATTTTGATAGGAAGATATCTAACTCAAGGGGCTCTCCCTGCTGGTAGGCTGCAATCCAATTACGAATAAATTCGTAACGCTCGCCAAACCTGTAGGTGATACGTTCTTGCATGTCTGGATTGATCTGGTCAAAGGATCCCAGCACCTCAACCATTCGTCTAGGGCGGTAAACGATCCGAGTCAATAGGTCTGCACGAACCAGATCCATCCCGTGAATGGATTGCATGAAAGCATAGCGGACATCCTGAGGTGTGGGGAGCAGATTCCAGGTGGGATGGGCAAGGCGGACCAATGTAAGCAAGCAGCGCGTAGCAGGTTCTTCACGCAAGCTGCGCGACGGACGATGGGAGCGGCTGGGCACCTTGACCAGTTCTAATCGATTGGTTATTGTGAAACGCAAAGAATCACTGAGGAATGGGGCCAGGATGGCTATCTCGGCAGGGGGAACACCTTGATCATAGACCATCGAATGCACCTGATCAGCAATCCACTCGATCATCTGCGGAATGAACTTGTGGAAAGAGAAACTTAGTGCGGTCTGAATTTGCGGATCAGGTTGGAATTCGCGACGGTAAATGCTATCCGATAAAGCGTTTTGTAGATGAAGCAAAGCTGCAGAACTCACCCATGACTGGCTCAACTCGAAACTTTGCTGACATAGGTGCTCGAGTCTTTCTGCACTCTCTGGGTCAGCGCCAAGAAAAGAGCGATAACCTCCTCCGGTATCGTAGATTAAAAGCACTGAATCGAATTCCGGAAACCATTCGCTAATGATATCGTGAGCGATCGGGATATCCTCTTCAATGTTATCGTAGATAAGATGGCGAAATTGGCGTTGTAGATAACTGCGGACCTCTTGAGAAGGCCAAAGATGCTTAGAAAAGACTTCGAGTTGAAGCGAGAAATCCAGCAGATTGTTCTCGAGGCAGAAAGATCGGAAGCGGTTCGCACATTCCTGAGCATCCTCGTATATTCGATTTTGTACATCACCTCCCACCCAGGCCGTTTTCAACCGGTTGGCAATTGTTGCTGAGTTAAATCCTACTGCTGCGGCTTTGTTTAAGTTATCTAAAATTTGGCTGAACAAACGGTTTCGATCTATGCTGATCGAATCAAAAAAACCCTCTCCAAGAAGTGGACTAACCAGGCGCGACATGTAATACTGAGCAGTTTCCAGAGTGAGGAAGACCGGAGTACGTTCTGGATGGGAAAAACCAGCAGGTCCAGCGATTAGGGGCCAAAATAAACCGATCAGGCGTTGAGCCAGGCCGCCCAGGGTGACGACTGTAACTATTCCTCCTGGTGGAAGGTCAGGTTGGTTCAACACCTGATAATATGGAAAGGCCAGGGTGCGCTGCGGAACCAGTACCAGGATGTTTTCAGCCAGCACACCTTCTTCCAGTAAATGGAGCAACCAATTGGTTCCGACGGTGGTTTTACCAGTTCCGGCTGGCCCTTTCAGGAAGCATGACCCAAAAGGATTCCGGTGGATAAGAGAAATCTGGCTATCAGAGAATTGCATACAGCCCCTGCAAAATTAAACTCTTCACGCATGCATGACCCAATGGGTTACTCATTGGTTCGCAATATAATGAAGCAACGCTCGCGCCAGGCGAGTATCATCCAAGGCACGATGAGAATTTGGAATGGGAATGTTACATTGCCTGCCTGCTTCTTCTAAGGAAAAATAGCGGTAAGAACGTCGTATTGGATCCCAGACTCCACGGAAGCGCGAATAAAGCTTCATGATACAGAATGTTTTGAGATTTTCTCTCCATGGCAATCTATAACGACCATGAGATTGCTGTATTAACCTCAAGTCAAATTCCTCGTTGTAAATTGCAATAACCTGCCCGGCCAGCTTGCTGCGGACCACTGGCCAGATAACAGGCCAGGTTGGAGCAGATTTCACCATATCATTTGAGATATGGTGGATAGCAATGGCATCTGCTGGGATGGGTTGGCTAGGGCGTACTAGTGAGTCGTAAAGTGCTTGATCGTCGTCGTCAACCAGACAAATCTCAATTATCTCGGAGGTCCGGTCCAGACCCGTGGTCTCGGTATCCAGATATACAGGTTTTTGTGCTAACACCTGACGAGCGGTCAAGATAGCTTGTTGACGGTTTGTAGCTGGCAAGGACATATTGAAAGATTAAGGTAGAGTCCAGTAAGCAATTTCGTCGACATTAACGGCCAGTTTGCCAGAATAACCGGCAACAAACAAACCATAGAAACCCGCATCACTGATTCCAGAATCGCTGATTGCTTGCACCGGTTTGCCATTTGCGTAAACCTGGATATTGCTGTTTTGCACCCAGACCCCCAGCCGGTTGGATTGCCCTGTACCTACCGAAAGAAGCGATGTAGAGGTCAGCGGAATGATGCTTTCAACCTTGTCACTATCCTGGCGGTTAAGGCGGAACTGACCTTCGCAGGTGATCCCCAGGTAGTAACCGAGACCGCTTTCATAATCTGGAGCGCGAAACAGTAGGCCAAATTCATCTGCTCCTGAACAACTCTGTGGGGTCAGGATGGTCTGCACATAGAAGTTTTTGATTTTTGGAGGGCGGAGACGCCAGGAATGCCAGCCATTATTCATCAAGCTTTTTACGGTTAGCACACCATTTGAAATCTGCCAGGATGAATAATCATCTTTGTAGCTCCCAGAGGTCAAACCAAACCCTTTGCCTGTATCAAGATTATCCATGAATGTCGGGCTTCCAAGCTGAACTGCTGGGTCGCTGGCAAAGGGCGTACTAGTGAGAGTGGGTGTGGCAGTTCCTGTTGGACTAATTGGCGTATTAGTTAATTCCGGTGTGTCAGAAGCAGTGGGTGAAATAGGAGTATCCGTAATAAAGTGAGTTACAGTTGGTTGTGCAGTCAATGTAAGTGCCACTGCGACAGCAACCGCCTCAGGATTTGGTTTTTCTGTCTCCTGAGGACTCATACAGCCTGTCAAAATGAGAACGGTGAGGAGAAGGAATTGGATTCTAGTGTGCATAAGGATATTATAACTTGTAATAGGATGGTCAGAAACCAAGAATCAGTATTTGAGGATGATTCATTCCAGAAGGTTTTTAATTCCGGAGAAGACAATACCAAGCCATCTTTTTGATATTCTGACTGGTATAAGGTAAAATCGGTTTATGAGATTTACGGCTGTTCAGGCACGACTGTTTGGATTTGGATCCACCCTCTTGATTTTAGGAATTCTATGGTGGCTAGCGGGGCGGCAAATGCCAATGATTATCTGGGGATCTATCTTTGTATGCTCCGTATTGGTCGGTTGGGCAACCGGTAAATGGCTGGTACAACAACCGACAGATCCAGAAACGGGTCTTTTCGATTTGAAGAAACGCCTGGATTTGGCCCTCCGTCTGAACCGAGTATTAGTTGACGCCACCGATGAAAAGACTCTGATCGATCATGCATTGGGAATCCTGGTTGAATTGCTTGGTGCTTCAGGTGGATCGTTTATTCCCTTGGATGAATTAGTCCAACCATTAGCAATGTTCTCCCAGGCTGAGGGAATACAACCTGATCAGCCAGCAGACAATCCCATCATGAAACTACTCACTAACGAATCAGTGCGCCAACGTTGCAGTACCTGCAAGGAATTTGAGGCACAACCAGGTTGTATCTGTCCCCTTTTGAATGGTTTCGGAATCCAATCTTTGCATTTGTATTGTCTTCCCGTAAGACGCGGAAAAGAATCCTTAGGTATATTCAATCTTTACTTTTCTGGTCCGAAGGTAATCTCCCAAAGTTTACGATTATTCCTGGAAAGCTTGTTGGATGAGATCGCCCTGGCAGTCCACACTATACGATTGCACAACCAGGAATGGAGTACCATGCGTGAATTACAGATGTCACGTGCTTCTCAGGTGGACCTGCCAACTCGTATGGGCAGTTTGTTGGAGTCGTTGCAGAATCTGCTGGAAGCACGTTATATCATTCTTGAGGTTGTGCCTTTCCGGGAATGGCAGAAACAGGTTCAAATAATGCGAGGAGAACTCGAATGGGAGGAGCAGCAGGCAGTGAATTCTTTGCGCCAGCAGGTTCTTGGAAAAGGTCAGCCTGTTACTCAAGAAATAAATGGTGAAAATGGAATAGCATGCCTGGTAATGGCAGTACCGCTCCTGGTAGAGGACGGTCAAACAGTCGGGATGTTGAGCGCCGTCAGTCAAAAACTCGATGGAAAGGACCGGCAATTGGCTCTTTTAACCAATATGGCTTCCCAAGCTGCTCGTTTAATTGAAAGTCAGCGTTTGCTGCTTTCATTAGAGTATCAGGCGGTGATCCAGGAGCGGGGACGTCTGGCGCGCGAGATCCACGATGGCCTGGCGCAGACCCTGGCTTATCTCAAATTGCAGGCTGCTCAAATGCAGAGTCTTCATAATCAAGGAGAATATGATCGTTTGGGCTCAGTCATAAAGCAGAGTTACTTGGCACTTGCAGATGCATACCAGGACACCCGGCAAGCGATTGATCACCTACGTATCAACCCTCAATTGGGATTGCAACAATGGTTAGAACAAGTTGTAGCCGAGTTTGAGGCGGTTAGTGGTCTGAAAGTAGAACGCTTATTTGATATTATTACTCAGGAACCGCCTCCAGAAATACAAGCTCAATTGGTGCGCATTATCCAGGAATCACTCAACAATGTGCGTAAACATGCAATGGCTAAGCAAGTTAGTTTAACAGTGCGCGAGTGGGAAGGTGACCTGGTTCTGGAGGTGGGAGATGATGGTCAAGGGTTTGCACCAGAGGATGTTCCGGAAGGGTCTCGTTATGGACTACGAGGAATGCGTGAACGAGCAGAATGGTTAGGTGCTGATTTTCAAATTGTCAGCCAACCAGGGCGTGGGACAGTAGTACGACTACGCCTACCACACATGCAGATGGAGGAGCTATCGTAATGAATCAACCGCTGCGATTATTGGTCGTGGATGACCACGCGTTATTCAGGCGCGGATTGGTCAGTTTATTGGGTAGTATGCCTGAAGTTGAGGTCGTAGGTGAAGCCAACGATGGCCAAGAGGCGCTTGATCTTATCCAAAAAGTTCACCCAGATATACTTCTTCTTGACTTGAATATGCCCAAAATGGATGGAGTGGCAACTCTACAAGCTTTACGCCGCTTAGAGAGGGCTCCACTCGTCCTGATGCTGACAATCTCGCAGAATGAAACAGACCTGCTATCTGCGATTAAAGCCGGAGCGGATGGTTATCTTCTAAAAAATACAGAGCCGGAAGATTTACACCGTTCAATCCTCAGATTAGCCAGAGGTCAAGGTATTCTTTCTCCAGAGGTAACCGCTCCTTTGTTAAAGGTTTTGGCCCAAGGTGACCAATCGGAAGCTCAAATTCTTTTGAGTGAAAGAGAAGTAGACGTACTGCGTTGTCTGGCTGATGGGCTAACAACTCAGTTGATTGCTAAACAGCTTTATATTTCTGAAAACACGGTTAAAACACATGTCCGCCATATCCTGGCGAAACTTGAAGCTTCTAACCGGGCGGAAGCTGTTAGTAAAGCAATTCAAATGCGAATCCTTAGGAGCGAGGAACGGGGGTAAGGACGTAAACCAGGCCATTTAATAATTTCTTAGGTCGAGTCGGGTGAGGTGCCAATCACCCTTTTTGTTTTTAAAAATCACCTGTATTCGAAGTGCGGGAGGATAGAATATATCGAGTAAATTAGGTAAACTTTATCTATATAGAAAAACTCTGATAATTATCTTGGAGAGCGGATTATATGCCGGATGGCAAACGGATTCTACCCAGGCGAGTGCTGATTGCATCAACCAACCCCTTGTTTGATAGGGGATTACAAAAGTTAATGGAGGAGCGGTCTGGAAGCCAGTCTTTGCTGTTTCGTACAACCTCAAATATGAAGGAAACAGTACAGGCTTTGGAAGACTGGCAGCCCGATCTGGTGGTGGTAGATTATGATGATCAAGCGATTAACCGTTCTGAATTTCTGACCTATTTTGTCAGTGGGGATCAGCCTATGCAAGTGATGTTAGTGTCCCTTCAGGCAGATGGGGAAGTAGTCATTTATGACCGCAGGACTCTCACAACTGCTCAGGCAGCAGATTGGCTGGATTTTCACGGTTACGCATCCCCGACCTTCCAGGGGAAAAAAGAATTGAGGAAAGGCAGAGATATGAAACATTTCGTTATCGCCAGCACGCTGGTTATTTTGGGTACGATTGTATTTTACGCTTTATTGCGAGTGATCGGATTGCTGCCAACGGAAGCCAGTTTACAGGCCGTATCGATAGACCGATTGTTTAATGTCCATTTTCTACTGATATCTTTCTTCTTCTCATTGGTTGTTGTGTTCCTGATCTATAGCCTGGTGGTATTCCGGCGCAAGCCCGGTCAGATTGAAGTTGGGAAGCACATTACTGGCTCAACTCCTTTGGAAATTACCTGGACGGTCATACCGCTTGGAATTGTTCTGATTCTTTCCTATTTAGGTTCCGTATCTCTTGCCGAGATACGCCGTATAGATCCTCAGGCAATGGTGGTTAAAGTCACTGCCGGACAGTGGTTCTGGAAATTTGAGTATCCTGATTATGGAATTACTTCGTCAACACTTTACCTGCCTGTCAACCGACAGGTACTGCTGAAAATGACATCCGTGGATGTGATTCATTCATTTTGGGTGCCGGAGTTCCGTGTCAAGCAGGATGTTCTTCCTGGGGCAAATCTGGTCAAGGAATTACGGATAACCCCAACCAAGATTGGGTCTTATACCGTGATGTGCGCAGAGTTGTGTGGTGGCAAGCATGCTGAAATGACCAGCCCTGTGATAATAGTGAATCAAACGGATTTTGACCAATGGGTCAAGACCGAGAGTACCGCAATGAACGATCCGGTAGGTCGTGGTCAGAAATATATTAAGGAAAATGGCTGCACAGGTTGTCATTCCATAGATGGATCGAAATTGGTTGGTCCGACCTTTATGGGATTATTTGGACACTCCGTTCAACTTGCGGATGGTGCTTCGGTCACCGCAGATCAGAATTACTTGAAAGAGTCGATCCTGGAACCGAATGCCAAGATCGTCAAAGGTTTTCCACCCAATATCATGCCAAAGAACTATGGTCAAGCTCTAACAGAGGATCAAGTTAACGATATCATCGCTTTTCTCGAGTCAATAAAGTAAAAACTACTATAGAACATGAGGATTACCGTTATGAAATCGATTTTTTCAATTGGTATGGTGCGCGGTTTGTTAGGCCAGATCATCGGTACAGCCCTGGGTTATGGGATTGTAACGGGTATTCGAGCTCTAGCAGGGCTCAATCCTCAATTCATTGAACCCGCCCTGGTTCTTGGAGGTTTTATGGGAATATTGGGTTTTGTAATTGGGATCGGGGTTCTCAGAGATTGGTGGCATATGGCAATAGGAGAGACAGTTGCCGAACCGCATGAAATCCAAGAAAAAAAAGGGGGAGGACGTTATCTGGGCGTGAGCCTGGATCATAAGGTGATTGGTATACAATATACCCTTTATGCTTTGTTTCTCTTCTCGGTCGGTGGATTGTTTGCATTAGCGTTCCGTACTGAGCTGATCGATCCGAAATTACATTGGTTATCCTTTAACCAATTCA
>Ga0315268_10005726_pt1 | contig 13306 bp, 7 predicted proteins | sample C1_top_MG_FD_204535 | JGI IMG/M metagenome (GOLD analysis project Ga0315268, IMG submission 204535) | Sediment microbial communities from Yellowstone Lake, YNP, Wyoming, USA - C1_top | ecosystem: Environmental > Aquatic > Freshwater > Lake > Sediment | place: USA: Wyoming | collected 2017-08-01 | reverse complement strand
GGCGCGCTTGGTGGCGGCGTCGAAGCGAAACTCTCTCATTCCAAACCGCGTCGTCACTGAGTCGCCGCCCGTGCTGGACTCCACGACGTAGAGGAACGGATCTTCCGGCGACCAAAGATGCGCGTCGGGAATCTTGATCGTCTGCGTAAGCACCCTTTCCTCGCCGGGCTGAAGGCTGACGGTTTCGGGCGCACCGGCAGCGACTTTCTTTCCGTCCTTCCACGTCTTGACGGTGTGCGCGAGGGATGCGGTGGCGGACGCGGCGCCGTGGTTCTTCACCTTGGTCTGCACCACAACCTCGCCGGTCACAATACGCGGCGCGATTTGCAACGTCTCGATGGCGGGATTGTCGCAGTAAATCAGCGACACGCGGTCGTAGATGCCGGGCGTCCACTTGATTTTCTCGAAATCCGAGCCGGTGGGATAGGTATCGGGCAACACGGCGGGATGCGCGCCGATGCGGACGACGAGCGTATTCTCCTCACCCCAACGGATCGCCTGGTCGAGCGGCGTGTAACTGGCCGTGAAACAACCGGCATACTCACCGAGCTTCTGGCCGTTCAGCCAGACGGCGGTGCCGAACTGCGCCTTGTTGATCTTGAGCAGGACCACGTCACGCTTGGCTGGTGGGCGGAAGGTCTTGCGATACCAAAAATAATCGCGGTCCTGTTCTACCTTGCCCTTCCAGTAATTCGTGAGCCACTCGTCCGGCGAAAGCTTTGAGCGAATGCGGTTGGCGAGGTTTTCGCGGCTGATGAATTTGTCCACGTCCTTGAAGGACGGCTTGGCGAGGTTGGCCAAGCCGGGCACAGGAACGATGTGGGTGAACGTGACGGGGATTTCCGTGGGCGATGTGCCATCCTCAATCTGCCATTGGCCATCCAGTGATTGAATGATTCGGCCGGGGGCAGCGCTCAGCGAAGTGCAGAGCAATCCTGCCAGCGCAAGGGTTGTGAGGAGTTGGATTCGCATGAGGTGTTGCTGGTTTGTTGCACTACGATTTCAGACAGTTGAGCCTGAACGCCGAAATAGATTGGGGAGCACGCCGGGCGGGCGGACTCCCCGACTTCGAAATTCGAGACGGAATTCTGCGCAGCCAGCATATTGTGGTGGTTCGATGCAGTGCTTTCATCGTCTCTTCGGCGCATCCGGCGACCAAGCGCGCGGCGTCACTGGGAACATTGAGATGCGAAACTTCGTGCAGCCGTAGGGGACCAGGCGAATGGTTTCGGACGCGGTTCCCGTCACCGGCTGCTCGGGCAGCGCTTGGGCGTCGGTTGGGTTCCAATCGAAAACGCGGGCCGGTACCTTGAGCACGACTGGGGCGTCTAGGGGCCAGTCCCAGTGGGCGGGCATCGGCTTGCGTTCCATCTTGATGCCGCCATCACGCCGCGCATTGGTGTCCAGGGCATATCGCCATTTCGCGTCCGCGACCGGTGTGTTCGGATCCACATCGGCTATCGGAAGAGAGAAGAGCAGCGGTCCGTAAAGCACGCTCGCATAAGGCAGACGCCGCGGCTGGAAGACTTCTGCCGGCTCAAAGCTGAAATACTTCCGGTAGGTGGAAGGGAACTCGGTTTCGTACCCACGGATAACCTGCGGTTCCATCGGGAGCAGCAATTCGACAACGTCGCCCTTGGCCCAAGTCCGTGCGAGTTTGGCAAAGCTCTTGGCATCCGGCTTCACTCTCACCCGGGAACCATTCACGGTGATTCGCGCATTCTTGCACCATCCAGGAATGCGGAGGTAGAGGGGGAACGCCACGGCTCTGGCCGGTTCCACTTTCAGGCGGATCGTCTCGCCAAATGGATAGTCCGTGGTTGTAACCATCTTGACCGGGACGCCAGGACCCGCCAGAGCCGAAACCGAGCACGGTCCGTAGAGGGTCGCCGCCAGACCGTTGTCACAGGTCGCCATCCACATGTGAATGATGAACTGCGGGAGGATGCGATTGAGCGCGCCGACACAGCACAGGGTGGCGCAACCAAGCCGGCTGAAGCGGTTGCCGGCCGGCCCCGGACTGTGGGGTTGTTCACACGGCAACGAATCGGAACGGAGGCGGTTCGGCGATTGGTAGTAGGACATCGTCAGGAAATCGCGGGCCACCGGTGCGGCCGCCGCGTTGAAGAAGGCACGCTCCATCCGGTCACCCCAATCGCCCTCGCCCTGGATGCGATACATCCACGAGGCGGACAGGAGCATGGCGGTCACATCGCATGTTTCGGTTTTGCGGAAAGCGCCGATACCTGATGCATACTCCTCACCGGAAGCCACGCCATAGGGGAGCATTTGTTGCCCGTCCAGCCACTTGAAGCCGCCCAAAGTTGCCTGGAGCAAGTTCGGGTCGCCGGACCAAGGATACACCACGGCTGGCAGCCGGAGGTTTTCGTAGATGATCACCATGTGGCCGGGAGACAAGCGGCCTTCGCGCCAGGCCTGAAGTTCTTTGTCCACGGCGGGTTGTGCTATGGCCTGCAGCGCGCGATCCAAGATACGCCGGTCGCCGCTGTAGGAATAAGTTTCCAACATCGGATCCAGGTTGCATAGGCCGGTCACGTCGGTGCTGTCGCCCAGCAAGAGTCGGCCCATGTTCACCGGGTAGTCGGCATACACCTTGACCAGCGCGTTCAGGACACGCTGATTGCCGCTTCCTTGGTAGAGCGACACCAAAGCGCGGCCCATGTGCGAATGAGCCCAACCGTTGAATCCTTCCGGCTTGATGTCTGTCTTCCAGTAGATGAACGAGGTGCCGAAATCGGCCTTGTTTACGCCCTCCACCACCGGATCCAGCCGGGCGCGGATTTTTTTGATCAGGGCTTCGTCGTGCAGGACGAAGCCAAGCCGCAGCGCGCCGTCCAGCCAATAGGCGCTTTGTTCGATGGGCCAGCCGGTGCCGTCAGGCCGGGCCCCGGGCGCCTTGATGGAAATGCCTTTCCAGCCGTCCGCGAAGGTCGGGTGCCACTCGTCCAAATGTCCCGTGATCCCTTCCCGGGCAGCCTGCGCCCAGTCACGCAGCCAGCCAGCCGGCTCCACCGCGCCCAGCGGCAGCGGCAGGAACGCCGGCTTCACCGCCGGTTCGGCGGGCCGCGCATAGTTGGGGGCGCGGACCTTTTCCACCGGGAAAGTAACGGTGCCACCTTGCAGCGCTGAAAGCTGTTTCGTGCCGCCGTCGGGTAGGTGAACGACGATGGCCTTGCAGTTGGCGGCGAGCGGCTTTACCTCCAGCGTCGCGGTCTTGCCGTCCTTGTCGGCTTGCACGGTCATGTCGAGCGGGCCGAAGGGCGTGAGCACGCCGTTGAGCCGCGTGACCATGCCGGGGCCTGCCCATTCGTGCGGGAAACCCTCAAGCAAATGCAGTTCGTCGCCGCGATCCAGTTCCAGGAGATGCGTGGCGAGGCGGATGAATTCGGCGCTGGCCCAGTTGTGCGGCATGTCGCCGACCTCTTCGCCGCCTTTGCCCACCGGTTTCTGTTCCTCGCGCCAGACGCGGGTGGGACTGGCGTGACGGGCGAAGTCGTAGAGCACCTGCGCAGCTTCGCGGCCCCGGCCCTGCCACAACTGGGCGTGTGCGTAAAACGAAGCGAAGTAAGTCCAGATACCCTCCTTCATCCAGCCGGTGTCATAGACCATACCCTGCACCTTGGTGGCGCGCAGCATGGCGAGCTGGCCCTCCAGCAGCGCATCGTCCTTGGGAAACACCTGGCCGGGATAAACGGCGTGACAGAACGCCCACTGGCCGCGGGCGGGAACGTGCTGGTCAATATTTCCCATCATCGTCGGAACGTAGGCGTTCCCGAACGGATCCTTGAGCGTGTCGCGCGCGGCGGCCTTCCGGTAGGTCGCGTAGAAATCGTCGAACTCGGTCTGCCAGGCGGCCGCGCTGGCCTCGTCGCCGAGCCAGTGCGCGGCGGCGATGGCGGATTTCAATCCCGCAAGGCACCAGTAAACGTTGGAGTACTCGGACTTGATGGGATTCGGATTTGAAATCCCGCCGTCCACTTCGCCCGGCGGAAGCAGCCGGTAATCCAGCGCGGCGGGATCCTTCGACGCTTCGGCGCGCAGATTTTGAATTGCCTTCACCACACGCTGAAGGTCGGGCCAGTGTGCTCGGAGCCATTCCTTGTCCTGTGTGAGAGTGGCGTGGCGCGTGGCGGCCCACAACACGATGCCGTTTTCCTTCCAGAAGCGCTGGATGAGTTCAAAGCTGCCGTCCGGTTTCTGGTGGCTGAGTAAATACTCGACTCCAGCGCGCGCGTCCTGGCCCCGGCCCAGCAGCGCGGCCGATTCCAGCAGGAACGAGCCATCCACAACCCACAAACCGCGATAGACCGTGGGGCCGACGTGGAACGCGGGCCGCCCCTTCTTGATCTCACGCGCCTGCCAGATGTTGCGAACGGAGGATTCCAGCATCGCCTGGATGCCCGCATCCGGCACCTGGATGGTGTCGAACGGCAAGTTCGATTTCTTCTCCCACCATTCCTGTGCGGTCACGCGCAACCGGCGCGCCTGCGCGACCGTGAACGGCGCGGCGGGTTTGTGCATGTTGCGATCCACCGTGAAGACAACCTGCCGCGTTTCGCCGGGCTTCAAAGTCACCGGCGGCAGGCGCACCAGGTAGTTGTTGCTCGCGATCGCCGTGCAGGACTCCATCCGCCCCGCGACGGAAACCCGCGTGCTTTCTCCAGCCTGGACCCTGGCGTCCGCCGGCAGATAACGGACGGGCGCGACGCTGTGGATGCGCAACGCCGGCTGGCGCGTGGCCGCTGTGGCGAGAGTGTTCTTCAGGGTCATCAGCACGACGGCTTGGCGTTCCGGCATCGCGCTGGTCGGAAACGAAGCGACGGCCAGTTCCTCCGCCTCGCCCATGATGATTGTCTCGTCGCTCGGGAGCGGTCCGTCAAACACCCACAGGGCATTGACCACGGGTCGCTTCTCCTCGGCGTCTTCCGCGGTCACCACGCTGATCTCAATGATCCCATCGTGATTTGCGTCCCGCGCCGCGAGTTTGTAAAGGCCGGGCTGGTTGTAGCCGAAGTCCTTGACCGGGTCCACCGTCTTCGATTCGCCGCCCTCGACTTTCAGAACCAGCGGACATTTGCCGGGCTCCTTCTGAACCCCTTCGCACAAACCGAACACGACCGTCAGCGGTTCCTGGGATCGAATTCCCGGCGGCAGCGCGAGTTGAAACTGGATGGTCTCGCCGGCCATCGCGGCTTCCATGCCGGTGAAGGCCGAAGAGCATGGACGCGCGGGCTTAACGAATCCGCGCCAGCGTAACACCCGGTCCATGCGCGTCAATCGTGGCTTGGGATCAGTCTGGCCGGGCTGCGGTGTGACCACGAAAGTTTCCTCTAGGACCTCCACGCCGTCCGCGTTCTTCCACGTCTGCATGATCGGCGTGCGCGGCGACACCGTTTCCTGGCGCACCCAGCGCGTGCCGCTGACGATTTCCGGCTCGATCCAGACGCCGAAGTTGCGCGGGCCGCCGCGGCCATAATCAATGAGCAACTGGCCCTCCTTGCCCACGACGGTCTTGTCCGGATCGTCCGGCAGGCACACAGCGGTTTGCCACCACGGCAGCGAGTAGCGAAAATCCACGTCGCCCAGCCCGGCGTCGGCTGGCGCTGCGGCGCGCACCAGATTGGTCAGCGCGATGAGAATCAGAGTGACCAAAGCGTGACGAAGCCGCGTCGTCAGAGAAGAATTTAATGACAGGGCAATGATGCCGCCAAGCCGTTCACTGTGTTTTGCGATTACTTTGACCACGAAGTCAGTTTTCCGTCCATATCGAATACCAAGCGCAGCCCTCGCTCGCCGCCTCCCGAACCAACTGACTGGCTCACGCCGACGCCCATTCCGCCATGGCTGCCATAAGAACCGCCGCCGACACCGATGCTCAAACCGCTTCCGCCGGAACGACGCGTGATCCATTCGGCCACGGTTTTGCCGTCAGAAAGCTTGGTTTGTTTATCGGGCGGCCCCATTTCAGTGACCGCCTGGTCGTAGGTATAGCTGCCGACGCGACCGTTCCAATCAGTTTTCTTGGTCGCACAGCCGGCGAGCAGCCACCCGAACAGGGCGACGACAGTGCACAAAGAACATGCATATCTGAGGGAAGTTTGAGCTTTCATGCGCACAGCATAGCAGAACTGGCTGCCGATGGAAACAACGAAAAAGCCAGACTGACATTTTGCCAGTCCGGCCTTTTGAATTTTTGGTTTGCCGGGGATTAGGCGACTGCTTCTTCCGTTTCCAGGAAACCCTGCAAATGCCGGACGCGGGTCGGATGCCGCAGCTTGCGCAACGCCTTGGCTTCGATTTGCCGGATGCGCTCGCGCGTGACGTTGTACATCTTGCCGATTTCTTCCAGCGTTCGCTCGTAACCGTCGGCCAAGCCAAAGCGCATTTCGAGAATCTTGCGCTCCCGTTCGGTCAACGTCGTCAGCACGTCGCCGAGTTTTTCCTTGAGCAGGCTGTAGCTGGTCACATCAGACGGATTTTCCGCCGACTTGTCCTCGATGAAATCGCCTACGCTCACGTCGCCATCGTCGCCGACCGGCGCGTGCAACGAAACGGGTTGCTGCGCCATTTTGAGCAGTGCGTTGATGCGCGAAACGGGCATGTGCATTTCATCGGCCAGCTCTTCCGGCGTCGGCTCGCGCCCGAGTTCCTGCGTGAGTTGCTTTTGCGCGCGCCAGAGCTTGTTCATGATTTCAATCATGTGCACCGGGATGCGGATGGTCCGGGCCTGGTCAGCAATCGAACGCGTGATGGCCTGCCGGATCCACCAGATGGCGTAGGTGGAAAATTTGTAACCGCGGCGATACTCGAATTTCTCGACGCCTTTCATCAACCCGATGTTGCCTTCCTGAATCAGATCCAGAAACGACTGTCCGCGGTTGGTGTATTTCTTGGCCACGGAAACGACGAGGCGCAAATTAGCCTCGGCCATGTGCGTCTTGGCCTGATGGGCGCGGTCGGCGGAAGCCTTCAGCGCGGCGAACGCGGCGTTATACTCCTCGCGCGACATGCGGACGAATTGTTCCAACGTCCGGATTTTGGCGCGCTCGGCCTCGATAATGGCGCGCCGTTCAGTGGAGGTGCGCAACGCTTCAATTTCCTGAATCAGCCGCCAGCTCGCCTTGAATTTTTCGTGAACATTGCCGGCCACGACGATCATTTCCTCGACGACCTTCTGCTTGTAAGCGAACCGGGGAAAAATCTCCTGCAACTTGGCGCTGAGTTTTCCGAGCTCTCGGCGCAGCTTGTCTTTGCGGCCCTTCTGCAGCGCCTTCTGCCACGCAACGTACTTGGCGTCCACCTTCTGATCGCGTGTGTGGATCATCTTGATGAGCCGGCGCAGATCGCGCAGGTGACCTTCGCGGTTGGCAATTTTCTTGTCCACCACCACGCGGTCAAAGCGCTCCTTCGGCGGTTCAGCCAGCAATTTCTCCGCAATGGCGATGTGCTCTTTGGCCGTGAAGCCCAGACCGTAAACGATGCGCTTCATGTCGAGTTCGGCGTCCTCGATGCGCTTGCAAATCTCGACTTCCTGTTCGCGCGTAAGCAGCGGGACCTTGCCCATCTGGTTCATGTACATGCGCACCGGGTCGTCGAGAATTTCGAGGCGAGCGTCCTCGTCTTCCTCCGGTTCTGCCGGCTTGGCGCGCTCCGCCTCGGCTTGGTCAACGATTTCCACATCGAGACCACGTAGCTTGGTGAACAGTTGATCCAGATCGTCCGGATTCAAGCCGTCGGGTAGAATATCGTTGATGTCATCGTAAGTGACGTAGCCGTTTTCCTGTGCGAGATGGAGCAGAGTCTTGACGGTTTCCGTCAGATCAATGCCTGCGGCGGTAGGGTTGATTGTTACACCTGTGGGGTGCAGTGCTCCGGCAGCCTTGGGATCTGTTTTGGAATCCGTCTTGCCATTACCGTTGGTCTTGCCAATGGGCTGCACCGCGCGAGCAGCCTTCCGCTTTGCACTCGCGAGCACAAACCGCCGGCCAGCCACACAGGCCTTCGTTGAAGTGACTTCCTTGCCACTCCGCCGCGTACCCGCCGTGCCGCCAGCCAACCTGATGTCTTTTCGATTCAGCATAATTGTTCAGACGCCATACAGTCCATTCTGGTTCAGAAATCGTTTGGGCGGCCTCACTTCTGTAGAACGAACTGGCTGGCAATCTGTGAATACTTGACTGCTTTGACTGCTCATCCAAACCTTTACGGAAGCCGCGAACATCCAGAGGACTGACGCAAGGTCACCCTAGCGATTTCTTGGAGGAATTCAATGAATAAATGCAATCTGGCCGTAAAAATGAGCTGTTGTCCGGCAATAATAGTCGCAGCACTGGCAGAATCATTCGTTTGGTAAAGTTGCATATCTTGTTGGTCATCAAATAAGTATCAACTGGCCATTTTTAGCCCCGGCAAAATGACGAACGAAATGTGCACGCCGACTTTTTTTCTTCGTTGCGGGCGAAGTGTCGCAATTTCCAGCGAAAAAATCCACGCAATTTGCCCATCCGAATTGCTGCAAAGAATCGCGCGGCGAGCTCACGCAACCAACTGGCGTTCGGCCAAATTGTCGTCGCGAAATTCACCGCCGATTTGGGACGAAGCAGGACTTGCTTGGGATAAAGTCGGGAAATTGCGTGACGAATTTGCTCCGGTCGTTTCATTTTCCCAACGTTTCAACGCTTTTAACGAATACAACCGCCTGTTAGATTGCGCGCAATGTCGGACATCATTCTGACGACGCTCAACGCGAAATACATCCACGCCGCGTTCGGCCTGCGCTACCTGCTTGCCAACCTCGGGCCGCTTCGCCCACGCGCGCGCCTGGTCGAGTTCGACATCAATCAGCGGCCCATGGACATCGCCGAAGTCCTGCTCGCGCAAAACCCAAAAATCATTGGCCTCGGCGTTTACATCTGGAACGTCGAGCCCGCCACCGAAATCGTCGCCGCCGTCAAACGCGTGCGGCCTGACATCATCGTCATCCTCGGCGGGCCGGAGGTGAGTTATGAAACGGAAGAGCAGGAGATCGTCCAATTGGCGGATTACGTCATCACCGGCGAGGCGGATTTGAAATTTGCGAAGGTTTGCAGTGCGTTGCTTGACGGTAGGGCGGGCAGTCCTCTGCCCGCCGCCGATCAAAGCACGGCCAACGAACGGCGCGCACGGAGTGACGCGCCCCACCTCGATCCGTTGCCCAAAATAATTCCCGCCGAGTTGCCGGATTTTTCTCAACTCGTTCTGCCTTACGATTTTTACACGGACGACGACGTGGCGCACCGCATCATCTACGTCGAGGCCTCGCGCGGTTGTCCGTTCACGTGTGAGTTTTGTCTCTCGTCGCTCGACATTCCGGTGCGGCAAGCACCCCTGCCTGCGTTCTTGCCCGAGATGCAGAAGTTGCTCGACCGCGGCGTGCGGCAGTTCAAGTTCGTGGACCGCACGTTCAACCTGAACATCGCCACGAGCCGGGCAATCCTCGAATTTTTCCTCGAACGCCACCAACCCGGAAATTTTTACCACTTCGAGATGATTCCTGACCGGTTGACCGCCGAGTTGCGCGAGGTCATCGCGAAGTTTCCGCCAGGCTCCCTGCAATTCGAAGTTGGCGTCCAGACGTTCAACGAGGAAGTCGGCGCTTTGATCAAGCGACGGCAAAATTACCAACGACTCGAAGAAAACTTCCGTTTCCTGCGCAATGAAACCGGCGCGCACATTCACGCCGACCTCATCGTTGGCCTGCCGGGCGAATCGGTGGAAAGTTTCGCCGCTGGATTTGACCGGTTGATCGCGTTGCGTCCGCAGGAAATTCAGGTGGGCATCCTCAAACGCCTGCGCGGCACGCCCATTGTGCGCCACGACGTGGAGTGGCAGATGACCTACAATCCGCATCCGCCGTACGAAATCTTGCAAAGCCGGTTGATTGAATTCGCCACGATGCAAAAGCTGCGCCGCTTCGCGCGCTATTGGGATTTGGTGGGCAACAGCGGGAATTTTGTCGAGACCACCCCAATGATTTGGGGCGAGGTGGCGCAAGCCTCCCGGCCCGCGAACTCTGACTGCATCTCCGCCGCCAGTTCCCCGTTCGCCGCGTTTCTGCGCTGGAGCGAGTGGTTGCACGAGCGCGTGGGCCGCACGGACAGCATCGCCCTGGTGCGGTTGATGGAACTACTCTTTGAGTTTCTGACCTGCGAATTGAATCGCGAGCCGCGCGCGGTGGCCAAAGTGTTGTGGCACGATTACCAACGCGGCGGGCGCCGCGACAAACCGGTCTTCCTCCGGGAATTTTTACCCGACGACGAACCGGTGCCGGTACGACGCAAGGCGGCGTCACCAAAGCGCCAAGCGCGGCATTTGGTTTGAAGATGGCTTGCAACGCGCACGCTCGCCCGTAACATGACCTCTATGAAGCTTTTTTCGGCCGTCTTGGTGTATTTGGTCATCGGTTTGATTTTGGGCTGGGGGATTCTGCTGGCGGTCAAGGGCAGTCTCTGGCTTTTGATCGCCAGCTTGGCGGTTTACGTGATCGCGTTCGGGAAGATTGGTTGCCTGCCGGGCAAATCCCACTGACCTCGCGGGCGTCATGCGCGCCGTCATCCAACGGGTCGCCGAAGCCAAAGTCACCATCGCGGGCAGCGTCAAGGGTGCGATTGGCCCGGGCTTGGTGGTTCTGCTCGGCGTTGAGGACGCTGACACCGCCGAAGACATCGAGTGGTTGAGCGGCAAAATTGTCCGCCTCCGAATCTTCAACGACGACTCCGGTGTGATGAACCGCTCGGTGCTCGAAGCCGGCGGCGACATCCTGCTCATCAGCCAGTTCACATTGTTCGCCAGCACGAAAAAAGGAAATCGTCCGTCCTACACCCGCGCCGCACGACCGGAAATCGCCGTGCCGCTCTACGAAAAATTCATCGCGCGCCTGACGCATGACCTTGGTAAGCCGGTTCAAACCGGCGAATTCGGGGCGCACATGGACGTGAGCCTCACCAACGACGGGCCGGTGACGATCATCATGGATTCAAAGTTGCGGGAATGAAAGGGCGCAAGTTGTGGCTTGTCCTGAACGAGAGTGATGCCACAATCAACTCGTTACAAGCGGCGTTCGTTGGACTAAAGGTATCAAATGATCCGCTCAATTTGCATAATCGTAGCCTTGCTGATTGGTGGTTGTTCTACTCCAACCACCCAGTCGTTCGACGCGACGGCAAATTATTGCTATGTGTTCAAGGACATGCGCTCGCCAATGCCCAAGGTTGTTCGAAGTCGCGTGGAGCGCGATGATCGGCGACTGCTTGGGGTCAAAATGAACCCCACGAATGGCGACTGGGAATTTGAAATTATTGCGTCTTCCAATTGGGTTGCTGAAGTGAAGATGGGGTTCTTGCCCACGTCATTTAAGACTGTCCCGGAGCGAGGTGTACCCTCGTGGTTCTCCCCAAATGAGGACGCGTTTGAGGTCTTTCAGTTACAATACAGTTCATTTCCGACTGCACATCTTTATGTTGAGCGCAGCCCGAAGAACCCAGAGGCAATCCATGTTTTTATCCGGAGACACTAGAGGGGGCGGACGAACCAAGCTGGCAAAACCTGTAGCTGCCCCTACGTTTCACTGCCGCGCACAAGTCGCGAGAGGTCGCCGACCGAGGCGTTGGCAACTTCGGCTTGACGGCGCGCCTTGGCGGTATTATCGCTTGGGCAGCCTCAGCAATAAATTATGCGCACAAAACATATCCTCAGTCTCATCGCCGTGATCACCTTGGTTGCCGGATGCGCGGTAGATGCTCCGCGCGCCTACAAGCAGCAGCGCAGTTCGGGCAAAATGACGCGCGGCTCGGACGTGGGCTACCGCGCCATTTGCAACACGCAAATCGCCGGCAGCCACGAAGGTATCTGGACCGGCCCGATGTATGGCGACAAGGAACGTGCCATGCGCGATGCCGTGGAGCACAACAAACTCTACCCGGGCCACGCGGCGACGGTGGAGCACTGAAGCTCACTTTGGCAGCGTGCGAAAAGCGCGGCCAGCGAGTTGTGCCACGAAGCGAAGCGAAAGAATTCACCAATCCTGACCACGCTATGAACTCGTAGCGCAGCCGTCCCGGCTGCGAGTTCGGACAACGCGCCCGGCTCACTTCCCGCAGCAGTGCTTGTATTTCTTCCCGCTGCCGCAGGGGCAGGGGTCGTTGCGGCCAACTTTCGGGCCGGTGCGCACGGGCTTCGCCTTTTCCACAGCAGCAGCAGCTTCGCTGACGACGTCGCTGGGTTTCTGGGCGGGGCCGCCTGAACTTCCGGTGGTCGTGGCGCCACCGCCGAAGGCGCTGGTGGATTGATGGAGGGTTTGTTGCGGGACGTTGCGCAGGAAATTTTCGAACGCCATCAGGGACGATGCGCTGCGGAAGATGTTGTGGCAGATCTCGGTTTTGATGTTGACCATCAACTCGTCGAAAATCTTGTAGGCTTCGGCCTTGTATTCGATGAGCGGGTCGCGCTGGCCGTAACCGCGCAGGCCGATGCTGTAGCGCAGGCTGTCCATCTCGTAGAGGTGCTCCTGCCACATCTTGTCAATGGCGGTGAGAACCGTGTAGCGCTCGACGGTCGTGAGCTTCTCCGGCTCTTCAAAACTGATTTTCAGTTCGTACGCCTTGCGAATGCTGTCAGTGATGAAATTGCAGACGGCAAATTGCGCGGGGCTGAGTCCATCGTAAACTGAATCGGCCACGGGCGTTTCGGTGCCGGACTGGGCGGCTTTGGCGATTTCCGCCTCCGGCATGCCGAGCGGGAAATTCAGGTTCACCCAGTCCGCCAGCGCGCGCACCTGCCATTCGTTCGCGTCGAATTCTTCCTTCGTGAATTCCGCAACCTTCTGGATCACGACTTCCTCCATGATGTCCATGAGGCGGTCGCGCACGTCTTCGCTGCGGATGATTTCGTTGCGGAAGCCGTAAATGACTTCGCGCTGTTTGTTCATCACGTCGTCGTATTCGAGCGTGCGTTTGCGAATTTGGAAATTGTGCTGCTCGACGCGCTTTTGCGCCTGGCCGATGGAGCGGTTCAGGAGCGGATGCTCCAATTCCTGGCCTTCCTCAAGACCCATCTTCTCCATGTATTTCACGATGCGGTCGGAGCCGAACAGCCGCATCAAATCGTCTTCGAGCGCGATGAAAAAATGCGACGAGCCGGGGTCGCCCTGGCGCGCGCAACGCCCGCGCAACTGGCGGTCAATGCGCCGCGCCTTGTGGCGTTCCGTGGCGAGCATGTGCAGTCCACCGGCCTCAGCGACACCCTGCCC
>Ga0315268_10005725_pt1 | contig 13307 bp, 12 predicted proteins | sample C1_top_MG_FD_204535 | JGI IMG/M metagenome (GOLD analysis project Ga0315268, IMG submission 204535) | Sediment microbial communities from Yellowstone Lake, YNP, Wyoming, USA - C1_top | ecosystem: Environmental > Aquatic > Freshwater > Lake > Sediment | place: USA: Wyoming | collected 2017-08-01 | reverse complement strand
ATGGACTGGGAGTCTCACCGGTACTCAGAATCCGACGACGATTACGATGAACGGGAACAAAGCACTAATCGCACATTTCCGAGATAACGCACCTCCGCAGATCTCAGCAATCACCCGAACAACCTCGAATCCGTTAGATACCAATCCAATGTATGGATGGGTAAATATAAGCTGCACGGTGATTGATAATAATGCTGTCTCCCAAGTGATTCTAAGGATTCATTCCCCAAGTGGCTCATGGAACAACGTATCGATGGTCGCAAAAGGCTCAGGGCAGTATTATTATCGATCAACTACTGCGTTTTCCACCGCAGGGAACTACAGTTATTGCATCTGGTCGATCGACACCAGTAACAATGCAAATTGTTCAAGGAACGTATTATTTTCCATGCTTGCGAACTGGGACATGGACAATGACGGGAAGTGTGCGATTCTTGATTTAGTCTTAATATTGAATCATTACGGTGAAAATGGAGCACAGGGATGGATTCGAGAGGATGCAGATAATAATGGTGTTATTCAAATATTAGATCTTGTGTATGTCTCTAATCATTTTGGGGAGTCCTGGTAGGTATAGTATTGTATAAAAGATATTAACAGAGGAACAAGGACCTTTTTAAGGGAGAAAATAGAATTGCAGAAGAACATTCTATGAAATTCACTTGATGCTCATAAGAGAAATTTCTAATGATATAAAAAGAAAAAATTCAATATAATATAGTATCTCTCACTTTGGAGAAATTCTTCTTCTACAAATACACTGGTAAAAAGCTCTATTCATAGTGACTCTGATATCAACGAGTACAGTCACTCAATGGAATATAGTAACCTTGAAATCGATCAAAGTCGTCTAGGTACTATTCGAATTCTACATAACTCCGTTTCCTCTTTTTTCCCCTTCTTTTTGTATGTCCAATTATAAGAGCACTATATTTGAGATGACAAGGTCTTGTTTTCGTATAAGCAGATACCAACTAAAAACCAATAAAAAAGGGATTGAACAGACCAGTAAACACATATATAGGTGTGATATTTACAAACCAGAATCCCAGAAAAAAATCAAACAAGATACTCTGTAATACCTTCATTAAAAAATCAGTATTCATGATGATGGTGGAGAGCGACATTCCTTTGTCACAATGGTGACGGTATGAGCATAGAAAATAAGAAAAAAGAACCCAGCAAAAAACTCCAAATTGCATTGTATTGGGCGGCAAGTTGTGGCGGCTGTGAGATCGGGATGCTGGATATTGACGAAAAAATCCTGGACCTCACCGCTGCAGCAGATATCGTGTTTTGGCCTGTTGCCATTGACACCAAATACAAAGATGTTGAGGCACTTGAGGATCACAGCATTGACGTGTGCTTTTTCAATGGCGGGATTCGGAATTCAGAACAAGAACATCTCGCAACACTCCTCCGAAAGAAATCAAAGGTTCTCATCTCCTTTGGCGCCTGCGCGGTGAGTGGTGGAGTGCCTGGTCTTGCGAACATGGCGAACCGCGAGGAAATCTTCAAAACAGTTTACCAAGAGAATCCGTCCACGGAGAACCCTGAAAAAATACTCCCGAAAACCAAATCAACGGTAAAAGAAGGAGATCTGACCATCCCTGAGTTTTACGACACCGTCAAACCTCTTCACCAGGTTGTTGACGTCGATTACTATATCCCTGGGTGTCCGCCGCCACCATGGTTAATTCTGGATGCATTTAACGCGATTGTAGAAAACAAGCTCCCAGTGAAGGGATCGGTTCTGGCGCCATTGAAATCCGTCTGTGACGAATGTCGCTTTAAGCTTTCAGAAAAGAAAATTAACACCGTTAAACGGATCTATGAGTTGGAAAAAATTGAGGAGAAATGCTTCCTGGAACAAAGCGTGATCTGCATGGGACCAGCGACACGATCCGGGTGCCGTGGTCGATGCATGGAAGGCAACATGCCGTGTACCGGTTGTGGTGGCATCCTCCCCAACGCGCTTGATCAGGGAGCAAGTATGATTTCCGCACTCGCCTCCATCCTTGGCCTGGAAACCGAACAAGGAACAAGTGATGAAGAAGTCGACAGACTCATCGAAGAAGTAAGGGATGTAGTCGGAACATTCTACAAATACACGTTACCAGCGTCACTGATTAACCGGAAGGTGATGAAATGAGAACCATCACCATTGACCCGATCACCCGGTTAGAAGGCCATGGGAAAATCAGCATCTTCCTGGATGAAGCTGGTGATGTCGAAAACGCGTACCTCCAGATCCCTGAGCTGCGAGGATTCGAAAAATTCTCAGAAGGACGACGCGCGGAGGATATGCCACAGATCACTTCAAGGATCTGTGGTGTTTGCCCGGTCGCCCATCATATCGCCGCAACGAAAGCACTAGATGCAGCGTTTCATGTCGACCCCCCCATCGCAGCAAAGAAACTCCGGGAACTCTTGTACTGCGGATACATCATCTATGACCATATCCTCCATTTCTATTTCCTCGGCGGCCCTGATTTTGTGGTTGGCCCCGAAGCACCCGCGGCAAAAAGAAACATCCTTGGTGTAATCGAAAAAACAGGACTTGATGTCGCAAAGGATGTTATCAAACATCGAGCCTATGGCCAGAAGATCACCGCGATCCTTGGCGGGAAAGCAACCCACCCAGTCTGTGGACTCCCCGGTGGTGTCTCCAAAGGATTATCAAAAGAGGAAGTCACCGACATCAAAGATATGATAGCCTCCTGTAACACCTTCGCGAAATTCACCTTGCAATTATTTGATGATATTGTGCTGAAAAACAAAGCCTATGTTGAGTTGATTCGCTCCGACCCATACACGCTGAAAACCTACAATATGGGACTTGTTGACAAACATAATAAAGTTAATTTCTACGACGGCTTAATCCGAGTCAGCGACCAAGACGGAAACGAAACAGAAAAATTCGACGTCAAAGACTACACAAACCATATCGCAGAGAAAGTCGAAGAATGGAGCTACATGAAATTCCCGTACCTGAAAAGCATTGGATGGCAAGGACTTCAAGACGGGAAAAAAAGCGGAATCTATCGCGTTGGCCCCTTAGGAAGACTCAACGCAGCGGAAGGCATGGCAACCCCTCAAGCAGAAAAAGAATACACACGCATGTTCGACACCCTCGGGGGAAAACCCGTGAACTCAACCCTAGCGTTCCATTGGGCACGACTCATCGAACTGTTGTATGCAACCGAACGAGCCAAAGAACTCATCGAAGACCCAGAGATCACCTCAACGCAGATAAGAAACCTCGTCGGAACCCCCGGGGCAGGAATCGGCGTGGTGGAGGCAGCACGAGGAACCCTAATCCATGATTACAAACTCGACAAAAACGGACTCGTTGAAAAAGCAAACCTCATCGTCGCCACTACAAATAACGCAGGAGCAATCACCATGTCAGTCCGCGATGCCGCCAAAGGAGTAATACAGAAAGGAAACGTCAACGAGGGACTGCTTAACAAAGTCGAAATGGCGTTCCGTGCGTACGACCCGTGTTTCGGCTGCGCGACCCACACCCTTCCAGGGGGAATGCCCTTAACCGTGAATATTTATAATCATAAGAAGAACCTCTCAAAAACAATCTCACGTATCTAGGAGAATGAAATGAAAACAATTGTGCTTGGCATCGGAAACCCGATTCTGCAGGATGATGGCGTGGGAATCCATGTGATTAACGAACTTCGTCCACTGTTAAAAAATTCAAAAGTCACAGTAGATATCGCTTATACCGGAGGTATGAATCTCCTAGACATGATCCGCGGGTTTGACAAAGTTATCCTTGTCGATGCGATCAAAAACGAAAACTGCAAAACAGGTGAGGTCAAATGTTTTACCCTTGCTGAAGCACCTGCGGTTCATTCCAACAATCCTCATGATATCTCCCTTTCCGAGGCATTGCATCTCGCAAAACAACTCGGAGAACAACACCTCCCCAAAGAAATCGTGGTCATCGGCATCGTCGTGAAAAACACTCGTGATTTCGGAGAACACCTCACCAGCGAGGTTGCCGCTGCAGTACCAAACGCAGTGACCATGGTGCTCGCCGAGTTACAAAACACCTAAAGGAAAAAAGAACATGTCAAAAGAATTTGAGCCAAACCTCCTCGGGTTTCTCTGCAACTGGTGCAGTTACGCAGGAGCAGACCTCGCCGGGACCAGCAGGATGAAATATCCAACGAATCTGAAATCCATCCGCGTGATGTGCTCCGGACGGGTAGACCCCGCGTTTGTCCTTGAAGCATTGAAAAAAGGAATTGATGGGGTGCTCATCGCAGGATGCCATCCCGGTGACTGTCATTACCAATCCGGGAATTATAAAACAAATCGAAGAGTTAAATTACTCAAAAAATTATTAGAGGAACTCGGGATTGATCCAAAACGAGTACGATTTGAATACGTCTCTGCCTCAGAAGGACAAAAGTTTGCAACCGTGGTCACCGAATTTGTCGCTGAGATGAAAAAACTTGGACCAAATCCCCTTACTACAGAAAAGAAGGAATAAAAAAGGGAGTGAAGTAATTATGGCTGAGGAAAAAAAAGAAAAAATAAAAGAAGTCTTAGATGAACCTGGAAAAGCAATTGAAAAAGGCGTGAAGAAAGGCTGGGGTATCTTCAAAAAATTTGGAAAAGAAGTGAAAGATACAGTCACCAATGAAAAAGAAGAGGAAAAAAAATAAGACGACCAGAAAAGGTCGTGTGTACTTTATTCAAGAACGTGAATGTTTTTCTTCAGACTAATTTCTTTGAGTTCCTTAGGCCAGACCGTGACACTGACTTCACCAAGATGTGCTTTCTTCAGTAAGTACATATAGGTCCGTGACTGCCCAATGCCTCCACCGATACTCAACGGGATTTGATTATGCAGAATCGCCTGGTGATACGGCAGGTTCAGGAAATCTGTCTGACCCGATAACTCCAGCTGCTTTTTTAGCGTCTCAGGAGTGACCCGGATGCCCATTGAGGAGAGCTCATGCCGTCGCTGTGTCACGGGGTTCCAGACGAGAATATCCCCGTTTAACCCGTGGGTTTGTTTCCCGGATTCCTTTGAGGTATCCGTGATCCAATCATCGTAATCCGCAGCGCGCATCTCATGAGGATAGCCATCCTTCAACACAGAGCCAATGCCAATAATGAAGATTGCAGGGTGCTCCTGAAGGATCGCGGTTTCCCGCTGCTTCCGGGGTAACTCCGGGTACATCTCTAGGATTTCTTCCGCATGGAAGAATTCAAGCTTCTCAGGGAGATTCGGAATCGTCTTGGATTCGAGTTGGGGGAATTGATCAAGAACAAGGGTTTCTGCACCTTTGATGACCTTCCAGATTTTATTCACCGTGTCTTTGAGGTATGTCAGGTTTCGTTGTTCTTTTGTGATGACTTTCTCCCAGTCCCATTGATCCACATAGGAGCTATGATCATGGTCAAGGAAATAGTCTTTCCGAACCGCACGCATATCCGTATTGAGACCCTCACCGACTTTCATATCAAATTCCTTCAGTGCCAACCGTTTCCATTTCGTTGCTGCCTGCACGACCTGTGCTTGGATGCGCTTCTCCAATCCCAGACCACAAGGAAATTCAATCGGTGTTCGTGATCCATCACGATCAAGGTAATCGTTCACGCCGCTCTCTTTATCGACAATCAGAGGAACCGTGACCATCATCAGGTTCAGTTCTTTCCCTAAGTGTTCCTCGATGTAGTATTTTGCTGCAAAAAGAGCCTTCTGTGTTTCCTTTGGTGTGAGTAATGATTTATAATTCTTTGGAAGGACTTTCTCCACTTCCGTATAGGTACTAATACCCGGGCCTGCGAGATCTGCTTTCTTATTAGTCATCATAGGAATCAAACCTTCTTCCTGGCAAATCAAAAGCAATATTTAAACCTTTATCACAACGATAACAGGAGGGTCAGTGAAGAGTTCCCAAAAAAAAAGATCTGAAGAAGATAATATTATTGTTTCACTTGCTGTTCTGCTACTGATACAACCGTGACAGTGATCACAAGTCGTTTTCCCGCTAATAAATGATTCAAATCCAAGGTAAACGTCTGATCATCGATGGCGACAATCGTCCCAGCATACGAGGACCCTGTTGGGGCATCAATCTTCACACGGGAGCCAATCTCTAAGGTCACGTCTGTTTTAAACACCGACTTTGGAACCTTAATAACAAGATCATCCATATGAGGACCAAACGCATCTTCCGCCTCTAACGTCACCACTTTTGATTCGCCCTCGGCCATCGCACATAATGCTTTCTCGATAACAGGAAAAAACTTCCCCTCTCCAATCACGATTTCAGTAAGGTTTTCTGCATCGTTTTTGTAACAAAACTCACCAGTATCCAACTTTGCCTCATATAAAATCTGGACTGTATCTCCTTCCTTAACGCTCTTCATAGTCGTTTCATCCATGTACTACTCCACACAAACAAAAACAATACACAACAGGGTGTTTTCGTGTATCAATTTCATCTGTAGGTTAGAGGCTGCTATCTCGCACTGGTTCTTAATAATTGCGCTTTAGACAGTATTTAGAGTGGGCAGAGTCCTGTCGGACAACCTCCTGCGTAATCAGTAGTAATGACAATGGGTTTTCCCGTACCTAGATACAGGACTTGTTCAGATTTACTCCCATACCGGTAAATCGTGATTCCCTTGCATTTCAATTTCCACGCTAACAGATAAATATTTTTCACATCTTCAACCGTGGCATCCTTTGGGAGATTCACAGTCTTACTGACTGCATTATCAACATATCGTTGAAACGCCGCTTGCATTCGAACATGAAACTCCGGTGAAATATCAAATGAGGTCACAAAGATTTTTTTCAGATCAGCTGGAAGCCGTATATGCTTGATATTTCCAGATTTAGAAATCACACGAATTATATCATCAGAATAGATATCGCGTCGAATCAATTCTCGTTTAAAAGCCTCATTGATCTCAGGTAATTGTTTCCCTTCCATGACTCGACGGATGAATGCCAAGGCAAACACTGGTTCAATACCTGAGGAACACCCAGCAAGGATACTAAGAGTCCCTGTTGGCGCGATCGTGATACACGTCGCATTTCTCATCGCAGGATACTGCTTCCAAGAACTTTGCTTAAAACTCGTAAACGACCCCCGTTCTTTCCCCAGCTGTACTGATTGTTCTCGTGCTTCTTTGGCGATGAATTTAATAAGTCGTTCACCAAGCTGCAATGCGTCCTTACTATCATAGGGTATTTTCAGCTGGAACAACAGATCAGCAAACCCCATCACACCCAGACCGATTTTCCGATGCTCTTTTGTAATTTTTTCTGTTTGCCTCAACGGATAGTTATTCGCATCAATCACGTTATCCAAAAAATGAACCGCAAGATGCGTCGTCGTGTGAAGTTTCTTCCAATCGAGTTTCCCATTTTTGACCATTTTTGTCAGGTTGATACTCCCCAAATTACAGGATTCATACGCGAGGAGAGGAACCTCACCGCATGGATTTGTTGCCTCAATGACGCCAATGTTCTGTAACGGATGTCGTCGGTTGATTTCATCAATGAATAACAAGCCTGGATCCCCGGTCTCCCACGCGTTTCGCACAATGAGTTCAAATAAATCCGCTGCGTTAATCTTTTGAACAATCTTACCAGTCTTGGGGCTTCGCAACACTACCGTTTTCCTCCGCAATACCTTTCTCATGAACGCATCAGTCACAGCAACTGAGATATTAAAATTCGTGAGTCTTTTCCCAGATTTCGCGGTCACAAAATCAGGGATATCAGGATGCGTACAATGAAGAATACCGATGTTTGCTCCTCGACGTTTCCCACCTTGTTTAATCACCTCCGTCGTGCTATCAAAGATTCGCATAAACGAGATAGGACCACTCGCGACACCTTTAGTACTTTTCACAATAGCACCTCGTTCACGCAAACGACTAAAACTAAACCCTGTTCCCCCGCCAGACTGCTGAATCAATGCCATATGCTTTAACGTCGTAAAAATCCCCTCCAAACTATCCTCAATAGGAAGAACGAAACAAGCGGACAACTGCCCAAGTTTCGTCCCTGCATTCATCAGCGTCGGTGAATTAGGGAGAAATACCAAATTTCGCATCGCAGTAAAAAACTCTTCTTCTGTTTTTTTTGGATCCTTCCCATAGAGAACATCTTGTGCTGCGATTGCTTTGGCAACCCGTCGGAACATCTGGGTAGGTGTTTCAATGATATTACCATTTTCATCTTTTAGGAGATACCGTTCCTGAAGCACTTTCAAGGCGTTGACATCAAGCTTCAAATCATCCCGTATTTTGAAATACTGTCTGATTTCTCGTGCCAACCCCCGGGAACGTCGATACAAAGAATACGCTTTATACACCCGTTCCTCTCGTTGTTCAAGAACCTCTTCAACAGTTTCTTGAATCTGTTCAATATCAGGTATACCATTTAAAAAAGTTGATTGTTTAGTATCGAGTAAATGAACGACGTTCTTGGTCAGTGATTCGGCTTTTTTTCTGTTCGTTATCCCTAATGCAAACATCGCCTTTTGAATAGCGACTGTTATTTTTTCTGCATTAAAAACAACAAGCTCGCCGGTTCTTTTCCGAACATGTGTAATCATCATATGTTCTAATCATCGTTTCGTTATAAAAACTTAAGTACTAGCTCTTATAATGCTTCTATTTTTCAAAGCACCTAAACTAAAAGGAATTCGAAGGGTAGTGCCCGTATCATTAGAGACGACTCGTATATTTCTCCAGACAAAAAAAATAATGGTCAAATCACGGAGTTCCTTCGAAGGATATGTTTTTATTGAGATAATTGTTATAAATTAGTAAAAAATATAGATATAAAAAGCAGGTTTATCAATACAAAATGAAAAGGACGGTTGGAAATTTGGCAAAAAGTAGCAAAGAAACAATGAAAGAGGATGAGCTGAAAGTGTTAGATGCTTTAGAGCGACATGCGAAGGACAACATCGACACACTTGCGAAGGAATGCAGTTTTTCCCGTCAGAAAGTTTGGAGAATCATTAAAAATCTGGAAGCGAAGAAAATCATTTGGGGATACGCCGCTGTAGCAGACCCAGAAGAAAAAAATCTCAAGTTCTTTGTTCTGTTATTGAAGAGAAGCACAGTACCCTTAGATAACGCTATGAAAAAAGAAGTAACCTTTGAAAAACTCGATGACCACCTTTCAAACGGGACAAAAATCGATGATATTTTAATTACTCACGGAATGCACGATGCAATTCTGACCTTTTACGCTCCTGATATTATCACTGCAAAAAGAGTAGTGGATGGATTATTCGGAAGACTTGGAAAATATTTTGTAAGTTATCAACTCCTTGAGACTCTTTTCCCCATTCGTAAAAATGGTTTTAAGAACCCCCAAATTACACATCTTGTTGAATACGTATAGCACTGATTTAATAGGAATAACAATATTTACTTCAGGTTACATGAGTTTAGACCGTGCCATGCTTATTCTGAATACTTCCCATTTCTAAAGAAAAGCTACAAAGTGGAATAAGCCAACCATTTTTCCTGTCAAAGAATAAAAAAGAGCACCCGAAAATCACCATTTGGGGAACAGAAAAACAAATCGACCAGCAAGAACACCGATTGTATGCTGTGTCGTATACAAAGTGACATCATCCTTGATGCCCTTCACAATCACATCAAAAGAGATCATTTGAGTTGAATATCGTCGACCTATTATCTGAAATTCCCAAACCGTCTCTATCTCCTTCGTAAACGTCCAATTACAGGTAACGTTATAAGTATGTATTTTCACAACCACATACTGACCGGTCCGTAGGTTTCTCATTGCAATGTTAATTGTGACATTTGCGGTATCAATTATTGATTTCTTATTTTCGATTCGCACACAAAATTGACTGGGAAACGCCAGCGCTCCCCCCTTTATTGAAATGTCTAAATCCTCATTGGAAAGACGAGGGTGAAGCTTAGCAATGGATACAAGTGTTCCCACTGTGAGTTTACAAACTTTCGCCAGATACGTCATGTTCATATGGTCAAGGGTATCGTCAGAGGTATGATAGTAGGGTGTTAAACCATATTCCCAGAAATAACTAGCATCGTAATTATATTCCACAAATGATTCATGATCACTGAAGGTAACATGAGGAAGACCAATTACCTCAAGTCCAATTTCATTATAATACGTGGATGCAATGGTTTTACTGATGTCAACCATCCAGAATGATTGGTTGTTAGCATGATGTGTTATTTTACTGCCGTCATCTGAGGTCACTGCACAGCCAACGCCATCAAGTTGGAGATCACCAATTATAGTCTCACCCTTACGAGAGGCATTTTGCACATACTCATGACTTCCTAACAATCCTTGTTCCTCCCCCGAAAAAAGCACAAAACGTACGGTGCAGTTAAAGTGGTAGTGACTCAAGATGTCTGCGGCTGCGAGAACGACAGCCACACCGGATCCATCGTCATTTCCTCCAGGTGATACCGAGACGCTATCATAATGAGCACTGACAACAACGATATTACTACTTTCTGTCCCTTGTAATGATGCTATGATGTTTTTTCCAGAATGGAGTTTATACCTCCATAAGTCATAATGAACAGATAACTGAAAAGTATTCAGCGTACCGTACAGATATTCCCCGAGTGCTTCACATGCTTTTGACCCAGTAGGATGAGGACCAAACCCCTGTATTTTTTGAATATATGTTCGTAATATCGATGCGTTCACTTGCTGGATCATCTCAAGGATATCAGATGACGAACTATTAGATGATAAATTATTACTCGTATCATGTGTATCTGTCTGCTCTGGAGAAAAAGAGTGTTTCATGATCGAACCGGAAACAGTACTCTGTATCATTCCACACAATAGACAAATGATGACAATATAAGATACAGGTTTCACATTTGATCCTTTGTGTTGCATTTTATCACTCTATAGTATTATTAATAATAAGTTGTTTATATAAATATATAGCTATCGAGTTTTTAATAGGAAGTATGAATCATTTTTCGGATTGCACAAGTGGTTTTTAACTCATATTTTGTCCAATTCAGTCGTTCCAAAGATACAAATCTCCTCCAGGTTTTGAAATGATGATACTACTAAATGTAGTAATCAGAACCCTCACAATAGGACGAAGAAAATGGATTCATTGACGACCTTGCAGATTCCGAAGCCCTACCTCAAGGGCGTCTAAAGCGCTCTGTAACGCTAATTCATCACAACCATAGGATAAGCGTATAAAACCTTCCTGATTGAAATATGATCCGGGGTTTACTAATAGTTTCTGTGTATCTAATAAGTATTGACAGAGGTCGACAGAAGAAATATCCATCGTATATTTCGGGAAACACACGATTCCACCATCAGGTTCAACCCACTCGAAAAATTCTTTCTGATTATTCATCCATTGCTTAAGTAGTTCAAAATTTGTTTTTGCTCGTTTCTGGAATCGTTTAATTAGAAGCTCTCGAGCCTCACCGAGTATATATGCAGTCATTATCTCCGACGGATAAGACGCTGCACCGGTTGAATGTGCTTTAAGGTTCTGACATTGCACTGTTATCTCTCGTGGTGCAATGATCCAGCCGGAATGAAATCCTCCTAGCCCATAGATTTTTGTCGCACTTGAGGTCACAATCACATTTGGTAGACCAAATGAAGACGGTTGTGAGATAAATGATCCATCGAGATAAATTTCATCGACCAGGACGTACACATCATGGTCTTCCGCAAGTTTCGCAATCGCCTTGATTGCTGTTTGGTGCGTACAAACACCACTGGGGTTGTGAAGATTCGTAAGAACAATCAACTTGGTTTTCTCTGTAATAAGATTATTGAGCATTTCGATATCAACGCTGAATTTGGTTTCAAACCGCCTTGGCCAATTTATTCGTCGAGCACCAAACAGCTCTGGAGTCAACCACATCGGTTGATATCCGGGTTGTTCGATAATGAATTCATCCCCCGAATTGAGATGGGAGGAGAAAACAAGGAAGTTTGCCTCTGAAGCCCCTGTGGTAGTCACGATATTGTCCGATGAACAATTGTATATTGAACAAAGAGTTCTTTTTAGTTCATCAGCACCGTATTGAGCATTTAACCCGAGATTAAAATTACCCGGAAACGAATAATGAGTAAGTGCCTCATATTCTTCAACAGTCACTCCAGTAATATTACTAAAAGCGAGGTTATAGGTCGCGTGCGGAGCGTTCTGCAGTAACCATTCAAAGAGGTCGATACGTGGAGCATGCATCGACTGAAAGCATTGATTATGAAGTATATTTTTGTTGCTATCGAGTAATATGAAAAACCAATTTTGAATATGAAGAATTCAGACACGCGATATTAGTAGTCTATAAGATGCTCAACGGTCCGATGCTAGAACCTAGTGATAATTGTATGTATTGTAAATGAACGGAAGAAATACTGAAACGCTAATAGAAGATATTCATTATTATGAAAAACACGCAATCTATACACATCAGAAACGACATCAGGCCAGGTGACATCGAAGAAATTATCTCCTTACATAGTAAAATATACTATAAAGAGTACGGTTTTGACAACACGTTTGAATTGTATGTTGCAAATCCCTTATGTGCATTTGCTGCATCACATACCAAGAGAGAAAAAATATGGATTGTCGAATACAAAAACAGAATTTACGGGTCCCTTGCTGTCGTACAAAGTAGTAACACAACAGCTCAGTTAAGATGGTTTCTAATTCATCCTCAGTTGCGTGGGAGAGGAGTCGGTAAAAAATTAATCAATGAAGCAATTCAATTCGCAATAGAAAATAGCTTTGTATCACTCTTTCTCTGGAAGGTAAGCATCTTAGAAGCAGCAAATAAAATTTATACAACAGTAGGGTTTCAACTCACAGACGAAAAAGCCCATACTATATGGGGAAAATATCTCGTTGAACAAAGATATGAGCTTGTATTTTGAATGTACTCGAAATACCAATTTCAGTTCATTGAAATAAAGGAATTTGTTTGGTTTGTCATATACCAATAAATATGTTTTTATAGGAGAATAGTGCTATGTAATTGTATAAAGGGGGAAAGACATGAATAAAACACTAGTGTTAAGAAAATGTTTGACAGCTGGTGTTATTCTTTTATTCATTGGAGCAAATATTATTCCATCTACTGCACATGATTTAGAGAAACCATCATTGACAACATCGAATGGTCATTGGCTGTATGTTGGCGGTTCAGGTCCAAGAAACTACACTTCGATACAGGATGCAATTGATAACGCATCTGATGGTGATATCATATTTATTTACAATGGTATATAT
>Ga0315268_10005724_pt1 | contig 13309 bp, 8 predicted proteins | sample C1_top_MG_FD_204535 | JGI IMG/M metagenome (GOLD analysis project Ga0315268, IMG submission 204535) | Sediment microbial communities from Yellowstone Lake, YNP, Wyoming, USA - C1_top | ecosystem: Environmental > Aquatic > Freshwater > Lake > Sediment | place: USA: Wyoming | collected 2017-08-01 | reverse complement strand
TCCCCAGCGTTGCCCTATCCTCCGCACAGGCGAATACAGGATACATGAACCGTAACACCTAAACAAGGATGAAGTAGACATTCATCATAGGAGTATTTTATGGCTGAGGTAGAGCTGGAAAAATTAACCATGGACGTGGCGGCCCAGGAGATGCTCAAGAAGGCCCAGGCCGAGGGCGTGGAAACCATCTTTGACCGCGCCCGGACCATGAAGCCCTGTCCCATCGGGGCGGAAGGCGCCTGCTGCCGCATCTGCGCCCAGGGACCCTGCCGGGTGCCGCCTCCTAAGAAGAAACCGGGTGAAGAGGCCGCCGAAGAGAAGAAGCAGCGCATGGGGCTGTGCGGCGCCACCGCCGAGACCATTGTGGCCCGGAACTTCGCCCGCATGGTGGCCTCCGGCACCGCCTCCCACAACGACCATTCCCGGGGCGTGGCCAAGCTCTTCAAGGAGATTGCCCATGGCGAGGCCCCGGGCTACGACATCAAGGATGTCACCAAGCTGCGCCGGGTGGCCCGGGACTGGGACGTGGCCCTCACCGAGGGGGAAGGCGACGACGCCAAACCCCGGGACAAGTATGCCATCGCCAAGGACCTGGCGGAGAAAATCCTGGCGGAGTTCGGCCAGCAGTCCGGAGAGATTAACTACACCCGCCGGGCTCCCAAGAAGCGCCAGGAAATCTGGCGCAAACACGGGGTGGTGCCCCGGGGCCTGGACATCGAGGTGGTGGAGCTCATGCACCGCACCCACATGGGCGTGGACCAGGACTACCACAACCTCATCAAGCAATCCACCCGCTGCGCCCTGGCCGACGGCTGGGGCGGCTCCATGATCTCCACCGACCTCCAGGACATCATTTTCGGCTGCCCGGTGCCCATCGCCGGCGAGATCAACCTGGGGGTGCTCAAGGAAGACCACGTCAACGTGGTGATGCACGGCCATGAGCCTTTATTACCCGAGATGCTCTACGTGGCGGCCCAGGACCCGGAACTCATCGCCTACGCCCAGAGCAAGGGGGCCAAGGGCATCCAGCTGGCCGGCATGTGCTGTTCGGCCAACGAAGTGCTCATGCGCCACGGCGTCCCGGTGGCCGGCAACTACCTGCACCAGGAACTGGCCGTGATCACCGGCGCGGTGGAGGCCCTGGTGGTGGACGTGCAGTGCGAGATGCAGGCTCTGGAGAACGTGGCCAAGTGCTACCACACCAAGATCATCACCACCGACGACCGGGCCAGGATGCCCCTGGCGGAGCACATCCCCTTCGACGAGCACCACGCCCTGGACGTGGCCAAGAAGATCATCCGGGAGGCCATCGACAATTACCAGAACCGCAAGGCCCCGGTAATGATCCCGTCGGCCAGTTCCCCCACCGTGGTGGGCTTTTCCTACGAGACCATCCAGTACCTGCTGGGAGGCTCCATCCGGGGCTCCTATTACACCCTGAACGACAACATCATCGGCGGCCGGGTCCGGGGCGTGGCCGGCGTGGTGGGCTGCAACAACTGCCGCACCACCCAGGACAGCTCCCACCTGACGCTGATCAAGGAACTGCTGAAAAACGACGTCATCGTGCTCACCACCGGCTGCGCCGCCATGGCTGCGGGCAAATACGGCCTGCTCACCCCGGAAGCCGCGTCCAAGTACTGCGGCCCCGGCTTGGCCGAGGTCTGCGAGACGGTGGGCATCCCGCCGGTGCTGCACATGGGGGCCTGCGTGGATAACTCCCGCATCCTCATGGCCGCCACCGCCTGCGTCAAGGCCGGCGGTCTGGGCACCGACATCAGCGATCTTCCCGCCGCGGGCGCCGCGCCCGAGTGGATGAGCGAGAAGGCCGTGGCCATCGGCCAATACTTCGTGGCCTCGGGGGTCTACACCCTGTTCGGCGTTACCTGGCCCACCACCGGCTCCGAGATCTTGACCGACTACCTCTTTGCCGGCATCGAGGAGGAATACGGCGGCAAGTGGGACTTCGTGGCCGACCCCGAAGAGATGGCCAAGAAGATGATCGCCCACATCGACCTGAAGCGTAAGGCCCTGGGAATCGACAAGGCCCGGGAGCGGGTGCTCTTCGACATGGAGATGCGCCGTCAACTGGAGGCCGCGGCGGGCGAGGAGCATTGATAGAAGCGCTGATTTGGGGGAGGGGGCAGGGGCAGACGGCCCCTGCCTCTCCCCCAAACCCCCTCCCCGACCCTTTAAGAGGCCGGGGAAGGCGGGTCTGTGACCCGACTTCCCCGGCCCGATTTTTTCCGGGCGGCGCGCTTGGGATCGTGCCTGGTAGCCGCAGGCTTCAGCCTGGGCTGATTGCGGGGCGGGATTCTGTACAACTTGTCAGTTTGCCACTTGAACACATGTAGAACCGCCGCCCTCGGCGGTTCCAGAACTTTGGAGGTCGCCGGCCTTACGCGACAAAAATAGGGCCTTTGATAAAGGAGAATTGACAAAAGCGGTAGAAAATAATAAGTAATATTAATTCCTTGAGGCTCAGCCGTGGACCAGCCGACGAAAAAGCCCGAAAAACCCCATTATCACGGCCACCGCCAACGCCTCCGGGGCCGCTTTCTCAAAGGCGGCGCCGCCGCGCTCCAGGACTACGAGCTCCTGGAATTGCTGCTCACCTACGCCCGGCCCCGGGCCGACGTCAAGCCCCTGGCCAAAGCCCTGCTCAATCACTTCGGCTCCTTCACCCGGGTCCTGGACGTTCCCCCCGAGGCCCTGATGGAAGTGGCAGGCCTCAAAGAGTCCTCCGCTACCCTGATCCGCCTGGTGAAGGCCTGCGCCGAGCACTACCTGAAGGAAGACGTGCTCCACCGCCCCCAGATCAAGTCTCTGTCGGCCCTGGTGGATTACTGCCGCACCAGCATGGGAGGCCTGGCCGACGAGCAGTTCCGCGTCATTTTCCTGAACAGCAAAAACGAAATCATCGCGGAGGAGATCGTCCAGGAAGGCACCGTGAACCAGACGGTGGTCTATCCCCGCAAGGTCCTGGAACTGGCCCTGAAACACAAGGCCACCGGCCTCATCCTGGTGCACAACCACCCCAGCGGCAACCTGACGCCGTCCGCCGCGGACCAGGAACTGACCCGCTCCCTGGTGAAGGCCTCCCGGGCCCTGAACCTGACGGTCCACGACCACCTCATTATCAGCCGCACCGGGTACTTCAGCCTGGCGGAGAAGAATATGCTGTAGGCTTGCGGCGGCCACGGGCCGCCCTAGAACTGCACCGGCGGGACGCCGTGCCACCAATTTTTTGCAAGCAGGCAAGGGGCGCCTGCTCCACAATTTTTTTACCGGAAACCGAAAACCCTTTCATGAAAGAATCGGTAATTAAAGAAATCGCCGCCATCGTTGGCCCGAAGCATGTCCTCACCGCCCCGGAGGACCGTTGGACCTACGCCTATGACGCCACGGAGGAGGCCCATGCGCCCGAGGCGGTGGTCTTTCCGGGTTCGGCGGCGGAAATTTCCCGGATTCTGGAGCTGGCCATTGAGCACCGCTTCCCCGTCACCCCCCGGGGGGCGGGCACGGGCAGGAGCGGCGGCGCGGTGCCCATCGCCGGCGGCGTGGTCCTGGTCCTCACGCGCCTCAACCGCATCCTGGAGATCAGCCGCCTGGACCTGGTGGCGGTGGTGGAACCCGGGGTCATCGTCGGCGCCCTCAAACGGGCGGTGGCGGAGCAGGGGCTTTATTACCCGCCGGACCCCAGCAGCGCCGATTTCTGCACCATCGGCGGCAACGTGGCGGAATGCGCCGGGGGCGCGGTGGCGGTGCAGTATGGGGTTACCCGGGATTATGTTTTGGGTCTGGAGGTGGTGCTGCCCACCGGGGAGATCATTGAGGCGGGCACCCGCACCATGAAAGGGGTGGTGGGCTACGACCTCACCCGGCTCTTCCTGGGGTCCGAAGGCACCCTGGGGGTCATCACCCGCATCGTGCTCCGGTTGGTAGCCAAGCCTCAGGCCCGGCAGACCCTGGCTGCAGGCTTTGCAACGCTTCCGGCCGCGGCCCAGGCAGTGACGGACATTCTCACTTCCGGGCTGGCCCCCACGGCCCTGGAATTCCTGGACCAGGTCACCCTGGAATGCGTCCGGGAGATGCTGCCCTTCAAGGTGCCGCCCCAGACCGCGGCCCTGCTCCTCCTCGCGGTGGACGGCCACCCCCGGGACGTGGAAGTCCGGGCCGCGGCCCTGGCCCGGTTCTGCCGGGACCGGCAGGCCCGGCCGGTGCTCCGGGCCAAGACCCCGGCTGAGGCCGAGCAGTTGTGGCAGGCGCGCCAGGTCATGTCTCCGGCTCTGAAGAAAGTGAAGCCCCACAAGGTGAGCGAAGACGTGGCGGTCCCCCTGGGCGCCATTCCGGTGCTGATTGACGGCTTGCAGGAAATCTCCCGGCGCCGCGGCCTCATGATTCCCTGCTATGGCCATGCCGGGGACGGCAATATCCACGTCAATGTGCTCTACGACCGGAAGGTGCCGGCGGAACGGCAGGCGGTGGGCTCCACCATCGAGGACATCTTTGCGCTGGTCCGTCAGCTCCATGGCACCCTTTCCGGGGAGCACGGCGTCGGCCTTACCAAGGCTCCATACCTGGGGCTGGAGCTTTCCGCGGCGGCCATTGCCTTGCAGCGGCGTATCAAGCAGGCCTTTGACCCCCACAACATCATGAACCCAGGCAAAATTTTTCCGGGCACCGGGCCTGAAAAGAAATAATCACCCGGTCCTGCGGTTTACCAATATTGTGGGCAAAGACTTGAGTTTTTGCAAAATTTTTGCTTAAATAGTCCTTGAATGGGAATTGGCGATCATTGGCGACAACTGCCGGGAATGACGCCTGCCTCTTCAGGCGATCCCGGTACCGGGGCGGAAAGGGAATAAATCTCTTGGGCTTAGAAATTTTTAATGCTTGACAAAATTTTCACAATGACATACGTTTGAACTCTGAAAACCCGTGGACCAAAAATTGTAAGGAGGACATTTCCGCATGGCCACTGTAGAATACAAGGGCAAAACCTTCACCGTAGACGAAGACGGCTTCCTGGAAAACCTGGACCAGTGGTGTCAGGAATGGGTGGATTATGTAAAGGATTCTGAGGGCATCAAGGAACTCACCGACGAACATTGGAAAATCATCAACATGCTCCAGGATTACTACAAGAAGAACGGCATCGCCCCCATGGTCCGGATTCTTTCGAAGGTGACCGGCTTCAAGCTCAAGCACATCTACGAGCTGTTTCCCTCCGGACCGGGCAAAGGCGCCTGCAAAATGGCCGGATTGGCGAAACCCACCGGCTGCGTCTAAGCCTTTCCTTCCCGGTTCATTGCCCAAGGCATTGGTTTGAAGCAGATTCCCTGGCCGCGGGGAATCTGCTTCACGTATTCCTGCGTCCTAAGAAGGCAAGATTTTGTTGACATTTACGCCTCGCCACTTTACAGTTCCTTAAGGGAAAATCCGCCTTCACTTCCTGGTAATGCCTGCGTGCCCGGAGGGCACGGGAGCAGTCTATTCCACCCCGGTATGCCCCACCCCAGTGGGGAACATTCAGAAGGAGCCGAACATGGCACGTCCCATCAAGAAGGTTTTATTCATCGAACCCCGGGCCCCGCGGGAGCACATCTTCAGCCGGGTGGCCATCCCGCGGCTGGGCACCGTCTTGCTGGGGACCATCCTGGAGCGTCGGGGGCTGGAAGTCAAGGTGGTCATCGAAGATGTCGCGGCTCCCGACTTTCGCTCCCTGGATTTCGAGCCTGACCTGGTGGGCATCTCCAGCATCTCCTCCACCGCGCCCCGGGCTTACGAGCTGGCCGACTTCTATCGGGGCCAGGGAATTCCCGTAGTGCTGGGGGGAGCCCACTGCAGCTTCCTGCCCCGGGAGGGCCTGGAGCACGCCGATTACGTTATCTGCGGCGAAGGCGACGAGGCTTTGCCGCAGCTGGTGAGCGCCCTGCAGAGCGGCGCCGGCCTTTCGGGCATCCCCAACCTCTGCTACCGGGAAGGCGAGGCTATCCGCCAGAATCCCTGGGGTCCCTTCGTGGCGGACCTGGACACGCTCCCCATCCCCAACTATGGTCTGATCCACGGCTGGAAAGTCGGCGGCGGCAGGGGCATCGTCTCCATCGCCACCTCCCGGGGCTGCCCTTTCAACTGCAGCTTCTGTTCGGTGATCCTGCTTTTCGGGCGCAAGTACCGCACCAATTCGGTGGACCGGGTGATTGAGGAAATCCGGCAAAACGGCCTCCATGGCCATCACATCTTTTTCTGCGACGACAACTTCGCCGCGGACCGCAAACGCACCAAGGAACTGTGCGAGCGCATTCTGGCGGAAAATTTGAACATCGAATGGAGCGCCCAGGTCCGGGTGGAGGCGGCCAAGGATCCGGAACTCCTGGAACTCATGGCCCGGGCCGGATGCTTCGTGGTTTTCGTGGGGCTGGAGTCCATCAACCCCGCCACCCTGAAGGCCTACAACAAGTCCCAGACCGTGGAAGGCATCCGTGATTGCGTGGTCAACTTCCACCGTTACGGCATCAAGGTCCACGGCATGTTCGTCTTCGGCTCCGAAGAGGACCACTACCAGGTGATCCGGGACACCATCAAGTTTTCCCGCAAACTGGACCTGGATTCCCTGCAGTACCTGATATTGACGCCGGTGCCCGGCACCCCCTTCTACCAGGAGATGGAAGCCCAGAACCGCATCATCTGCCGGGATTGGGGCCAGTACGACGGCCATCACACCGTCTTCCAGCCCCGCCAGTTCACCCCCTATGAGCTGCAGCTGGAGACCACCCGGGCCATGAAGAAGTTCTATAGCTGGCCCTCGGTGGCCAAGCGCCTCATCGCCCGGGATTTCTTCTACGCCAAGCTCAAGGCTTACGGCCGCCTGCTCATCTGGAAAGCCTCGCTTAAGGAGAACAAGCGGCACTTCCTGCACCTTCGGGAGCAGCTCTTCGCCCGGGCCCGCCAGTTGCAACAATGGCTCCCCGAGCGCCACCGGGCCCCCCGGGTGGGCATCCCGGCGGATATCTGGAACCTGTGCACCTGGGAGAAGGGGCCCCGGGAATTCCTGCTGCGCTTCCTGGAGAAGTTGGGGGTGGAAGTGGTGCAGGAACCCGCGGCGGAGAAGGTCGAGGGCGGGCCTCTGCAAGCCTTGCAATTGGTGCAGGCGGAAATCGCCCGCTTGCAGGAGCGGGCCGACCTGGTGCTGGTGCCTTTCTGGCGGGGATTGGGGGAGGCGGCCCAGAAGATCATGGACCTGCGCCAGCAATTCTCCCAGGAGACCATGTCCCGGCTGCTGGCCCTGGAGTTCAGCCGGGAGTCCTTCTATAACGCCTGCATGGAACTGGGCCTGTGCTTCCAGAAGAAGATGAAGCGCATCCGCCGCATCTACTTCCAGACCCTGGCGGAGGTGGGCGCGGAGATTTAAAGCCGTTTTCGGTTTTCAGTTGAAAATCAAATGGTTTTGTAGGGGCGGACCCATGTGTCCGCTCTTTGTCTTTGCTCAAGCTCCCCTCCCAACCCTGGTAAGAAAATCGGGATAGGCTGGCCCGGTGGGCCCGGCTTATCCCGATTTCCACATTGGTAAAATTCCCCTTTTAACCCTCCTCCTTCCCCGGCTCCAGGCCGTAGGCCTTGAGTTTGCGGTAGAGGTGGGAGCGTTCCAGGCCGATCTTTTCCGCCAGGAGGCTGACGTTGCCCCGGCACTCGGCCAGCTTGCGGCGCAGGAATTGCATTTCAAACAGCGCCCGGGCCTCCCGGAAGGAGGGCACCTGGAGGAAGGGGTCCACGGATTCGGCCTCCATCCCCACCGGGGTAGCCCCGGCGCCGGTATCCGGGCCGCCGGCGGCCAGGGACAAATCGGGCTCGTCGATGACCGGCCCGGGGCTCAAAATGGCCAGCCGCCAGACGAAGTTCTTGAGCTCCCGGACGTTGCCGGGCCAGGGCATGGCAGCCAGGCGCGCCAGAGCCCCGGGCGTGAAGGTCTTGGCCGGCGAGTCGTCTTCCGCGGCCAGCTCTTTGAGGAAATGGGCCGCCAACGCCGGGATATCCTGGCGCCTTTCCCTCAAGGGCGGCACGTGTAGAGGAATGACGTTGATGCGGTGGTAGAGGTCCTCCCGGAAGGCCCCTTTGGCGATCTCTTCCTCCAGGTTCTTGTTGGTGGCGGCCACCACCCGCACGTCCACCTGGATGGGGCGGCCGCCCCCCACCCGCTCAAAGCGCTGCTCCTCCAGGATGCGCAGAATCTTGGCCTGGGTCTTCAGGCTCATATCCCCGATTTCGTCCAGGAACAGGGTGCCTTCGTGGGCCAGGTCGAATTTGCCCCGGCGCCGGGCGGCGGCCCCGGTGAAGGCCCCCTTTTCGTGGCCGAAGAGCTCGGACTCGATGAGGTCTTCGGGGATGGCGGCGCAGTTCACTTCCACGAAGGGCCGGTGGGCGCGGCGGCTGAAGGCGTGGATGGCCCGGGCCACCAGTTCCTTGCCGGTGCCGTTCTCCCCGGTGATGAGGACCGAGGCGTTGGTGGGGGCCACGATGCGCAGTTGCTCCCGGAGCTTGCTGATGGCCTCGGACCCCCCGATGATCTCCCTGACCGGCGCAGTCTGCTGCCGGAGGCGCCGGTTTTCCTCGGACAGCCGGGCCATCTCCAGGGCGTTGCGCACCGTCAGCAGGATCTTGTCGGCGTGGGGCGGCTTCTCGATGAAGTCATAGGCCCCCAGCCGGGTGGCCTTCACCGCGTTTTCCACGGACCCGTAGGCCGAGATCATGACCACGGGCAGGAAGGGGAATTGCCGCTTCAGCCGGTCCAGGACCTCCAGGCCGTCCATGCCGGGCAGGGCAATGTCCAGGAGCACCAGGTCGGGGAGGTCCTCCCCCACCTTTTTCAGACCCGTCTCCCCGTCCGCGGCGGTGAGGACCTCGAAGCCCTCGTCCTGGAGGATGCCGGACACGGCTTGGAGAATCTGGGGTTCGTCGTCAACTACTAAGAGCGTTGCCGTCATACGCGGCCCTATGCTTGGGAAATTCAATGATAAATTTGGCGCCCCGGGGGTAGTTGTCCTCCACCCGGAGATGCCCCTGGTGTTCGGCCACGATGGAATTGACAATGGCCAGCCCCAATCCGGTGCCGCCCCGCTTGGTGGAGAAATAGGGCTCGAAGATCCGCACCTTGTCCCGGTCCGGGATCCCTTTGCCGGTATCGCTGACGATGAGTTCCACCCGGTCCCCCGGGGCCCCGCCCCGGATGGCGACGGTTATGGTCCCGGCGCCGTCCAGGGCGGCCAGGGCGTTGTCCAGGAGGTTGAGCAGCACCCGTTTCACCTGCTCCCGGTCCAGGAGGATGGGCTCCAGGGCAGGGTCGGGACGGAACTCCAGCCGGATGCGGGGCTGGAGGTCCAGGTAGGGCAGCAGGGCTTCCTGCACCAAGGCGTTGAGATCGTGGGGCGCCAGATGTAAATGGGGCAGGCGGGCGAACCGGGAGAACTCGTTGACCAGGTTCTTCAGTTCATCCACCTGGTCCACGATGATCCGGGTGCACTCCGCGAAGACCTGGCCGTCCTCCCCCAGGCGCCCGCCGTAACGGCGCTGAAGGCGCTGGGCCGCCAGCTTGATGGGGGTCAGGGGATTTTTCACTTCATGGGCGATGCGGCGGGCCACTTCCCGCCAGGCCGCCAGCCTTTGAGCCCGCTCCAGTTCCGTGAGGTCCTCGAAGACCAGGACCACGCCCAGGTCCCGGCCGGCTTCATCTTTGAGGACCGTGGGCTTGAGCAGCAGGTAGAGGGTCTGGTCCGGCAGCGAGAGGTGCAGGGGCCTTTCCACCGTGCCCCGGGGGGAGCGGCGGGCCGCAGCCACCACTTCGCCCAGGCGCTGGTATTCCGCCGGGGGCAGCAGGGCCCGGGCGTCCTGGCCCAGCACCTCCTCCCGCTTCAGTCGCAGCATCTGGGCCGCGGAATCGTTGATGATAATGACCCGGCCCCCAGCATCCACCCCGATAACCCCCGCGGCCACGTTCTTCAGAAGGATTTCCATATCCCGTTTCTGGGCGGAAATCAGACCGTGGCTCTCGCTCAGTTGCCGGTAGGCGTCGGCCAACTGGGCCTGGCTGCGCTGCAGGTCCTGGGTCATCTTGTTGAACGACTGCACCAGGAAGCCGATTTCGTCCCGGCCCGTTTCAGCGATATGGAAGTCGTAATCCCCGCCGGCCACTTTCAGGGCGCCTTCCGCCAGTTGGCGGATGGGAGTGGTGATCTCCCGGGCCATGTAAAAGGCCAGCCAGATGGCGGCCATCATGGTGATCAGGGTGACGATGACCAGGGCCAGGTAGTGGCTCACCCGCATGGGGCTGAGGAGCAGTTGCCGCCGGCGCAGGTCCTGCAGACTGCGGGCGGCGTCGGCCATTTGCAACAGTTGGGGCTGGGACACCAACTGGCGCACCGCCAGAAAGCCCCCGGGGGCCACGGGGGCTGTCTTTGGCAGAGGCAGCAGCACGCTTACCAACTCTCCCTGGGGGACGCCTTGGAGCACCAAGGTTTTCTTTTCTAAAGAAGTTTGAGCTAAATCCTGGGCCGGGAGTTCCGGCCAGGGACCCGCCCCCGGGGCGTAGCTGGCTGCCGTCCGGCCGCCATCGGGTGTCAGGATCTCCAGGCCCGTCAAATCGTAGGCGGCCCGTTGGCCGGCCAGGAAGGACTCCCAGGAAATCTCTTCGGCTTGGTCGGCCATGGCCAGGACGATGAGCCGGCCCCAGGCCTGCAGTTTATCCCCCACTTCCCCGGTGAAGGTCCGGCTCATTTCCCGGGCCCGCTCCAAGGAATCCTCCACCTGGCGGTCCAAGGAGACGTCCACCCGGCTGGAGATGAGCTGCCATGCCATGAAAAAGAGAAACACCGTGGGCAGCAGGGTGAGGCTGATGAAGGTGAGGACCAACCGGATGCGCAGCCGGGAGCCGAAAACCTTGCGGCGGCGTTCCAGAAACAGCTTGGTGAGATGCCGGAAAATGAGAAAAGTGAAGAGCAGCAGAAGGATGGTATTTAAATTGAGGAGCCCGAAGGCCAGCAGGCTGCCGGTCACCGGTTGCCCCCCCTGGTGCACCAGGTGCACCTCCAGGGAGGTGATGGCCACCACCAGGACCAGGGTCAGGGCGATGAGGACGCGTTCCCGCCGCCGCTTGCGCTGTTCCTGGAGCCGTTCGCTGGGGGGTCCCTCAGTTTGCATCAGCCTTTCAGGGGCAGCCTCACCGTGAAGGTGCTGCCCTCTCCGGCGGAGCTGTCCACCGTGATGGTGCCGTGATGGTCGGTGATGATCTTGTGGATCACCGCCAGGCCCAGGCCGGTGCCCTTGGCCTTGGTGGTGAAGAAGGGGTGGAAGATCTTGTCCAGGACTTCCGCGGGCATACCCTTGCCCGTATCTTTTACGGAAAACCAGACCTGCCCATCCCGGTAGCCGGTGCTGAGGACGATGCGACCGTGCTCTTCCGTGGCCTCCAGGGCGTTCTTGATGAGGTTGACCAGGACTTGCTCCAGCTGATCGGGGTCGGCCTCTATTTGCGGGAGGCGCGGCTCCAGGCGGGTCTCCAGGATGATGCCTTTTTCCTCCGCAGCGCTCCCCATCAGGCCTTCCACTTCCTGGACCAGCTCGTTCAGGTCCATCTCCCGCTTGGCGGGAGCCGCGGGCTTTAAGAAATCCCGCAATTCTCCCAGGAAGGTTTCCAGGCGCTTTACTTCACGCTGGATGACCTGGAGCTTCTCCTGGGCCGTCGGATCGTCGGCCAGCCGCCGCTCCACCTGGCTGGCCAGGCCGCCGATGACCATCAGGGGGTTCTTGATCTCATGGCTGACGTAAGCCGCCGCCTCGCCCACCGCGGCAAAGCGCTCGGAATGGACCAACCGCTCCTGGGAATCCACCAGTTCCCTGGTCTTCAACTCCACTTGGCGGGTCAGGGACTTGTTCCAGAAGAGGGCGGTGCCGATGAGCCCGCCGCTGGCCCCCAGCACCACCAGGAAGAAGAGCCCCACCAGGAACAACTCCTGGTGCATGACTTCCGTCACCTGGCCGGCCACTTCCTCCACCGGCGCCACCACGCAGACGCCCCAGAGGTTGTGCTGGGGGTCCTCCACCTGGGTCACCCCGGTGATCAACCCCTTGGTGAACCGGATGGGAGTGTAGGCCGCCAGCTTCGGCATCTGGCCCAGCTTCTGGCGGTGCCAGCCGGAGTCGTACTCCGTGACGCCTTCTTGCCCGGCCAGGAGATGCTCGTGCAACTCCCTGAGCCCCCGGAAGACAATCTGGGGGTTGCGGGCGATCCTGATCTGCATGGCCTCATGGCCCACGAAATCCTTCTCGTAGTGGGCCAGCATGATCAGATTCTGGTCGATGATCCAGGCGTAGCCGGTTTGACCGGAGCGCACGTCGGCCGTGACTTTCCCGGCGATGAAAAACGGGTCGATGAGAAATTCCAGGACTCCGGCCAAGTTTGGGCTCGTCCCCCAGTAAAGGGGCGTCAGGAACCGCATCACCCGCTTCCCCTGCCAGGGCGGGAGGGAATAGTCAAAGGTCTTGCTCAGAAACAGCTGACCCCGGTTATCGGGGTTCTTGGCCCATTGCAGGCAGGCAGCCGGCAGGGTCAGTTCGGCCGCCGGGACGGCCTCGGATGAGGTGCTGAAGGTCTGGACCCCCACCCCCCGGGCGTCATACCGGGTGATTTCCAGGATCCCGAAACGTTTGTGGCGGTCAAACCTTTCCGCCAGGGAGGCGCCGATGACGCGCTCTTCGGCCGGGATGGTCTGAAACAGGCCGGCATAGCCCAGGAGGGCGTTTTCCAAAAAGTCAAAATAGGACTCCACGTTGTCTGCAATCTTCCGGGCCAGCATCAACTGCTGTTGATTGAACTGGTCTTTGAGGATGGAGGTGATTTTCCGGTCCAGGTTCTGCCAGAAGGAATAGAAGAGCGCCGACAACACCAAGGCCCCGGCCACAATCAGGAGAATCACCAGCGGCAGAGAAATGGCGCCCTGGGCCCGGCTTTTTTTCATGGCGAAAAAACTCCTCCAAGGGAAAAATTTACCATTCTTTCCGGGGCTTGGCAAGTTAAAGGCGAGGCAGGTCGCTTATCGACAGGGGGGCGGGTAGGAAAACCAATTGACCTCAGATTTGGTCGGCTTTCTCCTTTTTGCAGGCTTGCCAAATGGCCTCCATCTCTTCCAGCGAGGCGCTCTCCGGGGTTTTGCCTTCCTTGGCCAGGGTGCGCTCCACCACGTGAAATCTCTTGATGAACTTATAAATAGTGCTTCTCAGGGCCCCTTCGGAATCGATGTTCAGGAAGCGGGCCACG
>Ga0315268_10005723_pt1 | contig 13313 bp, 15 predicted proteins | sample C1_top_MG_FD_204535 | JGI IMG/M metagenome (GOLD analysis project Ga0315268, IMG submission 204535) | Sediment microbial communities from Yellowstone Lake, YNP, Wyoming, USA - C1_top | ecosystem: Environmental > Aquatic > Freshwater > Lake > Sediment | place: USA: Wyoming | collected 2017-08-01 | reverse complement strand
AGACGAAAGCGACTCATGCCCCTACCCCATCCCGCCAGATGCCCCGATTGAGGGCGGCCCAGCCAGTACCGGAGACCGCCACGTCCTCGTCGTCAACTCGGGCACTTGCAAGCTCTATGAACTGTATCACGCCTACTATGCCGGTCCAGGCTGGGAAGCTGGCTCTGGAGCCGTCTTTACACTGACCTTGAACGCATCGCGGCCAGAAGGCTGGACTTCGGCGGATGCGGCGGGCCTGCCAATTCTGCCCGGCTTGGCGCGCTTTGACGAGGTCGCGGCGGGTGCCATCAACCATGCCTTGCGCTTTACCGTGTGGCGCTCTCAACGAGGCTACATTCACCCGGCCACTCATTTTGCCAGCAGTTACACCGACCCCAACCTGCCGCCGATGGGTCTCCGTCTGCGGCTCAAGGCCAGCTACAACATCTCGGGTTATTACGGTCAAGCGCGCGTGATCCTGGAGGCGCTCAAGCGATATGGCATGATCGTCGCCGATAATGGATCGAGCTGGTTCATCACTGGCGCGAGCGATTCCGGCTGGAAGAACGATGACCTTGATCAGCTCAAGACAGTGCCGGGCACTGCGTTCGAGGCAGTACACACGGGTGAGATTATCAAGCCATAGCGGCTTATCCTTGCGAAGGTTACAGCGAAGGATTACTCGCAAATCACTCGTGCTGGCAGAACCTGGCCTGTCCCAATACGCGGCTCTGATACTCGCGCTGATCATGGCAGGTTGTGCATCACCTACGCCGATGTCTGTCACGGTCGCGCCGACTCTGGCTCCCACACAAACTCTACAGCCGACGCACACAACCAGCCCAACGCTCACTCCCTCGTCCACTGCGACTGCTGTACCGCCGACTGCGACTGCCACGGCGACACCTTCGCCGACGACTACTCCTACATCAACAGCAACGCCCACTCGGGTTCCGACCGTCAGGCCAACCGTTGCGACAGTGGCGACGCCGTCCGCTTCATCGGCCTCGGCGCCGCCATCTGGCATGATTTTCGCTGCACCCCGACTCGTGCAGCCTCCTGATGGCGTACACTTGAAAACCGTGCCTCGAGGAGGTGGGTATGGGAATTCGATCACTTTTGAATGGCTGCCAGTGGGAGCCTTGGAGAAAGGTCAAGTCCGTTGTACCTGGAAAAACCAGCCCAATGGCACCGAGGCGGCGTTCTTTGATCGCTATATTGTCAAACTCGACCCGCCACTGCCCCGAGACACCAAAACCTGGCGACCCGTTCCACCAGTGGACAGCTTTACTGATATGGGCACCAAGATTATTGTCGAGCTAGGCCGATTCCAACTTGATACGACTTATACATGGCGGGTGGCGGTTGGGCGGTGGTGCATAGTAACGCTGGGGTATCCTCAAGAAGGCTTTGTAGGCCTCGTCAGCCCGTTCAGCGAGTCGCGCACATTCAAGTACTCGCCATGACGAAGGCAATCCGTGAAATCTTGACGCAACCCTCTAATACAACTCCAACACAAAGTTAACATTCTTCTGACGTGCTTGTGTTATGCTAGTCTCAGCTTTGATCTTCCCGAAAGCTGATCCTTCGCTGTGCTCAGGGCAAGGCTTTCGGGAAGGTGGAGATGAGACTATGTCGTTCGATACCAACCGATTTACCCAAAAATCACAAGAAGCCATCGTCGCAGCGCAGGCCACCGCCGAGCGCAACGGCAACAGCCAGGTCGAGCCGGAGCATCTGCTATTGGCTTTGCTTGACCAGAGCGACGGTGTTGTGCCACAAGTGCTGGCCAAGCTCAACATCGCCGTCGGTATGATCGCCCAGCAAACCCGCGCCGAGTTGAACAGGCTGCCGCGCGTGACAGGCAATGTGCAACTCACCATCTCACCGCGACTGCGCACCGTGCTCGTTCGCGCACACGATGAACTAGCCCAGTTCGGCGACGAGTACGTTTCGACCGAGCATTTGCTGCTCTCCCTCCTGGATCATGCCGGTGGCGCGGCTCACCGCATCTTGCAACAGGCCGGCCTCACACGCGACGCGCTGCTTATGGCGTTGCGCGAGGTGCGCGGCACACAACGCGTCACCAGCCCCACGCCAGAGGGCACGTATGCCGCACTCGATCAATACGGGCGCGACCTGACGGATTTGGCCCGCCGGGGCAAGCTCGACCCGGTCATCGGGCGCGATGACGAGATCCGTCGCGTCATCCAGATTCTCAGTCGCCGCACCAAGAACAATCCAGTGCTGATCGGCGAGCCGGGCGTCGGTAAGACCGCCATCGTCGAAGGGCTGGCCCAGCGCATCGTGCGAGGCGATGTGCCCGAAGCGCTCAAGAACAAGCGCGTTGTGGCCCTGGACATGGGCGCGCTCATCGCCGGAGCCAAGTATCGCGGCGAGTTCGAGGAAAGACTCAAAGCCGTGCTCAAGGAAATCCAGGAGCGCGACGACATCGTGCTATTCGTGGACGAGCTGCACACCGTCGTCGGTGCAGGCGCGGCAGAAGGCGCGATGGACGCGGGCAACATGCTCAAGCCGATGCTCGCACGCGGCGAGCTGCACATGGTCGGCGCGACAACACTCGACGAGTACCGCAAGCATGTGGAAAAGGACGCCGCGCTGGAGCGGCGCTTCCAACCGGTTGTGGTTGATCCGCCTTCCGTCGAAGACACCATCAGCATCTTGCGAGGGCTGAAGGAGCGCTACGAAACTCATCACGGCGTGCGAATCACCGATGGCGCGATTGTGGCCGCGGCGGTACTCTCAGATCGTTACATCAGCGACCGCTTCCTACCTGACAAGGCGATTGACCTGATTGACGAATCGGCAGCGCGGCTGCGCATGGAGATCACCAGCGACCCACATGAGCTCGATACGCTCAAGCGCCGCATGATGCAGCTCGAAATCGAGCGCGAGGCGCTGAAGAAAGAAAAGGACAAGGCCAGCAAGGAGCGCCTGGGCAAGATCGAGCAAGAGTTGGCCGACTTGCGCGAGGAGCGCGGCACCGTGGAGGCACAATTACAGCACGAACGCGAGGTGCTCCAGCGCGTCCAGCACATCAAGGAGCAGATGGACCAGACGCGCGTCGAGATCGAGCGCGCACAACGCGAATACGACTACAACAAAGCCGCCGAGCTGCAATATGGCAAGCTGACCGGCCTGGAAAAGCAACTGGCCGAAGCCGAGGCGCAACTCAAGGCGAGCGGCAACACGTTGCTCAAGCAAGAGGTGGATGAGCAAGACGTGGCCGAGGTCGTCTCCAAGTGGACGGGCGTACCCGTCAGCAAGCTGCTGGAGGGCGAGGTCGAAAAGCTGGTCAAGATGGAAGAGCGGCTGCACCTGCGGGTGGTCGGGCAGGATGAAGCCGTGAGCGCCGTGGCCAACGCGGTGCGCCGGGCGCGCTCCGGCCTGCAAGACCCGAATCGCCCACTCGGCTCGTTCATCTTCCTGGGGCCGACTGGCGTGGGCAAGACTGAGCTGGCGCGGGCGCTGGCCGAGTTCCTGTTCGACGACGAAGCAGCCATGATTCGGATTGACATGTCCGAGTATATGGAAAAGCATACCGTCGCGCGGCTGATCGGCGCGCCGCCCGGTTACGTGGGCTACGAGGAAGGCGGCCAACTCACCGAAGCGGTTCGGCGGCGGCCCTACAGCGTGGTGCTGTTCGACGAGGTCGAGAAAGCGCACGCGGACGTGTTCAACGTCTTACTGCAAATCCTCGACGACGGACGGCTGACCGACGGGCATGGGCGCGTGGTCAATTTCAAGAACACTGTTGTCATTATGACCAGCAACATTGGCAGTGAAGCGTGGAGCGTAGAGCGCGGAGCGAAGAGCGAAGAAGAGGTGCGGCGCTATGTGCTCGACGCGCTGCGCTCCACATTCCGGCCCGAGTTCCTCAACCGGGTGGACGAGATCATCGTCTTCCGTCCGCTTTCCCGCGAGCAGATCGGGCAGATTGTGGAGATTCAACTGGGGCGGCTGCGCAAGCTGCTGGCCGATCGCAAGCTCTCGCTTGAATTGACACCGGAGGCGCGTGAGCAGCTGGCCGGCGAGGGTTACGACCCGCTGTATGGGGCGCGCCCGCTCAAGCGGGTGATCCAGCAGCGGTTGCAGAACCCGCTGGCGTTCAAGCTGCTGCAAGGCGAGTTCCGCGAAGGCGATACGGTGCTCGTGAGTATGAACGGGAGCAACGAGTTCACGTTCAGCAAGGCATAGAGCCGACCCTAGGTCTTGCGCGCAAAGCGCCTCGAAGGCCTTTGACAGAAGCCACGATGTGTGGTAAGATGTGACCCAGTAGGACGAAGTAAGCGAACTGAATCGGTCAACACCAAAACCGCCTAGGCTTATCCTCCTGGGCGGTTTTTCTTCTTGCCCCGCTCCGACCTACACATTCTGCAGAAAGGAGATTCCAGCGATGAGCGAACGAACAACCGGCACCGTCAAGTGGTTCAACGCGAGCAAGGGCTATGGCTTTATTGCGCGCGACAGCGGACAAGACGTTTTCGTCCATCAGTCGGCCATCCAAGCCGAAGGGTACCGCACGCTTGAAGAAGGCCAGCGCGTCGAATTCGACGTCGAGTCTGGGGACAAAGGCCCCAAGGCTGTCAATGTCAAGGCTCTGTAAAGAGACCTCCATACACAGCGCTGATTGCAGCGGCAGGTCATGCTCGTTGTCCGGCGCACCATAAACCAGGCAAGAACGCCTGAAGGAACAAAAGGAGATTCCCGTGAGTAAGAAATTGTATGTCGGCAACCTGCCCTACAGCGTCACCGAGTCAGCACTGCGCGAACTGTTTGCCCAAGCTGGTGAAGTAAGCACGGTGTCCATCATCACCGACCGCGACACCGGCCGCGCCAAAGGTTTTGCCTTTGTCGAGATGACGACCGACGAAGCGGCCCAGAAAGCCATCAGCCAGGTCAACGGCAAAGTCCTCGACGAACGAACCATCACCGTAGCCGAGGCTCGCCCGCAGGCGCCTCGCAGTGATTTCGGTGGCAGCCGTGGCGGCTATGGTGGCAACCGGGGCGGCTATGGTGGCAACCGGGGCGGCTTTGGTGGTCGTGGTGGTCATGGCGGCGGACGTCGCCGGGGTTAATCCAACCGATCCGGGTTTGCACAATGCAATATGGGCGCATCCCCGAAAGTTGTAGGACAGGGGTGACGTGCCCATAACGAGAAAAAGGGCCTTGTGAACGCCTGAGCACTGAAGCGGCTTTGGTGGACGCCGCTGACCAGGTCCAGGTGTGCACGCCTATCCGACAAGAGATAGAAGGTCAACACACAGACCTCCGAGGTTTTGCGTCAAGAGCCTCGGAGGTCTTTTTTGCAGCGCATCCACGCTGCGTTTCTGGCATGTTGTGCAAAAAGCTGTATACTTGTTCCGAGTGCAGCCGTTGCGCGGAGACTGTTCAGGCGCGGCCTCTTGCAATTGTAGGTCATGCTTTAAGGGTGAGCTACAGTTTACTTTAGAAAAATCGGTAAGAGGTAGGTGATGGAGATCAATCTAGGTGACGAACGGATCGTCGAATTGCTGTCGGTGTACTCGCCAGAGCAGGTTCGAGAAAAGGCGCTGGCAAAGCGTGCGGATGTTTTTGGCCAGGTGGTTAAACTGATTCAACGCCCCAATCCTGAAGATATCGAGATTGCGGCGCTGCAAAGACGGTTGGAACCCTTTTGGTATGCTGCTGCATCGGCCCGCTATGTGTATGATCGGCGGCATACCTACAGCATCGAGGTTTTGCCAGAGGTGCAGTCGGTCACGGTATATGGCAATCAGCATGCCGTGGCAGGTGAGCGCAAAAGTGCTTTTCAGTTGGAGGCGATCGAGCACTGTGTCGAAGAGTCTAGACACGAACTGATCCTTGACGCGGTGAAAGGCCAGGAAGCCGCCCTGGGCAAATATCTGGATTATCCGCAACACGCTGTGCCGGACATGGCCGCGCTTGAGCAAAACGGGACGCTGGTCGTGTCGCCCGAAGTGCGCGGCTCGTTCGTCGTCCGTAAGCTGGCAGCGCTACTGATGAAAACCTTCCAGGCCGACAAGATCATTGAGGAAAAGATTGATGTCGAGCAAGTGACGCTTGCCTACCGGCCGGTGTATGCCATCGAGTACGTGTGGAAATCCAAGCAGAAGAAGCAAGTGATGGAATTTGACGCACTGATCGGCGAGTTCAAGGCCGTGAGTGGTGAGATCAAGAAACGAGTGGTGCGCGTCTTGGAAAACGATGCCTTGTTCGACATCGGCGCGGATGTCGTCGGCACCGTGCTGCCTGGCGGAAACGTGGTAGTGAAATTGGGACGCCTGGCCGCAAGAAAAGTGGTCCGGTAACTTGCAGAACATGCCTGCACCCCGCGCCGCGCTGCCGCGCAGCGGACACTGGAAAGCGTGACCGACAGGAGAGGTCATCCATGAGTTTGCTCAAGACACTTGCCGGCCTTTTCACTGCCCCACTCCAGAGCAGCGGCGGCCACTTGTACTCGCTCGCCGTGCAGTGCAACCGCTGTGGCGAAGTGATTCAAGCCCAGGTCAACTTGAACAACGATTTGAGCGTCGAGTACGATGAAAGCGGAAACGTAACCTCGTACTTTTGCCGCAAGGTTCTTATCGGCAAACAGCGCTGCTACCAGCCCATCGAAGTGACGCTGACATTCGACGCCAAGCGCAAGCTGGTTGACCGCAAGGTAATGGACGGCAAGTTTGTATAGGAATAATTCGGGAAAATCCACCTGACGTTTTTGTGGTTGACCTCGGCCGCATCCCGTCTCAGGGGCACGCAGTGGCCATCTGGCTGCGTCAGCAGAAGGCGACCCGGCACTCGCCCAAGGAGACTGTTGTGCCCGGAACGATGGACGGTTACTCTGGTACGCCGCTGCCGAAAAAGCTCGGCATACGGGCCGGCTCAGTCGTGGCCCTGCTCGGCGCCTCGGCGCGTTTCGAGCAAACGCTGGACGCGCTGCCAGATAATGTCCGCTTGCAAAAGCACGCGAGGGGCCGCGCCGATGTGATTATCCTATTTGCAAAATCCCGCACGGATCTGGATCGGCGCTTGTCCGCTGCAATCCGCGCCCTTGCCAAGGGCGGCAGACTGTGGATCGCCTGGCCAAAGAAGGCTTCTGGAGTACCCTGCGACGTGACAGAGACTGTGGTTCGCGAACTCGGCCTGGGGGCTGGCCTAGTTGACTACAAGATCAGTGCAATGGATGAGACTTGGTCGGGCCTATGTTTCACGCGGCGCCGCACCTGACAACAGCCTCTACCCGGCACCTGTGCCGCTCATCAGTTGCTCGATCCGATAGCCACTGCCAAGGAAATAGGTCAGATCCTCGGCGTTATCCTGTAAGTCAATCGGCGTTGTGCCGGTGTCAGCTTCATAAACTGCTTTTCGATCTCGTGCGCCTCACCGCGCGGGCGCGAGGCGGTCGAATCAAACACCCGCCAAAAAGCGCGCCACACACCCCGCGCCTCGGTCGGCAAACTCTCCACGCTGACAAACGGTTGCCCCGCGTCGTCAAACTGAATCCACCTGTCCTTGAGCGCGCGGGGCAGCGGATACAAATGCGGTTCGTTCGAATCGTCAAACAAGTAGTGAAACCTGACCGCGTCGTCAACATAAGTGTAATAGATATCCCATAGCTGGATCATATCCCTCTTGACCTGTCACTCTGAAGCGCAGCGAAGCGTCTCGGTTTTGCATGAACGAGACACCTGCACTTGCGCAGGTGTAAGTGTGTTTCGGCCCAAAAAGCGGGCCTTAGCATGACTTGGGAAAAGCCGTGTTAACGACTCGCGACTCTTTTGACAGTCGTAAGGATATGTGGTATCATAGAAACAAGTAGGAAAGTAAGCAGTTCTGAATCGGTCAGCACAGAAACCGCCCAGGCTTATCCTGCCTGGGCGGTTTTTTAGTTGACCAGCAGTGCTTCGCCCTACACATTTCAATGAAAGGAGTTCACTGATGAGTGAACGGATGACCGGCACGGTCAAGTGGTTCAACGCGAGCAAGGGCTATGGCTTTATTGCGCGCGACGGGGGCGAAGATGTCTTTGTCCATCAAACCGCCATTCAGTCCGAAGGATATCGCACCTTGGAAGAAGGCCAACGCGTCGAGTTCGAAGTCGAGGCCGGCGCCAAAGGTCCTAAAGCCAACAACGTCGTAATCCTGTGAAAAAGGCCTGAGGTGCGACGCGCTAGAGTACATCGCACCTCGGAGAGAAGGAGACTCCCATGACTAAAAAGCTGTATGTCGGCAATCTGCCTTACAGCATTACCGAGACAGCGCTGCGCGAACTGTTCGGAGCTGCCGGTGAGGTGACCAGCGTGGCGATCATCACCGACCGCGTCACAGGCCGGGCCAAGGGTTTTGCTTTTGTCGAGATGGCAAGTGACGAAGCGGCCCAAAAGGCGATCAGCGAGATCAACGGCAAGACCATAGACGACCGTGCCATCGCGGTCGCCGAAGCCCGCCCCCAAGTGCCCCGCAACGATTATGGCGGCGGCTTTGGAGGCCGAGGCGGTCACCGTGGCGGTGGAGGACGGCGCCGGGGCTAGTCGAACCCCCGTCGCTCAAGTCGAGTTTTCGGGGCATGTCGCCTTAGTTCAGTTGTCAGAGCCGGGGCGTCATGCCCACATCCAGAAGGAGAGGTGGCTGATGAGCGCCAATCTACTCCAACAGGGCGACCGCGTCTATCATCCCATGTATGGGTTTGGCGTAGTCGAAAGCCTGACCGCGCGCGATCAGGCTGACTATTATGGTATCCGCCTTTCGGACGGCACGGTCCTGTCGGTGCCGGTGGCCCGCGCCGAAGGGCTGGGGCTACGCCCTATCGCCAACAGTCTGACAACCGTCGTGGCCGGTTTGCGTTCTACAGCTCGCCCACTGCCCAACGATGACCGCGAGCGAGCTATTCAACTCAAAGCGCGTTGGCAAGCACCTCAGCCAACCGCGCTGACCCAGGCGGTGCGCGATCTGTTAGGCCGCAGCCGCACCTCTCACCTGACGCCGGCCGACAAAAGGTGGCTGACCAGCGCGTGTGAGCGATTGAGCACTGAAGTGGCGTTGGTTGACGGGATTGATCTGACCCAAGCTCGCGCAGCCATCCAGCAAGAGATAGACCGATTCAAACTCAAGGTCTCGGTGCTCCAGCCCACAGCCTGACCCAAGCTTTCGACGCCATCGCCTGTTGAGACCAGACCAAGCCCATCCTCCTTTGGAGGCGAGGGCAAGCCTCATCCCTCTGTATGTGTGCCATCGCCAACATCATCCTCCGGCTTATGCCCACTAGGCATTGATCTGAGCCGCTTCCCAACCCAGGAGGGCTTTCTTTCTGGCCGTGCCATATTGGTAGCCGCCCCAATCCCCTGTCTTCCGAATGACTCGATGGCAGGGAATGAGCACCGGGATTGGGTTGTGTGCCACAGCGTTGCTCACCGCACGCGTCGCCTCGGGCATACCGACGTAAACCGCAATATCTTGGTAAGAAACTGCCGCTCCCGGCGGGATTCGCAACAAAGCTTCCCACACCTTGATCTGAAAGTTAGTCCCACTCAAAAACAAGTGAAGCGGCGACGATGCGTGTCCGGCGTAGCGCGCAAAGATTTGGCCGGCCAGGGGACGAGTGCGTGCAGCATCTTGATTCAGTCTGGCCTTGCTCCATCTGCCTTTGAGCGCCTCTAACGCCTGTTCGCGACTGCCCGGCTGAACAAAACTCAGACTACAGATTCCTCTCTCAGTGAGTGCCAGCAAGCACTCACCAAACGGCGATGGATGAAATCCATACGCAATCGTCAAGCCCTCTCCCCTGCTCTTGTATTCTCCCGGCGTGACCGCCTCGCACGTCACGAACAAATCGTGCAGGCGGCCCGGGCTGGAAAGCCCCGCCTCGTAAGCAACACCAAGCAGGTCCTCGGATTGCTCTAGCAGTCCCTTGGCATACTCTTTGGTGAGAAATTGCAGAAAGCGCTTGGGACTAATGCCCACCCAGCGCGTGAACAGCCGCTGAAAGTGATATTCGCTCAAGTTGACGCTGGCGGCAATGACCTTTAGGCTGGGCTGCCGATGGAGATTATGCTCTAGAAACAGAATTGCACGCTCAACTCGCTGATAGTCTTCTGACAACTGCCTGTAATTATCCGACACGGTTCTCATAAGATGATCCCTCCGACACTGTACACAAACGCGACCTTCATACTCAGATTATAGACGTTTTAGCAGAGAGAACCACCCGATTCTTGCGATCGTTTGCGCCCTTTCCCCTGTGTGTGCACCGAGGGGATGAAGAGGGGACGCTGGAAGCTGGGAGTCTATCACAGAATCTCGAAATAGCGGGTGACTTCCCAATCAGTTACCTGCATGCGGTACTCGTCCCATTCGGCCCGCTTGACGCGGAGGAATGCCTGGCACATGTGCTCGCCCAATGCCTCGCAGATTACCTCGTCTTTGACCAACTCGTCCAGGGCTTCGTCCAACGTGCCCGGCAGAGTGGGAATTCCCCGCGACGTTAACTCTTGCGGACCAAACTCGTATACGTCTTCTTCGACCGGCGATGGCGGTTCAAGTTGCTTTTCAATCCCGTCCAACCCGGCGGCCAACATAGCAGCAAACGCCAGGTATGGATTGCAGCTTGGATCGGGGCAGCGCAACTCGGCGCGCGCCGCACCCGATTGGCCGGGACCAAAGCGTGGGATGCGAATGAGCGCGCTACGATTGATCTGCGCCCAACACACATAGACCGGCGCCTCGTAACCGGGCACCAGCCGCTTGTACGAATTGACCGTCGGGGCGACGATGGCCGCCAACGCTCGGGCGTGTGCCAATTGGCCGGCAATAAAGTGATACGCGAGGCGCGACAGGTTGTAACGGTCATCGGGCGCATAGAACAGGTTGCGGCCCTGCAAGTCCGTCAGGCTTTGGTGAGTGTGCATGCCGCTGCCCGGGATGCCATACATCGGCTTGGGCATGAACGTGGCATATACGCCATTCGTGTGTGCCACGGCTTTGACGGCGTACTTGAACGTAATGGCGGCATCGGCGCTGGTCAGCGCATCGGCATATCGAAAGTCGATTTCATGCTGGCCGGGCGCGCATTCGTGGTGTGACATTTCCACCTCCATGCCCAAAGCCTGCAGCGCCCGGACAATCTCGCTCCGGACGTGCTGGGCCTGGTCGCGCGGTGAAAAGTCGAAATAGCCCACCACATCGTGCGGCACAGGGCGTGGAGCACCATCGGTCTTGAAGATAAAGAACTCGAGCTCGGGGCCCGTGTTGAACCGATACCCCATGTCCTCTGCACGAGCAGTCATCTGGCGCAACACGTAACGCGGATCGCCAGGGAACGGCTCACCGTCGGGGCGATACACATCGCATAGCAGCCGTGCGGGGCGATGCTCAGCCGAGTGCCACGGCAATAAGCAATAGGTGGCGGGATCGGGTCGCAGGAACATGTCGCTCTCTTGGATGCGCGCAAAGCCTTCGATGGATGACCCGTCAAACCACACACCCCGCTCAAGCGCTTCGCCCAAACGGGCAACGGGCAGCGTAGCGCTCTTGGGTGCACCCAACACATCGGTGAACTGCAAGTTGACGAATTGCACGCCGTCGGCTTGTGCTTGTTCGACCAGAGTCTCTGTTTCCATACTATTTTCTCCTTAACTGAGTGGCGCCCGCCCAACAGCCCTTTGGGGCGCTATCGGAAATGCGCGCCGGTTCCGCATGGATGGCAACAAATAAAAAAGGCACGCTGGGCGTGCCCTTACCACACAAACAGCATAGGATAGGAACACCCCTCCAAAGCGCAACCCACACAGCCAATTGACTGTGATGACCACTGCGGAGCGTTTTGTCGGCGGGTTACCCACGCCGGTTTGTCACACCGCTTGCCTGGAGGGGAAAAACGCAGGGCATGGTGGCCCTGGGAGGCATCCGCTGACCTTCGATTTTCGCCCGGCACTGGCAATCACACTGGATTGCCACCACCAGGGTTAACCTCGCCTGAGGGCGAGGAACCTCCGCCTCGTCATCCCTGCCCAAGACAGGGACCTCGCGCTACCGTTCCCCCTGATGTTCTATTGTCGAATCGGGGCGATTCTAGCGCAAGAGACAGCAAAAGTCAAGGTAATTAAACTGACTTCAGTCTCCGGCCCTTGGCATCATGGCACAGGGTGCGATATACTGCTCGTGAATAATAAACAGAGACTCGGTTTATTAAAGGAGTGAGCGATGGCACGAACGGTCAAGGAGCAAGAATACGCTGAGAAGCGCAATGAAATCCTCGCTGCGGGCCAACGGCTCATATATACCAAGGGCTATGAGCGTATGACGATCCAGGATATTCTGGCGGATTTAAGGATTTCCAGCGGGGCGTTCTACCACTATTTTGACTCAAAGCCGGCGGTGCTGAAAGCGTTCATTGAACGGATAAAGGAAGAGGCGGAAAAGCCGCTCCTCCCCATCATCCATGATCCTCACCTGCCCGCCATCGAAAAACGGATCTCAAACGGCTTTATTTTACCGGTCTGAACGCCGGGCGGGTGATTCCCGATGGCGTTGCCATCGCATCGGCAAGGGTGGAAAAAACCGGAGACTGAGCGGCTCCTTTGGAATGACTGGTAGCCCCACCAATGGGTAGTGAGGTGAGATTGTCTCCGAATAAGCAGGAGTTATTCATGCAAACGGAGAAAGTTCACTTAACCGAAGAGAAGGAAACCATGCTGCTTGCGCTGTACAGCCGGGCGATGGAAAGCCCTTCAAAGGATCCCCTGCTCGATCCGAAACTTGAACTGGTCACCGAACTGCAGCCACGCGAAGGGTACGGATACGACCGGCTGCCCGGTTCACTCCGCGCACTCCTGCGCGTGATGGGTTTGTTCCCCAGCCTGCGCAAACTGAACCGCCTCTTGCGCTACCAGTTTTAAGGAAATCTATTCGCTGCCTGCCGAGATACTCGGACAGAGTTTTGATGGTTTTGCGGAGCTGGTTTATTATCGGCTTTATTCGAAAACCGGGAAATAGCAGACGCCCGCCGTTCCGGGGCCGGTGTGAACACCCAGCGCTGGGGAAAGCTCGGCGATGAGCGACTCGACGCACGTCAGGCGTTCCTCGAACAGCTTTCTGATTTTCTCCGCTTCCTCCTGCGCCGCAGCGTGAACATAAGCAATCTTGATCTTACCCAGCCTCCCCACCGCTGACTCGACCATATCCACCATCGCCTGATAGGCCTTGGCGCGGCTGCGGGCCTGCCCCAGAGGCACAATCATGCCGTCTTCCATGCCGATGAGCGGCTTGATGTTCAACAGTGATCCGAGCAAATGCTTGGCTCTGCCGATCCGCCCGCC